>Ga0302314_10005954_pt1 | contig 22158 bp, 18 predicted proteins | sample III_Palsa_N2_3_FD_200533 | JGI IMG/M metagenome (GOLD analysis project Ga0302314, IMG submission 200533) | Peat permafrost microbial communities from Stordalen Mire near Abisko, Sweden - III_Palsa_N2_3 | ecosystem: Environmental > Terrestrial > Soil > Palsa > Peat permafrost | place: Sweden...
CAAGACCGTCCTCGATCATCGCCTGGCGCAGCAGGGCGGCGATGCCGCAGCCGGCCGAGCCGGCGCCCAGCAAGGCGATGCGCTGGTCCTTCAGTGGTGTGCCGGTGATATTGATCGCGGCCATCAGCGTGCCGGCGGCGACGGCGGCGGTGCCCTGGATGTCGTCGTTGAACGTGCAGAGCCGGTCGCGGTAGCGCTCCAACAGGCGCGCGGCGTTGGAGCCGGCGAAGTCCTCCCACTGCAGCACCACGTTCGGCCAGCGCTCGATCACCGCGCCGACGAACGCCTCGATGAAGTCGTCGTAGTCGGCCCCGGTGATCCGCTCGTGGCGCCAGCCGACGTAGATCGGGTCTTCCAGCCGCTCCTGGTTATTGGTGCCGACATCGAGCAGGACGGGCAGGGTCTCGTCCGGATGGATGCCGGCGCAGGCGGTGTAGAGCGACAGCTTGCCGATCGGGATGCCCATGCCGCCGGCCCCCTGGTCGCCGAGGCCGAGGATGCGCTCGCCGTCGCTGACCACGATCACCTTGACCCTGTCGAACCGCGGCGCGGCCAGGATATCGCGGATGCGGTGCTTGTTCGGATAGCTGAGGAACACGCCACGGGGCTTGCGCCAAATCTCGCTGAAGCGCTGGCAGCCCTCGCCGACGGTGGGGGTGTAGACCAGCGGCAGAGTCTCGTGCATGCCGCGCAGGATCAGGGCGTAGAACAGGGTCTCGTTGGTGTCCTGCAAGTCGCGCAGGAAGGTGTAGCGCTCGAAGTCGGACTCGAACGCATGCAGCACCTTCAGTCTGCGGACGACCTGCTCGTCCAGCGTGCCGACGTGCGGCGGCAGGCAGCCGTGCAGGTCGAACAGGTCGCGCTCGTCCTCGCTGAACGCGGTGCCCTTGTTGAGCATGGGCGTGCTGATCAGGGCGACTCCGGTGAGATGGGTCTCGACCGCGTGCTGCGCGCCGATCGGCGTTTGCTGCTCCATGCCGGTTTCCTCTGTCGCGACCCGTTCCATAGCCCAAGACGCTTCCCGCGACAGCCGGGCTGAGGCATTTTGCGCCCATGCCCCACGATCATCCCGGCCACGACCACGACCACGGCCAGGAACCGCCGTCCGACATCGCGCTCAGAGTGAAGGCGCTGGAGTCGTTATTGGTCGAGAAGGGTCTGGTCGATCCGGCGGTGCTCGACGCTATCGTCGACTACTACGAGACCAAGGTCGGACCGCGAAACGGCGCCCGCGTCGTGGCCAAGGCCTGGAGCGATCCGGCATACCGCGCGCGCTTGCTCGCCGACGCCACGTCCGCCATCGCCGAGCTGGGCTATTCCGGCGGCCAGGGCGAGCACATGGTGGCGGTGGAGAACACGCCATCGACCCACAACATGGTCGTCTACACCCTGTGCTCCTGCTATCCCTGGCCGGTGCTGGGCCTGCCGCCGGTCTGGTACAAGTCCGCGCCCTACCGGTCGCGCGCGGTGATCGATCCGCGCGGCGTGCTGGCTGATTTCGGGACCGAACTGCCGCCCGACGTTGCGGTGCGGGTGTGGGATTCGACGGCCGAGGTGCGCTACCTCGTCATTCCCGAACGCCCTGCCGGCACGGAGGCCCTGGACGAAGACGCGCTCGCGGCCCTGGTCACCCGCGACGGCATGATCGGGACGGCGCGGCTGTGAACGGCGTCCACGACATGGGCGGGATGCACGGGCTGGGGCCGATCGCACCCGAGACGGACGAGCCGGTGTTCCACCACGACTGGGAGCGGCGGGTCCACGCCCTGGTGATCGCCTCGCCGACGCGCGGCAACATCGACGCCGGCCGCCATCAGCGCGAGCTGATCCCCGGCCCGGAGTACCTGAGCATGACCTATTACGAGCGCTGGTTCGCGGCGCTCAGCGAGATGCTGGTCAAGGGCGGCGCGGTCAGCGCCGAAGAACTGGCGAACGGCGTGGCCGATCCGGTGGCGGCGAAGGCCACGCCCAGGCTGTCGCCGGAGATGGTGGCGCCGGCGCTGTCGCGCGCGGGCTCCTACCTGCGCGATGCGCCAAGCCCGCCGGCCTTCGCGAGCGGCGACCGCGTCCGGGCGCGAAATCTGAGCCCCGCCGGTCACACGCGGTTGGCGCGGTACGTTCGCGGCCGGATCGGGGTCGTCGAACGCTGCCACGGCGCCCACGTCTTCCCCGACAGCCACGCCCACGGCCGCGGCGAAGACCCGCGGCCGCTCTACACCGTGCGCTTCGCGGCGCGCGAACTCTGGGGACCGGACGGCGCCCCACGCGACAGCGTCAGCCTGGATCTCTGGGAGCCCTACCTTGAGCGCGCCTGACGCCCTGTCGCTGCCGGGCATTCCGCGTGACGCCGAGGGTCCGGTGTTCGCCGAGCCCTGGCAGGCTCAGGCGTTTGCCCTGGCGGTGCAGCTCAGCGCCGACGGCGCCTTCACCTGGACGGAGTGGGCGCGGGCGCTGTCGGCCGAGCTGGCGCGCAATCCCACGGATGATGGCTCGCGCTACTACGAGCACTGGGTCGCCGCGCTTGAGGCGCTGATAATGGGGCGCGGGCTTGCGGCGACGGCGGAGATGGCCGACCGGAAAGCGGCCTGGACCGAAGCTTATCGGCATACGCCGCACGGGCGTCCGGTTGAGCTTTCGGCGGCGCGTCGGAAGATGTGACCGAGCCGGCGACGATTAAACGGCCGGTTTCGCCATCCAACATTAACCCGCCGCCCGGATAATCGCCAATCCAAGTTGCTCGAGGAAGCAATGGCCCAGGGCGGGGACGGCACCAAGCTTAACGGCGTCAGCGTGATCGAGGACATCGATCTCGACACGCTGCGCAAGAGCTTCAGTCGCATCGTTCGCGTGGCGGTCGAGCTGCTGGGCGGCGGCGGCGGTGAAGTCGCGATCCGCGGCCCGCGCGGTGTCTGGCGCTCCAGCGGCAGGACCGCGCCGACCGCGCCGGTGGCGCAGCTGGTCGAAGCGTCCGGAGATCTGCTCTGGATCGAGGATTGGACCAAGGATCCTCGGGTCGATCCGCAGCAGGTCCCCGACGACGTCAAGGATTACCGGCTCTACGTCGGCGCGCCGATCCGGCTCGCGGACGGCGCGATCCTGGGGGTGCTGTCGGTCGCGGGCCCCACCGCCCGTCCGCGCGACGAGGTCAAGGCCGCCCGGCTGATGGATCTGGCGGGGCTGATCGCCGACGAGGTCGAGCGCCGCCGCGCCGTGGTCGCCAAGACCGTCGCCGAGGCCGACGCCGCGGCGGCCCGCGCGACCGCGGCGTCCCTGGTTGAAGACGCCCCATTCGCGGTCTCGATGACCGACCGCAACATATGCGTCCTGCAGGTCAGTCAGCGCTGGCGCGAGGAGCGCGCGCTGGTCGGCGTCGATGTGATCGGCCGGTCGATCTACGACATTTTCCAGGACGCCAACTGGTACGACGTGCACCAGCGCGTGCTGGCCGGCGAGACCGTGCGCCACGAGGTGCAGCTGACCCTGCCCGATGGCCGCCGGCCCTGGCTGCGCTACGAGCACACCCCGTGGCGCGAGGCGAACGGCGAGGTCGGCGGGATCGTCAGCGTCAGCGTCGAGATCACCGAACTGGTCGAGACGTTGCAACGCGCGGAGGAATCCGAGCAGCGGCTGAAACTGGCGCTCGAGATCGGCGACCTGCGCATGTGGGAAGTCAATATGCGCGCCAGGACGGTGACCGACGCGGGCGCTGACGCCATGATTTCCAAGGTCGAGCAGTCCTTCGAGGACATGACCGACGGCGTACTGCGCAGCGTCCATCCACACGACCACGCCCTCATCGAGACGGCGTGGCGTCGTCACATAGAAGAAGGCGACCCTTTTCGCGTCACCTGCCGACTGTTGCAGCAGGACGGGCCGCACGTCTGGGTGCAATGCGCGGGCGAGGCGATCCGCGGCGAGGACGGCGAACTGCTCCGGGTCGTCAACGTGCTGCGCAATATCGACCAGGCCAAGCGCGCCGAGCTGAACCTGCAGCGCGCCCGCGACGCCGCCGAAGCCGCCAACCGCGCCAAGAGCGAGTTCCTGGCCAATATGAGTCACGAGATCCGCACGCCGCTGAACGGCGTGATGGGCGTTGCCAGCGCGCTGGGCCGCACCGATCTCAGCGGGCCGCAACGGGAAATGGTGGGTCTGATCGCCAGCTCCGCCGAGACCCTGGAGAGCCTGCTGTCGGACGTACTCGATCTGGCGCGCATCGAATCCGGCCGGCTGGAGCTGAAGGCCGAGGATTTCGACCTGACGCAGTCGGTGCGCGACGTCGTCGCGCTGTTCGAGCCGTCGGCGCGGGCGAAGGGACTTGAACTGATCGTCGAGATGTCGCCCGAGGCGGCCGGCGTCTACGTCGGCGACGCGCCGCGCATCCGCCAGGTGATCTCGAACCTGGTGTCCAACGCGGTCAAGTTCACCGCCCAGGGATCGGTCCGCATCGACGTCGCCGCGCGGGCGACCGACGACGGGGCGGCGCTGACGCTTTCGGTGATCGACACCGGCATCGGCTTCGACGCCGAAGCCGCTGCGCGCCTGTTCGAGCGCTTCGAGCAGGCCGACGGATCGATCACCCGCCGCTACGGCGGCACTGGACTGGGCCTCGCCATCTCGCGCTCGCTCGCCGAGGCGATGGGCGGGCGGCTGTCGGCGGCCTCGCGGCCCGGCCAGGGCTCGACCTTCACCTGCGAGTTGCCACTGCCGCGCTCCAGCGCGGGGGCCGTGGCGGCGCATGCCGCGGACGACCCGGCGGCGGCGGTCGATCTGGGCCAGTTGCGGGTGCTGCTGGCCGAAGACCACCCGACCAACCGGCGCGTCGTCGAGCTGATCCTGAACGCGGCGGGCGTCGATCTGACTTGCGTCGAGAACGGCGCCGAAGCGGTGGACGTCTGGGCCATGGGCCGCTTCGACCTGATCCTGATGGACATGCAGATGCCGGTGATGGACGGCCTGACCGCGACACAGGCGATCCGCGCGCGGGAGGCTCGCGACGGCCTGCCGCGCACACCGATCTATTCGCTGACCGCCAACGCGATGCCGGAGCACGCCAGGGCGTCGGCCGAGGCTGGCGCCGATGGCCACCTGACCAAGCCGATCTCGGCCGAAGCACTGCTGCGCACGGTGGCCACCGCCGCAGCTCCCGCGCCGGACCAAAGCGCCGGCCGCCTGACAGCCTAAAGGCGCCGCACGACTCGACGTCGCCCCTGCGGGGTCTAGACTGCCTCCCAACCAGAACGCCAAGGGAGGCGCGCCAAATGTCCGACTCAGAGATTCTGTTCGAGACCATGGGACGGGTCGCGCTGATCCGGCTCAACCGACCGCCGGCGCTGAACGCCCTGACCTACGGCATGCTCGCCGACATCCGCCGGCTGGTGAGCGTGGCCGAGAAGGACCCAGAGGTGACCGCCATCGCCTTCGTCGGCGAGGGGCGCGGCTTCTGCTCCGGCCTCGACGCCGAGGTGCTGCGCCAGACCACGGCGGCCGGCGAGAGCCGCCCGACGGAAAGCCGCTCCCAGCGCGAAAACCCCGATCCGCCTGGCATGTTCAGCTATTTGCCGCGCATCTCCAAACCGGTGATCGCCGCGGTGAACGGCGTGGCCGCCGGCGGTGGCTTCATCCTGGCGATGATGAGCGATCTGCGCTTCGGCTCGGACGCGGCGAGTTTCACCACCGTGTTCTCCAAGCGCGGCCTGATCGCCGAGCACGGCGCCAGCTGGATGCTGCCGCGGCTGGTTGGCGCCAGTCGCGCACTCGACCTGCTCTGGAGTTCGCGCCGCATGCACGCCGAGGAGGCGCTGCGCATCGGCCTGCTGGACCGGGTGTTCCCGGCCGACGAGCTGCTGGCTGGCCTGGTCGCCTACGTCGACGACCTCGCGGCCAACGTCTCGCCCAGCGCCATCGCGGTGATGAAGAGCCAGGTCTATCGCCATTTGTCGGACGCCATGGAGCCCGCCCTGGCCGACGCGGACCGCCTGACCCAGGCGCAGCTCAAGCATCCCGACGCTTACGAAGGGGCGATGTCGCTGATCGAGCGCCGCGCGCCGAACTTCCAGCCTTGGACCGGAGGAACCCCATGAGCGGCTACGAGACCATTCTCTACGAGAAAGCCGGGCCGGCCGCGACCATCACCCTCAACCGGCCGCAGGCGCGCAACGGCATCGTGCCGCAGATGATGGACGACCTCTGGGACGCCGTGCGTGACGCGGCCACCGACCAGCAGCTGCGCGTGCTGGTGCTGCGAGGCGCGGGGCGCGACTTCTGCCCCGGGGCCGACCTCAAGGCCTATGTCGGCGCGGAGCAGCGCGCGACCCGGCCGGAAACCTTCGGCATCAGCGTGATCCTGCACGAATGCCCCCTGGTCACCATCGCCGCGATCAAGGGGGCCTGCGCCGGCGCCGGGCTCGGCTGGGCCTCGGCCTGCGACCTGCGCATCTGCGACGACACCGCCCGGTTCAACTCGGCGTTCCTCGACGTCGGCATGTCGGGCGACATGGGCGGGCCCTGGTTCCTGTCGCGGATGCTGGGCGCCGCCAAGGCGCGCGAACTCTACCTGTTGCCCGGCAAGTTCGACGCCGCCGAGGCCGCGCGGATCGGCCTGGTCAGCCGAGTGGTCCCGGAGCTCGAGTTCGAAACTGCACTGGCCTCGCTGGTGGACCGCCTGGCCTATTCATCGCCGCTGGCGCTGAGAGGTATCAAGGCCAACTTCGTCGAAGCCGAGCGCATGGGCCTGGCGGATTTCATCGCCTCCGAAACCGCTCGGCACTCGGCGTGCGGCCGCTCGGACGACTCGAAGGAGGCGTTCCGGGCGTTCGTGGAGAAGCGCAAGCCGGTGTTCCAGGGGCGGTAGAAGTAGGAACACGAAAAACACGAAAAGACACGAACACACCGAGCCCGAAACGCCGGCCCATTCGTGTTTTTCGTGGTCCGAAAAAGGCCTGGGCCCCCGCTTTCGCGGGGAAAAGCGGAGGACGGATCAATGCCTGAAGCGATCATCGAGCCGGAGCTGCCGATCTGCGATCCGCATCATCACCTGTGGGATTTCCCGAACAGCCGGTACCTGCTGCCTGAGCTGCTGGCGGACCTGCAAAGCGGGCACAACATCGAGAGCACGGTGTTCGTCGAGTGCGGCTCGTTTTACCGGGCGAGCGGACCGCAGCCGATGAAATACGTCGGCGAGACCGAGTTTGTCGGCGGCGCGGCGGCGATGGCGGCGAGCGGGCGCTATGGACCGGTGCTGGCGTGCGAGGGGATCGTCGGGCGGGCCGATCTGCTTGAGGGCGCGGCGGTCGCCGAGTTGCTGGAAAGCCACGTCCGCGCCGGCAACGGGCGGTTCAAGGGCATCCGCCACGCCGGCGCCTACGACCCGAGCCCTGACATCCGCCGTGGCCACGCCGGGCCTCCGCCTGGCATGTACGGAATGGCGTCATTCCGCGAGGGCTTCGGCAAGCTGACGCAGTTCGGGCTGTCGTTCGAGGCCTGGCAATACCACCCGCAGCTGGGTGAGGTAGCCGCGCTGGCGGACGCGTTTCCGGAAACGGCGATCGTGCTCAACCACGTCGGCGGCGTGCTCGGCGTCGGGCCCTACGAAGGCAAGCGCGACGAGGTGTTCGCGGTCTGGAAGGCGGGGATCGAGGATCTGGCCAAGCGGCCCAATGTCTGGGTGAAGCTGGGCGGGCTCGGCATGACCGGCTGCGGCTTTCGCTTCCACCGCCGCGATCCGCGGGCGGACTCGGCGGAGCTGGCCGAAGCGTGGCGACCCTATCTGGAGACCTCCATCGCGGCGTTCGGGGTGGATCGCGGCATGTTCGAGAGCAACTTCCCGGTCGATGGCGCCTCGTGCGACTACGCCACGCTGTGGAATGCGCTGAAGCGGGTCGCGGCCGGAGCGTCGGCGACTGAGAAGGCGGCGCTGTTCAAGGACAACGCCCGTCGGTTCTACCGGCTGGACTAGCTGTCCAGCACCGGGCGATCGAGGTGGTCGCGGGGGGCGGTCAGCGGGAAGTGGGTCTTGAGCGCCTCGCCGCAAATGGCGATGGCGGCCTCGATGCCGGCGGTGGGATCGGGGGCTTTCATGCCCTGCTTGATCGCGTCGGCGGCGCGGGCCCAGACCAGGTCGCCGCAACGGCCGTGCAAGGCGCCGTCGGCCAGGATCTCGACCTGACGCTCGACCAGGGCGACGAAGATCAGCACGCCGGTGTCGCTGTCCTTCACGTGCGAGTGGGCGGCGACGAAGTGGTGGAAGGCGGCCTTCTTCACCCGGTGTCGTTTCAGGAACCGCGGCGTCAGCAGGCGGCGCACCGGCGGCAGCGACGTCACGAGCGTTACGATCCCGAACAGCACCAGCTGCGCCATGGCGTAGCCGGTGAGGGCGAAGACGATCTGGCTCTGGGTCGCACCGGCCTGGGCGGCGGTCCAGCCCCCCTCGGTGATCGCCGCCAGCAGCGGGCGCAGGGCCACGGCCATGATCGCGGGCGGCAGCAGCAGCGAGACGATCGCGCCCCAGGCGATCGGCACCTCGCGATAGGTCGAAACCTCGCCGGCGAGGACGCAGAAGATATCGCCGCTGGTGCCCTCTTCGGCGCTGGCGACAGCCGCTTCGATGCGGCGATGGTCCTCGGGTGTCAACATGTCACCAACTCCCCGACGCGCCGCCGCCGCCGAACGAGCCGCCGCCGCCGGAGAAGCCGCCACCCCCGCCGCCGCCAAATCCGCCGCCGCCACCCCAGCCGCCGCGCGAGCCGGAGTTGAGGATCATCAGCGGCAGCAGCCAGCCCATCCCGCCGCCGCGATGGCCGCGGAAGATGCTGGTGAAGACGATGAAGAAGATGATCAGGCCGAAGATCGCGCCGAACGGCACGCCGTGCGGCTTGGCCGCTTGCGTCGCCTTGGCGACATTGGCCTGGGCGGTGGCCGGATCCAGCGTGAGCTGGGTGATCAGGGCGTTCGTGCCGGCGACGATCCCGCCCTCGGTGTCGCCGGTGCGCAGCTTGGGCAGCACCTGCTCCTGCAGGATTACGCTGGAGAGCGCGTCGGTGAGGATCGGCTCGAGGCCGTAGCCCACCTCGATCCGCACCTTGTGCTCGGTGGGCGCGACGATGAACAGCACGCCGTTGTTCTGGCCCTTCTGACCGATGCCCCAGGCGCGGCCGAGCTGGTAGCCGTAGTCTTCGATGTCGTAGCCCTGCAGGCTGGGCAGGGTGACCACCACCAGCTGGCGGCCGGTCTTGGTCTCCAGGTCGGCCAGCTTGGCGGTAAGGTCGGCCTGGGTCTGAGCCGAGAGCACGTGCGCGTTGTCGACCACGCGGCCGGTCAGGGGCGGGAAGGTTGGTGCTGCGACGGCGGGCGCAGCGAAGCATGCGAGAAGCAGCGCGAACAACAGGCCGATAAACCTAAACCCCTCCCCCTTGCGGGGAGGGGGCAGGGGGCGGGGGTGCTTGCTCGATCGTTGAAGGCTGCCGTGGATCAGGCGGCAGGCAGCGAGAAGATGCCCCCACCCCCGACCCCTCCCCGCAGGGGGGAGGGGAGATGTGCGCGCTTGGCTCACCGCGAGCTAGCTGTCGCGGCGGCTGGCGGTGGCGCGGCCGGCGGGGTCGAGCCGGGGGCGGTGCCGGCGGGCGGGCCATTGATATCGAAGTGGACGGCCGGCGCGGTCTGGGCGGCCTCGGTGGCGCCGAAAGTCTGCATCGGCTTGGCGCTGCGGTAGAAGGTCCCCGCCCAGATCGAGGTCGGCAGCACCCGGAGCGTGGTGTTGTAGTCGCGCACCGCGTCGTTGTAGTCGCGCCGGGCGATGGCGATGCGGTTTTCGGTGCCCTCAAGCTCGGACTGCAGCGCCAGGAAGTTGGTGTCCGACTTCAGGTTCGGATAGTTTTCGCTGACCGCCAGCAGCCGGCCGAGCGAGCCGGAGAGCTGATCCTGGGCCTGTTGGAAGCGCTGGAACGCGGCCGGGTCGTCGAGTTTCGAAGCGTCGATGGTGACCCCCGTGGCCCGGGCCCGCGCGTCGGTGACGCCGATCAGCACGGCCTGCTCCTGCTTGGCGTAGCCCTGCACGGTGGCGACCAGGTTGGGGATCAGGTCGGCGCGGCGCTGGTAGTCGGCCTGCACGTCGCCCCACTTGGCCTTGGCGGCTTCCTGCTTGGTCGGAATGTCGTTGACGCCGCAGGCGACCAGCATCAGCGGCAGGATCACGACCGCGAGCCCGCGGCCAAGGCGGTGGAAGAAGTGGTTCACGTCGCGGCCCCGACAGATACGCCGCGATCGAAGTGCGGCAGGGGCTGAATCTAGGCCGTAGCGAGCCAGATCGCCAGGGGTAGACGGATTACGGTTCCGCAACCCGCCGAGAACCCCGCCCCCCGAGGGGGGCGGGGCAGGGGTGGGGGCGTGTCCGCGATGCTGACGGAAGCGAGCAAAATGGCGCCGGCGCCGTCTCAGCCTCGCCGGCGTCACAGAGCTTCCACCCCATCCCGGCCCTTCCCCATCGAGGGGAAGGGAGCAGGGCTAGATTTCGCCGCAACCCGGTGGCAGCAGGGCCTCGACGCGCTTGGTGACCGCCTCGACCGGGCAGCCGCCCTTCGGTCCGGACGCGCAGTCAGGGAAGCTGAGCGGCAGGACCTCGGCGCGGCTGGGCCGCAGCGTGCGCAACTGGTCCATGGTCGCGTAGTAGATCACCGGGCGGACGTACTGGTGCGCGCCGTCGGACCAGAGCTCGAACGCCAGCGCGGACGACGGCGCGGTGCCGTCGGGCTCGCCGGGGAGGGTCCAGCGCAGGCCGAACACGTCCGCCATCAGGGCGATGTTGGTGTCGTGGCCCGACAGCGTCAGCAGCTTCAGGTCGGGGCCTGACTGCGGTCCGCCGGCGGCCGGCTTGCCGGCGAGGGCGGCCAGGATCACCCGCGCCATCGGTGCGCCGCGATGACTGAAGGCGTAGGGATCGGCGCGCAGCAGCGCGTAGACCCGCTCGTGCAGCGGCATCACCGCGGCGATGTCGGCGGCGCTGGCGCGGCCCCAGCCGACCTCGCTCATCGGCTTGGCGTTGCCGTATTCCAGCAGCAGGTCCTCCGCCAGACCGCCGGCCGCCGGGAACACGGTGGCCTGGGACCCGGACGGCGCGTTGTCGGCGTTGGTGAAGCAGGTTCCAGCGCCACCCCTGCAGGCGTCTGGCGCAAGGATCGCCTGCAGCTTGGCCAAGGCGGGAGCGACGTCGATGCCGGTCACGATCGGGTCGGCGGCGGCCGCGGCCATCGCGGCCTTCAGCTGGCCGGGGTCGAGCGCGCAGGCCCCGGCATCGGAGCCGCCGAAGATCGGATCGCGGGGATGGACGTCGGCATAGGACGCCTTGAGGCCGCAGCCGGGCTGCAGCGCCTCGGCGGTGATACGGCCGCTTTCGCGGGTGCGCTGATCGGCGCCATCGGCCCACACCGTGACCTGACCGGCGCCGGCGCAACCGGTGCGAGGCAGCAGGCCCCGGGCGCGATAGGCCTCGCGCACGGTCTCCCCGACCAGCTTCACCGTCTCGCCGCCGTGCGGCGTCAGCTCGCCGGGCGGGACCTCCCAGGCGGGCCAGACCTTGTCCGAGTACTTGGCCAGCTCGTCATTGGACTGGGTCGGCGGTCGCACGCCGTGGCGGGTGACCAGCACCACTCGCACCAGGTGCAGCGGCGCGGCGTCGGCGGCGCCGGCGGCGAGGACCAGGACGGTGGCGATCAGGGCGATGAGGCGGGTCATGGCGGCTCCTGTCAGACGCGGATGTTGCGCCATTGCGTCGCCAACGCGACAGCGGTGTGAAATCTCGGCGAAGCTCAGATGACGGCACGGGCGAGCAACGCCGCCATGATCGCAACCTTACCCCCAACCTCGGTCATAGCCGGGCGTAAGTCCCGGCTATCCAAGCGCGCTAGTCTCAGACTGACCGCGCCAAGCGCGGCCACCCCCGGGTCTGCGTGCTTGGGTGGCCGGCGTAAAGGCCGGCCATGCCCGGCAGAGGGGGGTGTTCGAAGATGAGCGTGGCCGCCCGTCAGGTCATCATCACTTCGCGGTCGGCGCGGCGCTCGCCCTCGCCCGGCAGGTCGTCGAACGAGCCGTGGCTGGAGGCGTAGAGCCGGGCGTAGAGGCCGCCGTTGGCCACCAGCGCCTCGTGCGGACCCTGCTCGACGATCTTGCCCTGCTGCAGCACGATGATCTCGTCGGCGTCGCGCACGGTAGCGAGGCGGTGAGCGATCACCAGGCAGGTGCGCCCGGTCATCAGCACCTTCAGCGCCTGCTGGATTTCCAGCTCGGTGAAGCTGTCGATGTTGGCGGTCGCCTCGTCGAGGATCAGGATCTTCGGGTCGATCACCAGCGCCCGGGCGAACGACAGCAGCTGGCGCTGGCCGAGCGAGATATTGCGGCCGCGCTGGCCCAGCTGGGTGGCGTAACCCTCGGGCAGGCGCAGGATGAAATCGTGCGCCCGCACCGCCTTGGCCGCCGAGACCACCTGCTCGTGGGTGGCGCTGGAGGCGAAGCGGATGTTCTCCTCGATCGTGCCGGTGAACAGGAACGGCTCCTGCAGCACCATGCCGATGGTCTTGCCGAGCGATTCCAGCGTCACGTCGCGCACGTCGTGCCCGCCGACGCGCACGCTGCCCTGGTTGACCTCGTAGAACCGCCGCACCAGCGAGATGATGCTGGTCTTGCCCGACCCGGTGGGGCCGACCAGCGCCACCACATGGCGCGGCTTCACCTTGAACGAGACGTCGCGCAGCACCGGGCGGTCGGCGTCGTAGCCGAAGGTGACGTGGTCGAACTCGACGGTGGGAACCTCCTCGGTGATCTCGACCGCGTCCGGCTTGTTGGTGATGGTCACCGGCACGTCGAGCACCTCGAAGATGCGGTAGCCGGCTGCCATGGCGCGCTGCAGCGCGGTGTACTGCATCGACAGCATCCGCACGGGTTCGAAGAAGCGCTGGGTGTAGATAACGAAGGTCACCATCGTGCCGACATCGAGCACGCCGCCCATCACTTCGTTGCCGCCAACGACAACGATGACCGCCATCGCGAACCCGGTCAGGATAGCGACCGTCGGGCTCATGATCCCGGCCAGGAAGGCCGAATCGACCGAGGCCTTCAGGTTGTCGCTCGCCTTCTCCTCGTAAAGTTCGAAGTTCATCGCCTCGCGCCGGGTCTCCTGCACGGTGCGCACGCCGGCGATGTTCTCGGCCAGGGCGCCGTTGGCGATCGATGAGGCGTCGCGGGCGCGGCGGAAGTTGACCTTGGAGTAGGGCAGCCAGATCGCGCGGATGCCGATCAGCGCCGGCAACACCAGCATGGTCAGCGCCCCGAGTTGCCAGTTCTTCACCAGCATCAGGGTCACGATGCCGATCAGCACGACGAAATCGCTGAGGGTCGAGGTGGTGCTTTCGAGGAAGTCCTGCAGCGCGTTCACGTCGCCCTGCAGCCGGCTCATGATCCGGCCGACGTGGGTCTTGTCCATGAAGGTCAGGGCGACGCTCTGGAAGTGGTCGAACATCGAGCGGCGGACGTCGAAGATCACCTTTTGCGCCAGCCGGGTGCTCATCGATTGCGAGAGCAGCGAGGTGATGGTGAAGACGACTACCGCTATGCCGAATTCGAACACGACCAGGTCGATATGGCTTGGCGCGACGTGCGGCGTGATCGCGGCCGTCACCGCCTGGCCGATCATCACCGGCAGGGCGAGCTGGGCGAGCGCCGACAGGACCGTCGCGATCAGCGTCCCGATCAGATAGTTCGGATGCGGCTTCAGGTAGGCGCCGAACCGGCGCACGATCCGCGTGTCGAACCCCATGAAGATTTCTTCGCCGTCGGCGCTGCCGAGGTTGGCGTTGCGCCGGCGCGGCGGCGGCGCTGGTGCGGCTTCCCGTTCGAAGGCGAACTCGCTCATTCCGCGGCCTCCGTCACCTTGCGCCGTATCTTGGCGTCTGCGGTGGAGAGGCCCTGCTCGGTGCGGGTCTGCAGCTGGTAGAGGTCGGAATATTCGCCGCCGAGCGCCAGCAGCTCGGCGTGCGAGCCGCGCTCCACCACCCGGCCCTCCTCCAGCAGGATGATCTCGTCGGCGTGCATCAGCGAGGAGAGGCGGTGGGCGATGATGATGGTCGCCTGGCCCTTGGTCGCTTCGGCCAGCGCGTCGCGGACGCGCTTTTCGGTCACCGCATCGATGGCGGCGGTTGAGTCGTCGAAGATCATGATCCCCGGCCCCGGCACCACGCCGCGGGCGATCGACATCCGCTGCCGCTGGCCGCCGGAGAGCGCGACGCCGCGCTCGCCGACGCGGGTCTCGTAGGCCTTGGGCAGGGCGGCGATGTAGTCGTGCAGCTGCGCCGTCTTGGTGGCGCCGACGATGCGCTCGTCTTCGGCCCAGGGATCGGCATAGGCGACATTGTTGGTGACGGAGGCGTCGAACAGGAACGCTTCCTGCTGCACCAGGCCGACGTATTCACGCAAAGACGGCAATTGGACGTCGCGGATGTCCTGCCCGTCGATGGTGATGCGCCCGCCGCTCACGTCGTAGAAGCGGGGGATCAGGTTGGCGATGGTCGACTTGCCGCTGCCGGGCGGGCCGACGATGCCCAGCGTCTGGCCGCGGCCGACGGCGAAGCTGACGTCGTGCAGCACCAGCTTGCCGGGGTCGTAGGCGAAATCGACGTGCTCGAACGCCAGCACGCCCTCGGTCGGCCTGAGCGGCGGGGCGCCCGGCTTGTCGGCGATCTCAGGCTCGATATCGAGGATCTCGAACAGGCGGCTGCCGCAGGTGGTGGCCCGCGCGGCCGACATCACGATCATGATCACCTGACGCACCGGCGCCTGCAGGATGGTGAGGTAGAGCACGAAGGCGGCCATCACCCCCGGCGTCATCGTCCCGGCGGCGACCTTGTGACCGCCGTACCAGAGCACCGCCCCTTGAGAGAGATAGAAGGTGAGGGTCGTCGTGCGGATCGCCGTCATCCGCAGCTTGATCCGCTCGTAGGACTGCCGCAGCGCCTCGTTGGCCGCGCTGTCGAACTTGCCGAGCTCGAAGTTGCGGGCGGCGAAGGCGCGGACGACGCGGATGCCCTGGAGATTTTCCTCCATGGTCAGGGTGAGCACGCTGAGCTGCCGCTGGATCTTCATCCAGGCGACCCGCATCAGGAAGCCGACGCGACCGAGGGTGACGACGCTGAACGGCACGAACGCCAGCGCCAGGAAGGCCATCACCGGGTCGGCCGCGAACATCAGCCAGGTCGCGACCACCAGCAGCAGCACCAGGGTCAGCGACATCATCATCCCGTTCTGGATGAACATGCGTGTGCCTTCGAGGTCGATCATGCCCCGGGTGATCAGGTCGCCGGAGTGAATCTTGTCGTGGAAGCCGAACGACAGCCGCTGCAGCTGGCGGAAGTAGTCGAGCCGCAGCTTGTAGGCGACCTTCTGGCTGACCCATTCGGCCTGGAAGCCGCTGAAGCCGGTGAGCAGGCCCTGGACGATGCTGACGCCGATGACGAGGGCGGCGCTGATCCAGAGTGCGTGCTGCGACTGTTGGATCAGCCCGTGCTGGGCTGCGGCTGGCAGGTGAACGGTTCGGGCGTGATCCAGGGCCTTCAGCAGCGCGGCGACCTGGTCGACCGCCTGCGAAAACAGCCGCGGAACCGCCAGACTCGCGACCGCCGACCCGAGCGAGCAGACGATCGCCAGCACCACCTGCAGTGGATCGGTCTGTAACGCTATCACCACGATGCGCCGCAAAATGTGCGGCATGGCCTTCACGTCGATCTGCGGACGCGCCTCTACGCTCGGCGCCTCGCCCGTTGGCGCGCCAATGGAATCAGACATCTAAATTTCCGTCTTCGGTAATGCAGCCATTGTGGGGCCTGGCGCCGCCGAAGGCAATTCCATAGGCGCCGCTGCTGACAGGACCGAGTGCGAGCTAGTGTCCCGATTCCGAAGTTCGTAAGCGCATGATGGCAGTCTCCGTCGAACTTCGGAATCGATCAGGACACTAGCAAGTATAAGAATCTAGCGTGCTTTTTTGGATCTGAAGTTCGCTCCGCGCCCGATCCCACGAACAAGCGAACTTCAGATCCAGCACACTAGCGGTTGGCCGCGGCTTTGCGCGCGGCCTGGTGGGCGAGGAACTCGGCCATCATCCGCTTCGGCTCGTCGGTGCGGTAGGCGGCGGCGAAGGCGTCTATCCCGGCGTCGATCGCCGCGGCGAGCGGCAGGGTCTCCCAGGCGGCGATCAGCGCCTTCTGCGACCGGACGGCGGCCGGGCCGCAAGCCAGGATGTCGGCGAGCGCGGCTTCGACCGCGTCATCAATCTCGTCGGCGGTGGTCACCTCCTCGACCAGACCCCAGGCCAGCGCGCATTCGGCGTCGATGGTCTCGCCGGTCAACAGCAGCCGGCGGGTGCGGCCCCAGCCGATCAGACTGGGCAGCAGCGCCGCCTCGACCACCGAGGGGATGCCGAGCCGCACCTCGGGCATGCCGAGTTCGGCCGTCTCCGAGGCGATGCGGAAGTCGCAGGCGGCGGCGAGTTCGAGCCCGGCGCCGAAGCAGTAACCCTGGATGCGGGCGATCACCGGGACCGGGCAGGCGCGCACGGCGGCGCAGGCCTGATGCACGCCGGCGATGAAGGCGCGCGCCGCGGCGGGTCCGTCGATCTGCGCCATCTCGCGGATGTCCGCGCCGCCGACGAACGCCCGCGCGCCGGCGCCGGTGACGATCACCGCGCGGAGCGACGGGTCCTGGCCGAGCGCGTCGACCGCCTCGACGAACCGCGCCAACAGACCAGCGCCCAGCGAATTCAGCCGCGCGGCGTTGTCGATCACGACGGTGGCGACGCCGCGATCGTCGCGGCGCACGTCGATGCGGCCTTTGGTGGCGGTGCTCATCGCCCGAGGCTATGCCTCCCGTGGCGCCGGGCCAACCGTGGGAGGCAGACGTGAGCGCGGATTTGTCGGCCTATCTCGCCGAGCAACGGTTGCCGGCGGACTATCTTGGCTTCGTCGCCCGCGCGCTGCGGCCGATGGCCGAGCGGATCGCGGCGGCCGGCGCGCCGCTGGTCGTGGGCGTGACCGGCCCACAAGGTTCGGGCAAGTCGGCGGCGGCCGGGGCGCTGGCGCTGTTGCTGCGGGATCGAGGGCTGCGGACGGCGGTGCTGTCGATCGACGACCTTTATCTGACCAAGGCCGAACGACAGCGGTTGGCGGCTGAGGTCCATCCGCTTTTCGCCACCCGCGGCCCGCCGGGGACCCATGATGTCGGGCTCGGGGGCGAGGTGATCGAGAGCTTGTTTCGCGCCAGTGATACCGCCGTGCCGCGCTTCGACAAGGCGGCGGACGATCGCCGCTCACGCGCCGACTGGGAGGTCGTGGCGGGTCCGGTCGATGTGATGCTGTTCGAAGGCTGGTGCGTCGGCGCGCGACCGCAGGCCGAGGCGACGCTCGTGGAGGCGATCAACGACCTGGAACGGTTGCGCGATCCGGACGGGATCTGGCGGCGCTATGCGAACGCGGCGTTGGCGGGTCCGTACCAGGCGCTGTTCGGCCGGATCGGCTGGCAGGCGCTGCTGCGGGCGCCGAGCTTCGAGGTGGTGCTCGGCTGGCGTCTGGAGCAGGAACACAAGCTGCGCGATCGCACCGGCGCCGGCCAGACCGACGCCGAGATCGCGGTCTTCATCCAGTATTACGAGCGGCTGACGCGCCACATCGACGCCGAGATGCCGGCGCGGGCGAATGCGGTGGTGCGGCTCGGCCCGCTGAGAGAGGCGATGGACCTGCGGATATAGGATGCGAGCTTAGTCGATCTTCTCGAACCACAAGCCCCGCACTCGACCGGTGGCGACGGTGAAACCGCTTGGGGCGCCGGCCTCATCGCGCCGGACGCTCAGCCGCAGCCCGGGTCCGTCGAAGGCATCGTGGTCGCCCGGCGCGAGCTTCAGCGGCGCAAAGCGCATTGAAGAGAGGGTCAGGCCATGGTTCACGGCGATCAGTTGGTACGTGCTGTCAATCTCGTCGCAACGGTATCGCCCGACCAGCGCCGCCCGGTCCGCCGCAGAGGGTTCGACGCGAGTGGCGCGACGGTGCGGCACCGGCACGCCGCCGACGCCCTGAGCCTCGTTGAGGTCGCCGTCCGGCGTCATCGAGAAAGCATGGGTCGGGGAATAGACGTAGAAATCGCCGTTCGCGAGGAACTTGGCCTCGACCGGCGCCCCGCCAGCGACGGCTGTCAGCTTCCCATCAACGGCGCGCAACGTAAGCCCCGGTCCCCAGCCGGAAACGTAGTATCCCGCGAGCCGCGCCAGCGTCGCCGCGTCTGGCGTCGCGGGTTCTGCCTCCGGCGGGACGGGAGCGAGGAAGGCGTCGGCGAGCGCGCGCCCGATGGCGGCGACGTCGGCCTCCCCGTTCGAGAACACGATCACGCTGGCGTCGTCGTCGGGGTAGCTGTCGCACAAGGCGCGGTAGCCGGCGTCGGCGCCGCCGTGGGTCAGCGCCGGACGGCCCCAGAGCACGTCGCGCACGATGCCGAAGCCATAGTTCATCGGCGTCCCGTTGCGCAGCGCCCCGGGCGTGGTCATCGTCGCGATCAGATCGGCCGGGAACATGCTCGGGTGCAGCAGCTCCCGCGTCCACTTCGCTAGATCGCGCGCAGTCGTGTTGAGGCTGGTCGCGCCGTAATTGCTGTAGTTGAGCCGAGCCAGGCGGACCGTTCCGTCGGCGTCGAGGCGGTAGCTCATCGCCCGATCGCGCAGCAGCTGCGAGGCGTCGCCGTAGACCAGGGTGTCGCGCATGCAGAGCGGCGCGAACACAGCCTCTTCCAGGTATTGTGCGAACGCCTTCCCGGACGTGCGGCGGACGATCTCGGCGAGCAGCGAGTAGCCGGTGTTCGAATAATGGTAGTCGGTTCCCGGCTCGAAGTTCAGCCCCTTCTGGCGCGTCGCCATGGCGACGATCGCGCCCTGCTTGATGAGCCCCTCCATCGGCGTGCCGGACAGCACCATCAGCTCCCACTGATCGCGCAGCCCGCCGGTGTGGTGAACGAGATCGGAGACGGTCACGACAGCGCCGTAGTCCGCCAGCTCCGGCAGGTAGGCGTGGATGTCCGCACTGAGATCGAGCCGGCCCGCGCGGGACTCCAGCAGCGCCGCGAGGGCGGTGAACTGCTTGGATACGCTCGCGACGTGGAAGCGCGTGGCGCCGGTGACGGGAACGCCATGCTCCAAGTCGGCGCCCCCCAGGTAACGCTCGAACACGACCTCACCGCCAATCGTAACGAGCGCTGCGAGGCCGGGCTTGTCCGGGGTGAACGGCGCCAGCAATTGCTCGAGGCGCGCAGCCGCGCTTGCTTCGCTCACGATCGCCTCCGCGAGGACCTGTCGACGGCTTCGCGCACCTTGTCGCGCGGGTCAAATGGCTAAGCGAACCCGACGCCCGGTTACCGCACTTCAAAAGTCAGCTTCATCCAGTATTACGAACGGCCGACCCGCCACATCGACGCGGAAATGCCGGCGCGGGCGGACGCGGTGGTGCGGCTGGACGAAAAACGCGGGGTTCGCCCTTCTCCCGCAAGGGGAGAAGGGCGCCACGGAGCTACTCCACGATCGATGAGTAGATGATGCTCTTCAGCTGGCCTCGGAAGTTGAAAGCGCCGGAGGGCATCAGCTGGGTCATGAACACCACCGAGAGGTCTTCGACGTCGTCGACCCAGAAGATGGTCGAGGCGGCGCCGCCCCAGTAGAAGTCGCCGGCGGCGATCGAGCCGGACTTCACCGTATCCAGCGTGGTGGCGAAGCCGAGGCCGAAGCCGACGCCCTCGTTGGCGGTCTCGGAGAAGCCGCCGATCGCCATCTGGGTCAGGTCCTTGCCGTCTTTCAGGTGGTTCTGGCGCATCAGCTTGATCGTGCGCGGCCCCAGGATGCGCTCGCCCTCGAACTCACCGCCGCGGCGGATCATCTCGCAGAAGCGCAGATAGTCCTCCGTAGTCCCGGTGAGGCCGCCGCCGCCGGAGAAGAAGCTGGGTTCGGAGAGGTACTCGCTCTTGGCCGGATCATCGAGCAGCTGCAGCGTCTTGTCCGCGGCGCGGCGATAGTTGGCGGTGAAGCGGTCGAGCTTTTCGGGCGCCACCACGAAACTGGTGTCCTTCATGCCGAGCGGGCCGAAGATGTGCTCCTGCAGGTATTTGTCGAACCGCTGGCCGGAGATCTTTTCCACCAGGGCGCCGCAGACGTCGGTGGAGAGGGAGTACATCCAGTGCTCGCCGGGCTGGTAGCGCAGCGGAACCTTGGCCAGCTTGTCCATGAACTGCATCAGGTCTTCGCCCTTGCCGCGGCGCACGCCGTGCTCGGCGTAGGCGGCGTCGACCGGGTGGCCGGAGTCCGGCGCGCCGAGCGCGACCAGGGCCGAGCCGTAGGTCAGGCCGCCGGTATGGCAGAGCATGTCGCGCATGGTGACGGGGCGGGTGGGGGCTTCGGTCTGCATGTCGTCGCCGCGGCCCGAGACCCACACCTGCTGATCGCGCCAGGCCGGGAAGAAGCGGCTGACCGGATCGTTGAGCTGGAAATAGCCGCGCTCGTACAGCGTCATCAGCGCCACCGAGGTGATCGGCTTGGACATCGAATAGATGCGGAAGATGGCGTCGTCGGCCATCGCCTTGCCGCGTTCGCGGTCCATCTGGCCGAACGAGCGGAAGTAGGCGAGGTGGCCGTGGCGCGCGACCGCCACCTGGCAGCCGGCGATCTTGCCGGAAGAAATGTAGTTGCGCTCGATGTGATCGGTTATGCGCTCCAGACGCGCGGTCGAGAGTCCGGTCTGCTTTGGCGCCAATTCCATGATCAAATTCCTTCCCTGAATGCCGAAGCCTCCCGCCGCGTCCGTCTGGCGTCAAGCCTGGGTCTTCCTGCTTGTGCTCTGCGGTGTCGGCCAGGCGACGGCCGGCGTCGCCGCGCCCATCTTCCGCACCGAGCTTCCGGCCCCGGCGGCGGGCGAGAATCATGGCGCGGCGATCGCCGAACTGGCGACCGGCGCGCTGTTGGTGTGCTGGTATTCCGGCGACCATGAGGAAGACCTCAGCGTCCGCATCCTCTGCTCGCGGGGAACCAGCGACGGGGCTCGCTGGTCGGCGGCCTGGACCGCGGTGGCGCCGGGCGATCAGGCGATCGGGGCGCAGGACCGTAACAAGAGCCTCGGCAATGTGACACTGACCACGGCGCCGGACGGGCGGGTGTGGATGGTGCATGGCGTGATCCAGAGCCGCACCTGGCCGTTGGTCGGCAACATCTGCAGGAACTGGGTGTGCGGGCGGATCGACGCGCGGGTCTCCGCCGACGAGGGTCACACCTGGTCGCGCGCGCGCCGCCTGGTCGATCTGCCCGGCGCGCTGCCGCGGGCGGAGATGAAGGCGGTCGGCGGCGGCTATCTGCTGCCCTTCTACCAGGAGACGGCGCAGCGCTCGGCGATCGGCAAGGTGGCGCTGGAGGGTGACGTGGCCCGGCTGGTGGCCGACTGGCCGCTGGATGGATTCAAGCTGATCCAGCCGGCGCTGGCGCCTAAGCGAGACGGCGGTTTCCAGGTTTTCTTCCGCGATCAGCAGCGCCAGGGCGTCTACGTGGCGTCGTTCGACCCGAAAGCGGGCGCCTGGACCAAACCGCAGATCACCGACCTGCCCAATCCCGGCGCCGCGGTCGATGTGTTTGACGACGGAACGGGCCGCTATGTGCTGATCTACAACCCCTCGACCACCACCCGCGACGTTCTGGCGCTGGCCCGGTCGACCGATGGAATCCACTTCAGGCCGGGGTGTAATCTGTCCCTTCCGGCCACGGAGGCGATCGCCGCCTATCCTTCAGTCATCCGTGGGCGGGATGGTGACTGGCGCGCGGTCTATTCGGCCAACGCCAAGGGCCGGATAAGGTTCGTCCGGTTCGGCAGCGACTGGCTGGAAGAATGTTTCGCCCACAAGGGTTAGCGCGCAACATTATTCCGCGCCCAAGGCATTCGACGCCACTGTCTGCGAACCAATTTTCGCCAACCGCCGCTATCTGACGCACGTTTGATCGCCGGGCAGTCGACAGAGTTGGGCCTTAGCCTGTAGATGCGCCGCGATGAGCCCGAATATCGGGAGCGCAAGCAAGGACAGGTCGGGTTATTCTAGATGGCGCGTAGGCCGCACCAA
>Ga0302314_10005955_pt1 | contig 22158 bp, 22 predicted proteins | sample III_Palsa_N2_3_FD_200533 | JGI IMG/M metagenome (GOLD analysis project Ga0302314, IMG submission 200533) | Peat permafrost microbial communities from Stordalen Mire near Abisko, Sweden - III_Palsa_N2_3 | ecosystem: Environmental > Terrestrial > Soil > Palsa > Peat permafrost | place: Sweden...
CCGGACTGGCGGATGCGCATATCCGGTCGCCTCGCTCAGCTGGCCAGCGCGTGGCACGACGAGACGGCCTGGACAGGCCTGACCCGGGCCGGGGGCCTGGACCTGCCCGGGGAGGTGGCCGCACGCGCGGCGATCAACGAGGTCGTGGTGCACGGCTGGGACATCGCCGCCGCGACCGGGCACGACTACGCCTGTGAGACCGAACTGGTGCAGGCGGCCTACGCGTTCGCGCAGTCCGCGGTCGCGCAGAACCCGGACGGAAGCGAGGGGCTGTTCGGCCCGCCGGTAGCCGTGCCAGAGTCCGCTCCGCTGCTTGACCAGCTCATCGGCTTGACCGGCCGCGATCCCGCCTGGCAGCCAGGCGGGAACTAACCTCAAGCACTACCGCTTCGCCTACGGCGTCGCAAGCACAGACGGCGGCTTCCCGGACCGGATCACCAAGGCCGACCTCCAAGACGGCACATTCACCTCGTGGTCCGAATCGGGCACCTACCCCGGCGAGATCGGACGCGCCCGGGTACCGCACCACATCCCCTTCGGCTTCCGCGGCAGCTGATCCGGATCTCTTGACATGCTAGCTAGGTATAAGCCTATAGTGCTATGTACCTAGTTAAAGTGAGGTCGTGGTGATCGAGTTCCACCTGGATGCCCGCTCCGGGGTCGCGCCGTACCGGCAGCTGATCCATCAGGTGCGGCACGCGCTGCGGCTGGGCCTGCTGCGCGAGGGCGACCAGCTGCCGAAGGTCAAGGACGTGGTCGCCGGGCTGGCGATCAACCCGAACACGGTGCTCAAGGCCTACCGGGAGCTGGAGTACGAGGGGCTGGTGGCGGCCCGCCCGGGGATCGGCACGTTCGTGACCGGGACGCTGGACGGCGGGTCGCTGGCCGCGCACGGGCCGCTGCGCCGCGACCTGGCGCGCTGGCTGGGCCGGGCCCGGCAGGCCGGGCTGGACGATGAGTCGATCGAGGCGCTGTTCGCCAGCACGTTTCGGTCCGCTAGCGAGGAGGACATAGCGTGAGCGCCGTCATAGAAACCGGCGGGCTAGGCAAGCGGTACCGGCGGCAGTGGGCGCTGACCGACTGCACGCTGTCGGTCCCCGCCGGGCACGTCGTGGGGCTGGTCGGTCCCAACGGTGCGGGGAAGACCACCTTGCTGAGCCTGGCCACCGGCCTGCTCGCGCCGGATGCGGGCACGATCGAGGTGCTCGGCGGCACGCCGGCGGCCGGCCCGGCGCAGCTGGCCCGGGTCGGGTTCCTCGCCCAGGACGCACCGGTGTACGCGGGGCTGTCGGTGGCCGATCACCTGAAGCTGGGCGCGCGCCTCAACCCGGGCTGGGACGCGGGGCTGGCGCGCGACCGGGTGGACCGGCTGGACCTGGACCCGGGTCAGAAGGCCGGCACCTTGTCCGGCGGGCAGCGGGCCCAGCTCGCGCTCACCCTGGCCGTCGCCAAGCATCCCGAGCTGCTGCTCCTGGACGAGCCCGTGGCCAGCCTGGACCCGCTGGCCCGGCGGGAGTTCCTGGCCGACCTGATGGAGGCCGTCGCCGAGCAGGAGCTGTCCGTGGTGCTGTCCTCGCACCTGGTCGCGGACCTGGAACGGGTCTGCGACTACCTGATCGTGCTCGTCGGCTCCCGGGTGCGCGTCGCCGGGCCGGTCGAGGAGCTGCTGGCCGCCCATCACCTGCTGTCCGGCCCGCGCCGCGATCCGGCCACGCTGCCGGACGGGCTGGAGGTCATCTCCGCCAGCCACACCGACGTGCAGACCACGCTGCTGGTGCGCACCAGCGGCCCTGTGCTGGACCCGGCCTGGACGGTCTCCGGGGTTGGCCTGGAAGACCTGGTACTGGCCTACATGAGCCAGGGCGCCGGACGCCGCCGCCGCGACAGCCCCCGCCACCTGGAGGTGCAGAAATGATCTGGCTGACCTGGCGGCAGTTCCGCGTCCAGGCTCTCACCGCGGCCGCGGCGCTGGCCGCGTTCGCGATCCTGCTGGCGGCCACCGGACCGCACCTGGCCGGCCGGTACGCCGCCAGCGCGATCACCAGCTGCCACGGCGGCGGCTGCCAGAGCGCGGCCATCACGTTCCTCAGCCAGCTGCAGGCCACCAGCACCTACCCGGTCGTGTACCTGCTCGGCATCGCGCTCATCCTCCTCGCGCCCGCGATCACCGGCATCTTCTGGGGCGCCCCGCTGATCGCCCGCGAGCTCGAGACCCGGACGTTCACCCTGGCCTGGAACCAGAGCATCACCCGCACCCGGTGGCTCGCGGTCAAGCTCACACTGACCGGCCTGGCCGCCATGGCCGTCACCGAGGCGCTCAGCCTCAGCTATGCCTGGTGGGCCGATCCCATCGGCAAGGCCATCGATCTGGGCGGCAGCACCTCCCTGTTCAGCGGGGGCCGGTTCAGCTCGCTGATCTTCGCCACCCACGGCATCACCCCGCTCGGCTACGCGGCGTTCGCCTTCGCCCTCGGAACCACAACCGGCGCCCTCATCCGCCGGACCGTGCCCGCCATGGCCGTCACCCTGGCCATCTTCGCCGCCGCCCAGATCGCCATGCCGCTGGGGGTCCGCCCGCACCTCATCCCGCCCGACCGGACGATCGCCACGATCGAATCCTCGGGGCTGGACTATGGCAGCCTGACCGCCACCGTCGTCCCCGGCCAGCCCGGCGCCTGGCTCATCTCCAGCGGAGCCATCAACCCGGCGGGACAGCCTGTCAGCACGCTGCCCGCCGCCTGTGCCGGGTCATTCGGCCCGAAGGTCCTCAGCCCAGGGCCCTGCCTGGAAAGCCAGGGCATCCGGGAGACCATCACCTACGAGCCCGCCAACCGCTACTGGCCCCTCCAGGGGATCGAGACCGGGATCTTCCTGGCCCTGGCCCTCGCCCTGGCCGGGTCCTGCTTCTGGCGGGTCAGCCGCCGGCGGACCTGACCTGCCCGACGAGGAGATTCCCGAGCTCCTTCCGCGAATGTGACCGCTCAGCCCGCGGAGTCCGAGGCGGTGCCCGAGGCCCGTGCTGACCGGCGCCGACGCGATGTGACATCGGGACGGTAGGAGCCGCACCGATGTCACATCGCGCCGGCTGGCGCCGCGGGTCCGCTGCCGCGCAGCGCTTGGCTGATCCGCGCTGCCTGCCGGGTGAGGTAGTGACGTTCGGCTAGGTTGGGGGCGGACCGGGCGGCGTCGGCGTACAGCCGGGCCGCGGTGCGAAGGTCGCCCGCCTTCTCGTGCAGGTACGCCGAGGCGGCGGTGTAGCGGGGCAGGCCAGGGTCCACCGCGGCCAGGGCCGCGAGTCCGGCCACGGGGCCGTCGGCCTCGCCGATCGCGATGGCCCGGTTGAGCTGCACGACCGGGCTGCCGGTGAGCCGGAGCAGCTCGTCGTACCAGCCGACGATCTGCACCCAGTCGGTCTCCTCGGCGCGCGGCGCGTCGGCGTGCAGGGCCGCGATAGCGGCCTGGGCCTGGAACTCGCCGAGCCGGTCACGGCCCAGCGCTGCCTGCAGGACGGCAACGCCCTCGGCGATGAGCGCGGTGTTCCAGCGGGAGCGGTCCTGCTCGGCCAGCGGGACCAGGCTGCCGTCGCGCCGGGTCCGCGCCGGCCGCCGGGCGTGGTGCAGCAGCATCAACGCCAGCAGCCCCGCGGTCTCCTCGTCATCGGTCATCGACGCCAGCTGCCGGGTGAGCCGGATCGCCTCGGCCGCCAGGTAGAGCACCCGTTGCACCGTCGCCAGGTCGCCTGGCTCCTCGAACCGCACGTCACCGACCGTGCGTTTGGCCCGGCTGATCCGCTGCGCCATGGTCGCCTCCGGCACCAGATAGGCCTGGGCGATCTGCCGGGTGGTCAGGCCGCCGACGGCGCGCAGCGTGAGGGCCACCGCGGACGCCGGGGGCAGCGACGGATGGGCGCACAGGAAGAAGAGCTGCAACGTGTCGTCCGCGGCCTGGGCCGGTCCGGGCGGCGGCTCGGCCTCGGCCCGCTGCTCCCGGCCGCGACGCGAGACCTCGGCGCGGCGGGCGTCGAGGAACTTGCGCCAGGCCACCGTGACCAGCCAGCCCTTCGGGTCGGCGGGCGGCCGGTCCGGCCAGGTCAGCGCGGCCTGAATGAGTGCTTCCTGCACGGCGTCCTCGGCCGTCGCGAAGTCAGCTCCGCGACGTACGAGGACGCCGGTCACCGCGGGAGCCAGCTCCCTCAGCAGGAGTTCGTCCATCACCTGATCTGCCCGGGCCGGTCCGGTCACTCGGTGACCGTCGGCGGTGCGCTCAGGAACGGGCGCAGCTCGAGCCACTCGTGGATCGGCTTGCCGCCGGCGCCGGGGGCGGCCGACAACTCCCCGGCGAGGGCGAGCGCGCGCTCGTAGGTGTCGACGTCGATCACCATCCAGCCGGCGATCAGGTCCTTGGTCTCCGCGAAGGGCCCGTCGGTGACCGGCGGCCGGCCCTCCCCGTCGTACCGGACGAACGTGCCCTCGGGCGAGAGAGCCTGGCCGTCAACCCACTCACCGTTGCTTTCCAGCCGGGCGGCGAAGTCGGCCATGTACTGCATGTGGTCTTCGACCTCCTGCGGCGTCCACTGGTCCATCGGGACGGGGTTTACGGCCTCGGGGGCGCCGCGGTAGTGCTTGAGAAGCAGGTACTTCGCCATGCTGGGTCTCCTTGGTGCGGTGCGGCCACGGTGGCCGCAGCTGGCCCTGGGACGGAGCCGCCAGGCCGGTCTCGACATCCTCGCCACATCTTCTTCGACAATCTCGCACTTTTCTTCCGAACGGACCGTGGCTCTCCCCCGAGCACATCCCCGGCGCGCAGATCCCGGCGGCGCGGCTCAGCCGGGCAGTGCCGCCGAGACCAGCTCGCGGATCGCGTTCAGGTCGACGTGCTCGGCCAGGGCCGCGTCGTCGGGCTCGTCCTTGATCGGATTCTCGACGTTGAGCAGGGTGCGGAACAGCCGGGGCAGGACAGTACGGCCGAGCAGGTCCTCGGCCAGCGCGGCAGCATCCGCATGGCCCAGCTCGTACTGCTCGGCCAGGTAGCCGCTCAGCCGCTCGCCGGTGGTGAGGAACATGGCGTCGAAGTACGCGCTCGAGCTGCCGGGCAGCCGCTCGGCCTCGGCGATGCTCAGCCGGCAGGTCCGCAGCTGAGGCTCCCACACCATCAGCTGCAGGAACCGGCCGCAGAACAGCGTGACCGCTTCGACCGGCTCCCCGGCGTACGCGCCGGGGGTCTTCAGCCGGCCCAGGTACAGGTCGCGGACGAGGTTCAGGACCGCGAGGAACAGTTTGTCCTTGCTCTCGAAGCGGGCGTACAGCGACCGTTTGGACGTCCCGGCGCGCGCCGCGACGGCGTCCATGGAGGCCCGTTCATACCCGGTCTCCAGGAACACGTCCTTGGCCGCGAACAGGATGTGGCGGCGCAGTTCCTCGCCACGTCGCTGTTCACCGCGCCGCCGCGGTTCGCCTGCTTGACTCATCGGCTCGCAATCCCCAAAAGTAAACGGTACAGTAGAGTTTACTTGTTGCGTTCGCTGAACTTACCTCAACGGAGAATAGTCATGATCGTCATCACCACACCTACAGGCAACATCGGGCACCAGGTCCTCAACCACGTCCTGGCCGGCGACCAGCCGGTCCGCGTCATCGCCCGCGACCCGGCCAGGCTGCCGGCCGAGGTCCGCGACCACGCCGAGGTCATCCAAGGCTCGCACGGCGACCCGCAGGTCGTCACCCGCGCGTTCAAGGGCGCCGACGCGCTGTTCTGGCTGTTCCCGGGCGACCGCCGCGCCGCCAACGCAGACGAGGCCTACATCGGCTTCACCCGCCCCGCCGCCGAGGCCATCCGCAGCCAGGGCATCGAGCGCGTGGTGGATGTCAGCGCGCTGGGCCGCGGCACCGCCTACGCCAGCCGGGCCGGCTTCGTGACCGCGTCGCTGGCCATGGACGACCTTATCGCCGGCACCGGTGCGGCTTTCCGTGCGCTGGAGGCGGCGTCGTTCCTAGATAACATGCTGAGGCAGACCGGGGCGATTAAGGAGCATGGCGTGTTCTCCGGCACGCTCTCCCCCGACCTCGCGCTGCCCGCCGTCGCCACCCGCGACATCGCCGCCGTCGCCGCCCGCCTGCTGCTCGACCGCACGTGGACCGGTCAGGAGGAAGTTCCGTTGCTCGGCCCCGAGGACCTGTCCGGCAACGACATGGCCGCCATCGCCGCCGAGGTGCTCGGCATCCCGGTGCGGTACCAGCAGATCCCCCGCCAGGCGTACAAGGACCGGCTCACCGGTGCCGGCGTGTCCGAGGCCATGGCTCAGGGGATGCTGGACATGATGATCGCCAAGGACAACGGCCTGGACCTCGGCGTCGCCCGCACGCCGCAGCACGCGATCGACACCCCTACCACCTTCCGGCAGTGGTGCGAGGACACCCTGAAGCCGGCCGTGCAGGCCGCCTGAGGCCATTTGCTCAGGCCTTGCTGGCTACCAGATACGGACCCGAGTTGCAGGTTCGAGCCACAGCTCGTCAGCGCTCCGTTCACATGCTGGCCAGGAGCCTGCTTCGGCGCCAGGCCGTCGTACTGCTCGATCAGCGACCGGGTCCGGGTTTCGAACGCTTGCCGGTCTGTTGCGCTCCACCAGTCGGTGAGCCTGCCGTCACCGTCGTACTTGGAACCTTGGTCGTCGAAGCCGTGGCCGATCTCGTGGCCGATGAACGCGCCGATCGCTCCGTAGTTGGCCGCATCGTCGCGGTCGGGATTGAAGAACGGGTCCTGCAAGATCGCAGCCGGGAACACGATCTCGTTCATGCCCGAGTTGTAGTAGGCGTTGACCGTCTGGGGGGTCATGTGCCACTCATCTCGGTCGACCGGGTTACCGATCTTGTCCAGCTGCCGGCGGAACTCGAAAGCATGAGCCGCCCGCACGTTGGCCATGAGATCCGCCGGGTCGATCCTGAGGCTGGAGTAGTCCCGCCATCTATCCGGGTAGCCGATCTTCGGCGTGAACTTCCCGAGCTTGTCCAAGGCCCGCCGGCGGGTGCCTGCCCCCATCCATTCAAGCTTGCTGATGCTCTGGCGGTAGGCCTCGAGGAGGTTGGCGACCAGGACATCGATCCGCTCCCGGGTCCCAGGCGGGAAGTGCCGGCCGACGTAGGCTCGGCCGACGGCTTCCCCGATCGCCCGCTCGACCAGCGAGACACCCCGCTTCCAGCGCTCACGCAGCTGGGGGGTGCCGCTCAGGATGCGGCCGTAAAAGTCGAAATCCTCCTGGACGAACGCCTCGGACAGATACGCGGCAGCGCTGTGGATCACCTGCCAGCACAGCCAGTCCCGCCACGCCGGAACGTGCTCGTCGGTGAGCAATGAGGCCAGCCCGGCGCTGAAGCTCGGCTGGCGGAGCACGATCTCGTCGAAGGCGCCAGCGGGCGGGTCCAGGGCCGCCAGCCAGCTCCGCAGGTCCGGCCCCTCAGACAACACGCCGGCCCAGGTGAACAGGTTGTACGTCTTCTCGCGGTCGCGGCTCGCGACGCTGTCCCAGTGGTGCCCAGCCACCGCCGTCTCCAGCGCGGACACCCGGCTGGCTGCCCCGTCGGCATCCGGCAGCCCGGCCAGCTCGAACATTCGCTGCACATGACCAGCGAACGCGTCGCGGACGCCAGCGAACCGCTCCTCGCGGTAGTAGCTCTCGTCCGGCAGCGAGATAGCAGCCTGCTCGAAAAACACCAGGTAACGCTCCGGGTCGCCAGGGTCGGTGTCAACGAAGAGCCGGTACAGGCCCCCGATGCCCAGCCGCTCCAGCCGCCCGAGCGTCTCCAGCAGCTCCGGAATGGAGCTGACGGCCCGGGCCGCCGCGAGCGCCTGGCTGATGGGTTGCGAGCCGAGCCGCTCGGCCCGGTCCGCGTCCATGAAACTGGCATACACGTCGCCGAACTTTCGCTCCTCGCTGCCTTCCGGTGCCGACGCGGCCTCTGCCACGATCTCGCGCACCGCGTTCTCGGCCTTTTCAGCCAGAATCCGGAACGCGCTTTCGCGCGACCGGTCGGCGGGGATCTTGGTCCGCGCGAGCCACCGGCCGTTGACATGCCGGAACAGATCGTCTTGCGGGCGGATGCCGGGATCCAGCCCGTCGATGGGGATACCGGATGGAAGCGTCATGCGCTCCAGCGTAGGTCCAGCGGCGGCCAGGACGCCGAACCAGTGCTTGGTTACAGATAGCGCCGGACTGGCCGGGTTTGCGTAAGGGCCGGATCGGGAGGATGGTGAGGGTACTGCTTTGAGGCATTTCGTGCCCGTCTGCGGAGGACGGGCCGTCCCAGGGTGTGGCGTGTAGTCAGCTGTCCGCCGCCGGCGGGTTCCTGGGACTGGTTGTGGACAATGGACGATGCGGGCACGCCCGACGACATGGCGGCGAGCATCATGGAGATGCAAGCGCTGCTGCTGGGCACCGAGACCATCGAGGAGTTCCTGACTGAACTGGCCGGCCTGGCGATCCTGACCGTGGGTGAGGGCTTGTCGTGCGGGATCACGTTGCAGCCCAACGGGCGTCCGCTGACGGTGGCCTCCACGGACGCGCTGGCGGCGCAGGTGGACGAGGTGCAGTACGGCCTGGATCAGGGGCCGTGCCTGCACGCGCTGCGCACCGGCACCCAGGTGTCCATCCATGACCTGGCCAGCGACCAACGGTGGGCCGCCTACGCGGCCACGGCGCTGCAGCACGGAATCCGGTCCTCGCTCTCGCTCCCGCTCAGCAACGGCAGCATCACCATCGGCGCGTTCAACCTGTATTCGCTGGTAACCGGCTCCTTCGGGCCGGCGGCGACCAGCCGCGCCGAGCGTTTCGCCCAGAACGCCTCCGGGGCACTGTCCATCGCCATCAGGCTGGCGGGCCATGTCGCCCTCACTGATCAGCTGCGGGCCTCGCTGGCCTCCCGCGCGGTCATCGACCAGGCGATCGGCGTGCTGATGGGGCAACGGCGGATCACCGCCGGCGAGGCGTTCGCGATCTTGCGCACGACGTCGCAGAACCGCAACATCAAACTCCGGGCCTTCGCTGCTCAGATCGTCGAGGACGCCGGCGCGGAGCCACCCCAGCCGCCCCACTTCGACCCGCCCCGCTGACGCGACCAGGTCCAGGGCCCAAATGTCCGGACTATACGTAATGTGAGGCTTACTAATTGTAGAATTCCGCATGTCAGCGCCATGGTCATGCCCTAGAGTCTCTGTCGGAACGAGCATGTGGTCCTGAGATGCGGCTCATGCAATCGAGTAGATGTGTAGCGACAGCGGGAGACTGTCTTGGACTCGATGGGTTTGCATCTCACCTCATACAGGCGTGGCCGTTGCCTGGTGGTGAACGTCTGCGGGAACGTCGGAGCTGGCACAGAGGGAGTGCTGCATACCGGGCTACGCGCCGCTCTGGAAACCGATCTCCTGCTCATCGCGGCGAATCTGGCCGACGCGGTGCTGGCCGACGCCTACGCCCTGGAGGTGCTGACCAGCATCCACCGCCGCGCGGCCGCGGCCAGCAAGGTGTTCCTGGTGGTCGCGCCCGACCCCCAGGCGCACGAGACGATGCGGGCCACCGGGCTTGACCGGTCACTGCTGGTCTTCCCCACCGTCGCCGACTTCAACGCCTGGAATGGCGACCCCGGCACCCACCCAACCCACGACCCTGGCCCCCAGTCAGCTGGCGGGGCATCCTACCTGCGGATAAGCCCCAGCAGGTCAGCTTTCCTGGTGCACCTGGCTGGGGTTCTTGTCGGTGCGCAGCCCGCGCCAGCTGGGGTGGCGCAGGACCAGGTCCGTGGTCCACTCGGTGAAGGCAACCTCGCCGACCAGCCGTGGTTGCACCCACTGGGCGCCGCGGGCGTGCGGTGCTGGTACTGCGGTCCCGAAGGGGCTGTCGGCGCGGCGCAGCGGCTGCAGCCGGTGCGTCAGGTCGGCGAGGGCGGCCTGGGTGAAGCCGGTGCCGACATGCCCGGCGTACCGCAGCCGGGGCCCGTCCCGGACCCCGACCAGGAGCGAGCCGATCGTGTCCGCACGGCGGCCCTGGCCCGGTTTCCAGCCGCAGATGATGACCACCTGGTGCCGGATGTTCTTGATCTTGATCCAGTCCCGGCGCTGGCCCGGATGGTAGGCCGAGGCCAGCGGCTTGCCGACCACCCCTTCCAGGGCGTGAGCCAGGCTGACGGCCCGGACGTCGGCCGCGCCGCCGGGATACCACGGCGGCGTCCGGACCGGGTCGGCGTCCAGGCCGAGCTCGGCCAGCCGCTCGCGCCGCGCGGTATAGGGCAGCGGCAGCAGCGACTGGCCGCCCTGGTGCAGCAGGTCGAACAGGTACAGCTGGACCGGGGCCCGGCGGACCAGGCTGGCGGGCGGGTGGCGCACGTGCATCCGGGACTGCAGCAGCCCGAAGTCCGGGCGTCCCTCGGCGATCGCGATGATCTCCCCGTCCACGATCACCGGGCCGTCCACGCGCTGCGCCAGGACGGCCAGCTCCGGGTAACTGCCCGTCATGTCCCTTCCGGCCCGGGAGAGCAGCCGGACCTGCCCGCCGGCGACGTAGGCGACCGCGCGGACGCCGTCCCACTTGAACTCCCACCCGTACCGGTCGTCATCGTGCGGCAGCGCGCGGCGCAGGCTGGCCATCATCGGCGTGATCAGCCGCGGCATTTCCCCCATGCCTCATTGCCCCCTGAGGCATCACATACCCCAGAAGGCACATCATTAGGCCTCTGACCAGGATGGATGACCCAGAGCTACGGGAAGGATGCCATGGTCGCCCCCGCGGGCATGGGTCCGACGATGAGCACCTGCACCGCGTCCCCGGCGGCCACGGTGACGAAGGACGCCTGCGAGGGGACCTCCCCGGGAAGCGTCACGGTGTGCTTACCTGCCGGGAGCCTCACGTCGAGGAGCACCTGGGAGGTGCTCCTGGGCTCGGGCGGGGTGAAGGACGTGGCCCACCACGCGGCGACCTGCACGTCCTCCGGCCTGTCTAGGTGCACGTCCACCGTGCGGGTCTGGGGATCGTACGTGACGGCCAGCCCGGTCTGCGCCCTCGCGTCCCCGGTGAGGGAAGCCTGGACCTGAGCGGCGATGAGACCCGCTATCCCGGCGAATCCCTGGACGAAGGTCGTCGCTGGATTACGGTCAGAGATCTGCTGGCGAAGAAGCTCTTTAGTGTCGGGTGGCACCATCCCGCCGAAGACCACGATATCGACTGCGGTCATGTCGAACAGGTCCATGACGTCGGCGAAGTCGTTGCTTGCGCCCGCGGCTTGGCCTTTGCTCCGCAGGATTTGCACCGTCTCAGACAAGACGTTTTCGCTTCGGCCGATGATCAGCACCCGTGATTCCGGGCGGGCTTCTGGAGCGGCTTCGATGGGCAGCGTGAGCATGGCGTCCTCTCAGACGGGTGAGTGGTGGATGCGGTCGGTGGCCGGTCAGTCGCTGGCACTGGCCGCGGTGAGGTCGATGTCCCGGATGTCCTCGCCGGCGGGCGCCGCGTATCCCGCCGTCATGGGATCTTCGCGGCTGTTGGCGGTGCGCAGCACGAGCACGGCGGCGCCGGCGGTCAGCGTCAAAGACGCGGAACCGGCCGTCATTGCCGTACCTCCAGATGCTGCTTACACAAACGTTGGCATGTCCAACGTTGGTAGAGCCAACATAACAGTTGGTTGGCCGCACCCACAACCGTTAAGTTGACGTCATGCCTGAGCACGTGCCGTTGGTCGACGGAGGACCCGAGCGGATGCGCGACCGGCCGACGTGGCTGATCAGCCGGGCGTACGCCCGAGCGAGCGGGCTTTTGAAGGAAGGCTTCGCCCATGGCGGCGACGGGCTGCGCGGCTACCACTACCGCCTCCTGGCCGCCCTCGACGAGTTGGGCCCCGCCAGCCAGGCGGCGCTCGGCCGCGGAACCGGGATCGATCGCAGCGATGTCACCGCGGCACTAGTGGACCTGGAAGGACGCGGCCTGGTGCGGCGCGACGTCAACCAGGCAGATCGTCGGCGCAACGTCGTCTCGATCACCGCCGCCGGAGAAAGGCATCTTGAGGTGCTCGACAGTGTCGTCGACGAGATCCAGGAGCGCTTGCTCGCGCCGCTGTCGGAGGGTGAACGGCGGCAGTTCATCACGCTGATGCGCCGGATCGTCACCGACGACTGAACCCAGAATGACCGCCGCCGCATCGCCGCCCGTTCGCCGCCGGTCAGCCAAAGAAGCACAGTTCAGAAACAAGAGGAGATCAGCAAATGCCTGCAACGCTGAAGGTGACGCATAAGTCAATCGGAGTGGAGGTCCGTCGTGGTACGTACGATGTCGTGCTCGACGGTGAGCGGGCCGGGTCGGTCGAAATGAACCACACGATCGGGATACCAGTCGAGCCTGGACGTCACACCCTGCAAGTTCGCAATGGACGAAACTCGAGCAGCACTCAAACCTTCGACGCCGCCGAGGAAGAAATCGTCGCCTTCCGATGCACCGGAAAGAGGCTCTTGCCGATCTTTCTCGCATCCTTCGTCGTGCCCAGGCTGGCACTGAAACTCGTTCGCGATTGAGCCGGTGTCGCCGTCGGGGTGTCGCTCTCGGCCCGGGACAAAACGCTAGCCGGAAGGGGTCAGGCGGTTATCTTGCTGACGAACCAGGATGCTTGGGCCAGCGCGCTGTCGGCAGCGGCGAGCAAACCGGGCTGGAGCGCGAAGTCGTGCCACATGCGCGGCCATCTGGTGTATGTCACGTCCACCTCGGCGGACGAAGCACTGGCGGCCAGCAGCTCGGCATCTGGAGCGAGCAGTTCCTCGGTCCCGGCCTGGATCAGCAGCGGCGGCAGCCCGGCGTGCGTGGCGTGCAGCGGAGAGACCAAGTGGTCGGCCCAGGTGTCCGGGTCGGCGTAGGCGCGGGCGCAGGCGTCGAGCCAGTCCGGGTCGAGCAGGACGTCGCGGCGCACCAGGTCCGGGACGGCCCGGCGGTCACGGCCGAGATCGAGCCACGGCGACAGCAGGATGCAGCCGGCCGGGGGTTCCTGCCCTTCGTCGCGCATCGCCAGGATCAGGGCCAGGGCGAGTCCCCCGCCTGCCGAGTCGCCCGACACCACCACCGGCCCGGCGTCGGCCTCGCCGGACAGGGCCGCAATGACCGCGCGGGCGTCCTGGAGCGCCGCCGGATGGGGATGCTCAGGTGCCAGCCGGTATTCGGGCAAGACAACCCGGCAGCCCGTCTGGGCGCTCAGGTGCGCCGCCCACGACCGCGCCATGCGCGCCGAGCCCAGGCAATAGCCGCCGCCGTGAAAGTGGACCACCGTCAGGCGCGAACCCGGTGCCCCGGAGGACACCACCTCGGCGCGCAGCCCGGCTATCGTCTGCTCGGTGACCGTGGTACGGCGCGGGAGCAGGGAGATCCTGGTGACCTGGTCCAGCCGCGTCCGCTGCACCTGCCAGGGCAGAGCCGGGTCCAGGCAGCGCCTGCCGGCCTGCCGCATCCCAAGGCGCATGGTCGCAGGCGGCAAGCGCAGCCCCCGGCGCGCGCGGCGGGCGGTCATGCCGCGCTGGTGCCGGCCATGGCCGGCTGTTTCGGCATGACCCGGTACGCGGCAAGGTCAAAGCGCCGGACCCGGTACCGGTACATGAACGTGTGGTCGGGCCAGTTGTTGACGTTGCGTCCGGAGGCCGTGGTGTACCAGTTGTGACAGCCGGTCTCCCACACCGACGTCCGGCTGGCCGACTGCACCCAGGAGCTGAACGCGTCCTGCACTTCTGGGCGCACGTCAAGCCAGGCCAGGCGCTCGGCCTGGAGCGCCTGGATCGCACCGAGCACGTAGCCGATCTGGCCTTCGAGCATGTAGATGATCGAATTTCCGCCGAGGTTGGTGTTGGGCCCGTAGAGCATGAAGAAGTTCGGGAACCCGGAAACGGTGATGCCGAGGTAGGACCACGGCCCGTCCTGCCAGGCCTGCTGCAGCCGCCAGCCGCCGAGGCCCGACACCAGCATCGGCGCGAGGAACTCCGCCGCCTTGAAACCGGTGCCGTAGATGATCACGTCCGCGGCGCGGGTCTTGCCGTCGGCCGTCACCACCCCGTTCGGGACAATCTGTTCGATCCGTTCCGTGACGAGCTCGGTGTCCGGCCGGGCCAGAGCCGGGTACCAGTCGTTAGAGAACGCGATTCGCTTGCAGCCCATCACGTAGTCGGGGACGCATCTGGCGCGCAGCTCAGGATCGGGGATCTGCGAGCGGAGCTGGCGGCGCCATAGCTGCATCGGCCCGGCCAGCAGCTTGGGCGACAGGACCAAGCCGCTGGTGAGCAGCTCGCCGTAGAGGAAGATGCGCAGCCGGTCGGCCTTGCGGACCACGGGCAGCCGGTCATACACCGCCTGCTCGGCGCCGCGGTAGGGCCGGTCGGCCTTGGGCAGCACGTACGGGGCGCTGCGCTGGTAGACGGCGACGTGGCCGGCGACCTTGGCGATCTCGGGTACGAACTGGATGGCGCTGGCCCCGGTGCCGACGACAGCCACACGCGTACCGGCCAGGTCGACGTCGTGGTTCCAGCGGGCGGAATGCCACGAGGGGCCGGCGAACTCCTCCCGGCCGGCGATGTCGGGCAGGGCGGGACGGCCGAGCTGGCCGAGGGCGCAGACGACCGCCTGGGCCTGCAGCGTGCCGCCATCGTCAAGGGTGAGATTCCAGACCGCGCGGTGTTCGTCGAACTCGGCCGCCGCGACGCCGCAGCCGAAACGCAGGTGCGGGCCAAGGCCGCGCTCGGCGACCAGCGCGTGCAGGTAAGCCAGGATCTCCTCGCCCGGCGGGAAACGCCGGCTCCAGCGCCAGGGCCGGAACGAGAACGAGTACAAGTGCGAAGGTATGTCGCAGCTCAGGCCCGGGTAGCTGTTATCGCGCCAGGTTCCGCCCAGGTCATCAGCCCGGTCCACCACGACGAAATCTTCGATGCCCGCGCGCCTGAGCGCGATCGCCATGCCGATCCCGCCGAATCCGGCGCCGATGACGACCACCCGGTAAGGCACAGGCACTCCCCTCTGACCGAGTTCGACCCCGGCGGAAGCGTCACACAACCACTATCCGTACCTTAAGGCGGCAGCGTTGTGAGCAACCGCCCATCGGTGTGCCTCGCGGACGATGGCGCGGCTAGACACCATGACGGACAGGTGCTGCAGGCCGGTGCCATGGCGTGAGTGAGGCGCAGGCTCGACGGCCTGGTAGAAGAAGATCTGGGAACCGCGAGCCCCAGCGGGGCCGTAGTTGAACTCTCCGGCTTCCGGCGCCGGGAACCAGGCCCGAAGCCCCAGGATCGGCAGGAGCTCGTCGTAGTACCGCTTGGCCGGCGCGAGGTCGGGAACACCTATCCCGATGTGGTCGATGAATCCGTTCCGGGGCATTTGCTCCTCCTGTGGGCGCCAGCACAGCGGATTGCCGCGCTGCTCGCGAGCCTGCCACACCCCCAGCTCGTCTCGCGCGGCAGATAAGGCGGGTTTCTGACTGTCGCGCGGAAGCGCTTGGGCAGAGTTTCACAAGACGTTTTCCGCGGAAGCGCTTGACTGCATGCCTATCCATCCGTGCCGGTTCGGCGAGCCGCAGAGGTGGGCTGTCCTGCCGACTCGCCTCGCAGTTGGCTGATCCTGCCCTTCGAAACGCCCAGCAGCACGGCGGTATCGCCGACCGAAAGCTGCGCGGCGAAGCGGCGCAAAAGCTCGGAGGTGTCGCTGGCGATCTCGGCGGCGGCGCGCTCCTGCTCGCGGCGGAGCGCGCGAAGCCGGCCGGCCCGCTCGTCAAGCACCGGGTCGCCGGTGTGGTAGTCCATCTCCAAATCCAGGGCCGCCTCAGCGCTGCGCGGAAGATCCTCGACCATGCCGATGACCTCGCGGACGTTGCGGTCGAGGGCCCGCAGGGTCTTGGCCCAGGTATGTGTGCCGGGCAGCACGGGTACGTCCGCCATCCACCCGTCGCCGTCACGGGTCACCACGACGTGATACTTCATCTCCACTTCACCCGGACCTCGTACTGGCGGTGGGAACCGCGCTGGCGCAACAGAATCCCTCCGTTGAGCTCGATGAGCCTCATGACCTCCCTGGCTGTCATCAGTATAGTTTAGTGGCTATCCATTTCAAGTGTTTAGCCTCTAAACAAGACGGTGCGCGGCTCAACGACATCAGAGATACGTTCACGTGGTTCGTCACAGCCTTGTGCCTGGCTCCCGCCCGATTCCCTGGGCAAGCCCAATAACCCAGGACGAGATCAACGCGGCGATCAACGCGGGCAAGCTCCAGTACCGGTCCGCCGAGACGCATGGGAATCCGAGGCCGCGGCTGCTCCGCCGCGAGGTCGAGGAACTGGTCAGAACCCAGCATAGTGAGCCGGGTTCTGCCCGGCCTGCTCGATAAGTTGGGATGGCACGCGGCAACGGCAAGAGGTTAGGCGTCGTCATGACCGTCCAGTGACACGACCGGCCCCATCCGCACATCGAGCGGACCTTCACCGCCGTCCGCGCGGCCTTGCCCGCTGCCAACGTCGCCGCGTTCGATACCGAGCTCGAAGCGATCACCCATGAGCCCGTCGTCGACTTGGCGGCGCTGGACGAGTTCCTCTCCGGCTGGTACCCGGGCGGCCGCCGATCCGCCCGACTGGTAGCGCATGCACCAAGAGGCCGAGCAACTCCAGTCCGGTACGCGCTCGGCGGGCCCGACCCTGGCCGAGGTGCTGGGTCGGCGCGGGGTCCAGCTATAGGTGTAAGCCCGCCACAGCCCAAGAACTCCGCACCTCGGGTTGACCAGGCAATTTAGGAATTGCTCGGGAACGGTGCCCCCCATCGAGTTCCATCACGCTAGGCGTATTGTCAGGTACAGCCTCATTATGCTCGTGGTGATGAGAGCACGGCGTGAATCGGCCAGGTCCTTGGCGAAGTTGCGCGGGCTGGCAAGCAACCGCTCAGCGAAGCCGTAGGCGCTGGCCACGCGTCCTCTGGCCCCCGGGTTGATCTGGCCCGAACGGGATGTGCTTATCCAGTTGACCCTGGGCTGCTCGCCAACCTGGACGGTAGCAGGCCCCTCATGTTATTCACATTACGTCGCTCATATCTAACTAATTGTGACGATGTAAGCTACTTGCTGTTCTAAGATCATTGCGCAACAGAATGCCAGATGTCTGATACCGGCGGTGGCCACGTGAATGATCGCCTCAGGAGGGTCGGGTACTGAATGACTGCACCTCCTCAGCGGTCGCCGAGGATGACGTGCCTGTGAGACGCGGCCGAGGGTGGGTGCACGGTGGATGGACGCCCTGAGGGGCCACAGAAAGCCCGATGACGGCGGCCGGCCACAGGTGCGTCTTGACTGGGTGACTCCGGCGGACTGGAAGGACCTGCGCTCAGTACGGCTGCGGGCGCTTGCTGATGCGCCGAAGGCGTTCGTCTCGGAGCACAGCCGAGAGGCCGACTGGCTGGAGGAGGACTGGCGGTCGGCCATTCAGCAGGCCCGGTGGGTCGTCGCCCGGACAGCCCATGACGTCATCGGGGTGGCCCGGTCGAGCCAAGACCCGGAGTCGCCGGAGAGGCGGTACATCGAGGCGGTCTGGGTGGCGCCGGAGTTCCGCCGACTCGGTGTCGGGCGCAGGCTGGTGCGCTGGCTGATCGATCGTGAGCGGAAATCCGGGATCAGGGAAATCCTGCTCTGGGTCATTGACGGCAATGTCTACGCCCGGAGCTTCTATTTCGGGATGGGCTTCCGGTCCACCGGTCACAGACAACCTCTTCCAGGTGGAGAGAAGGGGACCGAAGAGCTTCTCGCCTATGTGATCGGCAGCTGGGGTTTCAGGCCAGGCTGACCGACTGGGTCGGTGTTCTAACGCCCGGGCTGGGGGGCACCGGTCCGGCGCGAACGGCGGCTCTCAGGGAACCCGAACTCGGCTTCACGCCATCCGGTGAGCTCGAGATACTCGCACGCGGCTGCGTAATTACCCAACGCGGGCATCTCGTTTGCCGTCTTCGCGAAGGCTCCGCGGTCCTCCCGCCACGCCTTTACGAAGTGCACGCAATTCTCTGCGGTAATGGAGTCCAGTTGCTTGCCGGCATGCAGCATTGACTCGTGGGCTTGGGCCCCCGCCTCATGTGTCGGTATGAGGTAGAGATCGCAGGCTAGGCGCTCAATAAGGTTTCTGCGCGCAGTGATGAAGTCGTCCCAGTAGGCCTTCGTGGCGGCGTCTAGTGATTGACCGTCGTTAAATAGCGCGTAGAGACCTTCGGCGATGAGGTCACCAAACTCCTCCAGGTCGGCGCGATTCGGATCCGCGAATGGTTTGTAGGGCTGCTGTCGCGCTGTGCCGACGGAGATCACCTGCCCTCGTGCCGCGTGGATTGCGAAGAAAAGCCAGTCTTCGTTGTAGACGTCCGGGAAAAAATCCAGTGGCGTCTCAGCGCAGTTGACGCCGAGGGCGGCGCCGGTGACGAAGGTGTCCTGGTCCCGGCCGCTCAGCCGGTTAGCGTGACACACCACGGAATTATCCGGGAATGAGCGGGAGATAAGGCCTGTCACCTGGTGGCTGTCCAGTTGCGAGGCAATCTTCGCCAGGTCGGTGAGCGTGACGTCGAAGATATCGTCATCGAGGAACATGATCTTTTCCCAGCGCATCAGCCGGGCCAGCAACAGGCCCAGGTTGCGCTTCAGGCTCAGGTCGCTTTTCCGCCCCGCCTTGAGATCCGCGAACTTGGGATCCGAGGTCTGAAAGGTCAGGTGGTCGTTCCGGTAGTCAACAGGAATACCGACGATCAAAGCGCGACAGCCTGGAATGGAAGCCACCAGTTCAGACGCCTCGGCCACGTGACAAGCAAGGCTCGCCAAGACCACCAGCAGGGTGTCAGCCGACGCCGCCAATTCAGCAACCATTTTCAATTTTTCGGCCTTACGGCCGGCCGGGACGACGATGGCGTCTAGCGGCTTGACCCGTCCACTGCGTGGTGGCCTGGTAGAGAGATCGCGGATCAGCTTGGCATGGGACGAGCGCTGACGGGCTGATGAGCTCCTTCTATCGTCAGAACTGAGAGACGCGGCGGAGGTCTCCATTACCTGTTACCGCGTTCTGCCACCACAGGCGACGACCACTCGTACAGCCGGCTCTCAGGATTGCGCAGGTCTGGTGACAGGGCTTCTCCCTGGAACACCGGGACCCGCATCAAGATGGCGTACTCATCAGCACCGAACCGTTCGGCCAGATAAGACTCATTGGCGTCCCGGACGCGAACATCGGTCAATGCGCGTACGGCGCCCAGGACACCACGGCTGTGGATGCCGTTGCACAGGGTCAGTGTGCGGCTGGAGTTATAGGGATTGCGCACTCGTGCGAGCAGGCCCACGTCCTCCACCAGTTCCTTCGGATCGTCCGGTGCCCACTCGGGTTCGAATCGCTGCTCGTCCGCATCCCAGCCCACGGCGAAGATCTCGCCGGTGGTGAGATCGGGAGATTCAAACTGCCGCACTGGCAGCCTGCGGAGTGACCGCAGCAGATGCCGGGTGGCCTCGTTCCACGCCACCCCGCCCAGCACGACCAAGTGCCCGGATAGATCGTCTGCCTTCACCTCGCCCGCAAGCTTAAAGGTGACCGGGAAAAGCGGATCGTTCTCCGCGCGGATATGCCCGAAAAGTTCGATCAAGGCATCGAGATCGGCGTAAGCCTGCAAGTGGGTGTGGTTCGGATTCTGCGCGCCCACCAACGGACCTCTCGCCTCCGGAGGTGCCTCGGGGCAGATGATCGCCACCGGACCCTCGTCATCGAAGAACCAGGACCTATAGGTGGCCGCCGCGGCTGCTTCCTGTTCCTGGGAGCCGCGGGCTGCTTCCCAGAGGCGTTCCAAGTCAGCCAGAAGCCCCTGGCAACGATCTTCCTCGGCTTCGGAAAGCTCAGCCCGGGGGGGCAGTTTAGCCATGTCGCCCGGCCGGCGGCTCGCGGCGACCAGGCGAGCGTATGGCTCGAGCCGCGACTGTGGGGGGGTGGCGGGGGTGCGCATGTTCTCCCATGACGAGATGGAGGCGGCACCCACCTTGGACTCTGCACTGAAGAGAGTAGCCATCTGCGCCTGGGTCAGGTGCGTGTCCTCACGTAGCTGACGCAATCTCAGGGCGAGCTGCGCCTCGGCAGGTGTCGGTGGTGCAGCCACGTCTGGCCTTCTCTCCCCGGCAGCCCTGCGGCTGCAACGAACCTGTGATGATGATCCGGAGTCCAAGCGGAACAGAACACCGGACACTACAGCATAGGACTACTAGAGTCCTCTGTAGTTAAGTATTGCTCATTTTGGCGGCATGGCGGCGGCCTGGTGTTGGCCAAGCGGCCTGGCTGTTCGACCTCCCCGCGGTCCAGGCGACCGCTGTCCGGGAGTATCCAGTGAAGGCGAAGTTCACCGGACATGGGGCACAGCCCGCAGCGCACCGCACGTACGCTAGTGATCACTAATATGACAACTCGGCTCTATTGATGACCAACTGTAAGAAGCGTACTATCAAGTTATAACAACCGACATGAGTTGCAGCTAGTTGTTACTAACTAACTCTAGTCTCCTCTACTCGAGTTAGCCAGCAGCTCTGGTGCGACCGTTAGTTCGGGGGTGCGGCCATGAAATGGTCACGTGACCGACAGGGCAAGCAGCGCGCGCCCACCGGCCTCGATCTGGCCCAGAGCCCGAAGTGAGCGCCGACCGAGGGTTCATCCTCCCGCCACCGACGCTGCTCGAGGCCATCCGCGCAGTGGAAGCACTAGAGCAGGGTCACTGGCGAACGGCGCTCGACCTGGCTCCTCAGCTCGGCCAGCTCGGGTCTGCCGTCCGCTGGCTCGCGCTCAGTATGCGAGAGCGTGCGCACGGCCTAGTCGACGAGAGCTGGCAATCCCTGGCCGCCGCGGCCGACTGCCCGGCGGAACGGCGGTCTCGCCTACGCACCAGCGGCCCGGGCGACCGTACCACCCTGCCCTGGCTCTCTCAGGCGGGGGACGAGTTCTGGTGCCGCTTGGGCCATGTCGGTCAACGCGAGGAGTTCCACGCGCGAAGCCAGTGGTTTCGGATTGAGGACTCCAGCTACCCGAAGCGCACCTGCCTGGTGGAAAGCTGTGTGGACCACCTGACCTGGGTCTTTTTTGATCACTCGACCTGGCAGGCCGCGCAGGCCGGCGAAGGGCTCGCGGTCGGCGACCGGGTGACCCGGGGTAAGTTGGGGGAAGTCGGCCGGGAGTACTTCCTGCGCCGGGCGAACGAGCTCTTCCACTCGGTCTGCCCACTCCGGGGCAGCATTACCCGGAAGGTGTGGGACGACCTGGGCGGGTACCGTGGTCTGCACGGGGCGGCCCTGACCGCCCTGGCCGAGCGGAATGATAGGCAGACAGCACAGGTCGTGCAGCGCGTGGCCTACCGAAGCGCGGTGGCCTGGGCACAGCAGGCCAGTTTAGGGTGCAGACCCATTGGTGAACCCGTAATTCAGTGCGATCATATAAGCAGTACTGATGCATGACGGAACTTACTAGACTTATCTTGAGCCAAGTGGAGAATCACATAAGCGCGGGATCAGCCTTTAGGCACGCCGAATCTCTCGGAGGCGAGGGGGATGCCATGCCAGTCGCCGTGAGCCGCCGCCGAACTCCGGGACACGGGCAGCGAGTGCAGATCGTGTTTCCCTCCGGGAGCGCAGCACCCGGCCTGATGCACGATTGCACGCTGGGCGCGGGGGTCCGGGTGCGGGTCAACGCCGCCAACCCGGGGCAGTGGCAGGTCATCTGGGTGGACGCGTGGAATGAACACGCCAGGCCGTTGCTGAAGGCGCTTATCGGCCCGGGGGCTGTGCAGCAGCTCGACAGCTGGTCCGACTCTCAGGCAGGGCCGGGAGCGGATCTCGACTGGATCCTGGGGACTGGCGCGGACGCCCCGGCCGCGATCGACCTTCGGGCCGCGGAACCGTGGCTGCGCGTGGCCGCCGTAGACGTTCTCGACCGCTGGCTGCAACTCCCGCTCAATCAGGCTCTCGTCGACGCCGAGCGTGGCGTGGCGCGTGCCTACGCGGCCAGGACCCTTGAACCTGGCCGGGCCCGAAGCGATGTCCTGGCCGATGCGCTGCGACTAGCCCGTGCGGCCTCGTGCGCGTTCGTCGAATATCTCGGCCGTCTCGCCCGCAGCCCGCACCCGGTGCCGGAG
>Ga0302314_10005957_pt1 | contig 22157 bp, 19 predicted proteins | sample III_Palsa_N2_3_FD_200533 | JGI IMG/M metagenome (GOLD analysis project Ga0302314, IMG submission 200533) | Peat permafrost microbial communities from Stordalen Mire near Abisko, Sweden - III_Palsa_N2_3 | ecosystem: Environmental > Terrestrial > Soil > Palsa > Peat permafrost | place: Sweden...
GGCAGCGGCGCGGCCCCGGCGGCCTGACCGCGCTGGACGAGGCGATCGCCGCCATCGACGAGCTGGCCGCACTCCCGCAGGTCAAGGCGGTCGGCGAGACCGGCCTCGACTACTTCCGGACCGGCCCTGAGGGGGTGGAGATCCAGCAGGAGTCGTTCCGGCGGCACATCGCGCTGGCGAAGAAGCACGGCAAGGCCCTGGTGATCCACGACCGGGACGCGCACGAGGACGTCCTGCGGATCCTGGACGAGGAGGGTGCTCCGGAGCGCACCGTCTTCCACTGCTACTCGGGCGACGCGGAGATGGCCAAGGTCTGCGCCGAGGCGGGCTACTACCTGTCCTTCGCCGGACCGGTCACCTTCCCGGCCAACCAGCACCTGCGGGACGCGCTGGCGGTGGCGCCGCTGGACCGGGTGCTGGTCGAGACCGATGCCCCTTTCCTGACCCCGGCCCCCTACCGGGGGCGGCCCAACGCCCCCTACCTGATCCCGGTCACGCTGCGGGCGATGGCGGCCGTACGCGGCCTGGACGAGGACGCCATGGCCACCGCGCTCGCCGCGAACACGGCCAGGGCCTTCGGCTACTGACCCCGACCGCTGCTGACGCCCGCTGGTCCGGTTTCGGCCCGTGTCGGCCCTGCTCGGTCCGGGTGAACCTCCGGTGACCCCCGGCGGGCTTGATCGTTGATCTGCCCATGGAGACGGTGTCGAACGACAGAAGGCTTCGGGTGAACGTTTCAGCGGGATCGCAGCGGACGCTTCCACGGGCCCTGGTGCTCGCCCTGCTGGTGGGCGGCAGCGGCGGCCTGCTCGCCCACGGCCACCAGGCCCGGGCGGACACCGGCGACGCGCCGGGGCATCAGCGGGTGGACCTGGACAGCGAACCGGCGGCCGACGCCGAGCCGCTGCCGCTGGCCGACATCGTCCGCGACCCGCTCCCGGCGGCCCCGCTCGGGTCGCGGCTGGTGCCGCCGCCCGCGCCCGCGCTGCTGCCCGACGCGGGTTCGTTGCGGGTGCCGACGCTGCTGCCGGTCGCCGTACCGGGGGTGGCCTCGGTGAGCGCGGTCGGCTCCCCGGGCGCTGCCCCCGCCGCCCGGGCCGCCGCCGTCGCCGGGAGCCGGACCGGCTCCGGCCGCCACGCCGCGCGCAGCCGTCCGGCCGACACCGGCCGCTCCGCGCAGCGGCACCCCGGTCGGCACCGGGCGCACTCGCACCGCCGCGACCTGCCGGTACCGCCGCACGCCACCGGCGAGCTGAACTGGGCCGAGCTGGGCCGCTGCGAGGCCGGGGGCGACCCGCACGCGGTCGACCCCAGCGGGCGCTACGGCGGCCTGTACCAGTTCGACAGCGGCACCTGGCACAGCCTCGGCGGTCGCGGTCGGCCCCAGGACGCGTCCGCGAGCGAGCAGACCGACCGCGCCCGGGAGCTCTACCAGCGCCGGGGCATCGCTCCCTGGCCTGCCTGCGGGCCCCGGGCCGCCGGATAGGCTGGGGCGGTGACCACCAGCACTGAAGGCCCGTCCGGCTCGTCCACGGAGGGCCCGCTCCTCGGCGCCGCCGACATCCGCAGCATCGCCGACGCCCTCGGCGTGCGTCCGACCAAGCAGCGCGGCCAGAACTTCGTGATCGACGGGAACACCGTCCGTCGGATCGTCCGCGCGGCCGGGGTCACCGAGCGGGACGTGGTGGTGGAGGTCGGCCCGGGCCTCGGCTCGCTCACCCTGGGCCTGCTGGAGGTCGCCGACCGGGTCACCGCCGTCGAGATCGACCCGCTGCTGGCCCGGCACCTGCCGACCACCATCGCCTCCCGGCTGCCCGCCCGGGCCGACCGCTTCGCGTTGGTCGAGGCCGACGCCATGGAGGTCGCCGAGCTGCCGGGACCGGCGCCGACCGCCCTGGTCGCCAACCTGCCCTACAACGTCGCGGTGCCGGTGCTGCTGCACATGCTGGAGACCTTCCCGAGCATCGAGCGGACGCTGGTCATGGTGCAGTCGGAGGTCGCCGACCGGCTCGCCGCCGGGCCCGGCAACAAGGTGTACGGGGTGCCCTCGGTCAAGGCCAACTGGTACGCCGAGGTCAAGCGCGCCGGCGCGATCGGCCGCAACGTCTTCTGGCCGGCGCCCAACGTCGACTCCGGCCTGGTCTCGCTGGTCCGCCGGGAGCCCCCGGTGACCACCGCCACCCGTCGCGAGGTCTTCGCGGTGGTGGACGCCGCCTTCGCCCAGCGCCGGAAGACCCTGCGCGCGGCGCTGGCCGACTGGGCGGGCTCCCCGACCGCCGCCGAGGCGGCGCTGACCGCCGCCGGGATCGACTTCCGGCTGCGCGGAGAGACGCTGACGGTCGAGCAGTTCGCCCGCATCGCCGAGGCCAAGCCCGTTGCCGGAGCTACGGCAGAATAAAGCCGCCAACCGTAGGCCTTGAGCCGCCGGCCGCAGATATCCGCAGAGCCAGGGAGCGCCCGCAAGTGTCGTCGTCGCCGTCCATCACCGTGCGGGTCCCGGCCAAGGTCAACGTCCAGCTGGCGGTCGGCGGACGCCGGACGGACGGATACCACGGCCTGGCCTCGGTCTTCTTCGCCGTCGGACTGTACGACGAGCTGACGGTCACACCGTCGTCGGACGGCCTGACCGTCACCGTCGAGGGCGCCGACGCCGAGCACGTGCCGGCCGACCGCAGCAACCTGGCCGCCAAGGCCGCTGAGCTGCTGGCCGCCCAGCACGGCATCGATCCCTCGGTGCGGCTGCACATCGCCAAGGACATCCCGGTCGCCGGGGGCATGGCGGGCGGCAGCGCCGACGCCGCCGCCGCCCTGGTCGCCTGCGACGCGCTGTGGGGCCTCGGCAGCAGCCCGGCCGAGCTGGCCGCGCTCGCCGCCGAGCTCGGCAGCGACGTGCCGTTCGCGCTGCTCGGCGGCGTCGCACTGGGGGAGGGGCGCGGCGAACTGCTCACCCCGGTACCGGTCGGCGGCGACTTCCACTGGGTGTTCGCGGTCGCCGACGGCGGCCTGTCCACCCCCGCCGTCTACGGCGAGTGCGACCGGCTGCGGGCCCTCGGCGCCGGCGCCGACGAGGACGACGTGCCGGCCCCCGCCGCCGACCGGGCGCTGCTGGCCGCGCTGGCCGCCGGGGACGCCGCCGCCCTTGGCGCGACCCTGCGCAACGACCTGCAGTCCGCCGCGCTGTCACTGCGCCCGTCGCTGGCCGCGACCCTGGGCGCGGGCGGCGACGCGGGCGCGATTGGCTCGCTGGTCTCCGGCTCCGGGCCGACCTGCGCTTTCCTGGCCAAGGACGCAGAGTCGGCCGCGACCGTCGCCCAGGCCCTCGCGGCCTCCGGCACCTGCCGCGAGGTCCGGGTCACCCGGGGCCCGGTGGACGGCGCCCGCGTCGTCCGCTGACCGGACCGGTCGGCGCGGTCCGGCGCCCGCGCCTACTAGGCTGGGAGTCCAGAGCAGGTCCCCCAGCCCCCGCAGGAGCAGAGCAGCCGTGGCAGTCAACCTCGTCACCGTCGAAGCCGTCACCAAGGTGTACGGCACGCGCGCCGTCCTCGACGGCGTGTCCGTCGGGGTCAGCGAGGGGGACCGGATCGGCGTCGTCGGCCGCAACGGCGACGGCAAGACCACCCTGACCCGGATCATGGCGAAGCTGGAGGAGGCCGACACGGGCCGGGTCACCCACGTCGGCGGCCTGCGCATCGGCGCGCTCACCCAGAGCGACACGCTGGACCCGGCCGCGACCATCCGGCACGAGGTGATCCGTGACCAGGCCGACCACGAGTGGGCCGGCAACGCCAAGATCCGGGACGTGCTCACCGGCCTGTTCGGCGGCCTGAACCTGCCCGGCTTCGCCGAGGGCCTGGACACCGTCATCGGCCCGCTGTCCGGTGGCGAGCGCCGCCGGATCGCGCTGGCCAAGCTGCTCATCGCCGAGCCCGACCTGCTGGTGCTGGACGAGCCCACCAACCACCTCGACGTCGAGGGCATCGCCTGGCTCGCCGGGCACCTGCGGGCCCGCCGCTCGGCACTGGTCGTGGTCACCCACGACCGCTGGTTCCTGGACCAGGTCTGCACCCGGATGTGGGACGTCCAGGCCGGCACCGTGCACGAGTACGAGGGCGGCTACTCCGACTATGTCTTCGCCCGCGCCGAGCGCGAGCGGATCGCCAGCACCGAGGAGACCAAGCGGCAGAACCTGGTCCGCAAGGAGCTGGCCTGGCTGCGGCGCGGCGCCCCGGCCCGCACCTCCAAGCCCCGGTTCCGGGTCGAGGCGGCCAACGAGCTCATCGCCGACGTGCCGCCGCCGCGCGACCGCGCCGAGCTGATGAAGTTCGCCAACTCCCGCCTCGGGAGGACCGTCTTCGAGCTGGAGGACGTCACCGTCCAGGCCGGTACCAAGGTCCTGCTGGAGCACCTCACCTGGAACCTCGGTCCCGGCGACCGGGTCGGCCTGGTCGGCGTCAACGGCGCCGGCAAGACCTCGCTGATGCGGGCCATGCAGACGGCCTGGGCCAGCGACGCCGACGTCCAGCCCGCCGCCGGGAGGGTCGTGGTCGGCAAGACCGTCAAACTGGCGTACCTCTCCCAGGAGGTAGCCGAACTCCCGCCGACCCTGCGGGTGTTGGAGTCGGTCGAGCAGATCCGTGGCCGGGTCGACCTGGGCAAGGGCCGGGAGATGTCCGCCAGCCAGCTCTGCGAGACCTTCGGCTTCACCAAGGAGAAGCAGTGGACACCGGTCGGCGACCTGTCCGGCGGTGAGCGCCGCCGACTCCAGCTGCTGCGGCTGCTGATGGACGAGCCCAACGTGCTGTTCATGGACGAGCCGACCAACGACCTCGACATCGAGACCCTCAGCCAGCTGGAGGACCTGCTCGACGGCTGGCCCGGCTCGCTGGTGATCGTCAGCCACGACCGCTACTTCATCGAGCGCACCACCGACGTGGTCTACGCCCTGCTCGGCGACCAGCAGTTGCGGATGCTGCCCAAGGGCATCGACGAGTACCTGGAGCGCCGCCACGTCATCGCCGAGCGCGCCGCCGCCTCGGCCCCCGCCGCGAGCTTCCCCAAGAAGACCGGCGACACCCGGGCCGCGAAGAAGGAACTCCAGCGGCTCGAACGGCAGATCGTCAAGCTCGACAAGGACGAGGCCAAGCTGCACGAACAACTGGCCGAGCACGCCTCCGACTTCGGCAAGGTGGCCGAACTGGACGCCAAGCTGCGGGCGTTGAAGGAGGACCGAGAGGTGCTGGAGCTGTCCTGGCTGGAGCTCGCGGAGGACGTCTGACCACTTCTGCTGGGGCGACCGGGCGTTGCGTTCCCACGACAGTGAGGTAGTTTTCTCTGTGCACTGAGTGGGATACGTGTGCGGGGGACAGATGACGGGGAAGACCACAGGCGCCGCGACGACCAGCGCACCGGGCGCGGTCAGCGTCGAGATCGACACGCTGACGGGCTTCAGGGACCGAGTGAACGCACTGCTCGCGTCCCTGGGCTCAAGTTCGGCTGCTCCGGGGAAGATCGCCGACCAGTCGCTGACGGCGTCTCAACTGGGCAAGGAGTTCGAGGAGGTGGGCCTCCTGATGACCCGGTACGGCGTCGTGTACGAGCAGTTGAAGGCGCTGTCGCAGACCTTGACCAACCAGATCAACGCGATGAGCATCACGCTCCAGGTGTCCCAGGTCGGTTACCACAACGTCGAGTCGGAGCAGATCTCGACGCTGTGGGCGATCCAGAACCAGACGACCGCGGCGCAGCCCCCGCCGTCACAGGCGAACTGGACGGTCGACCAGCAGATCGCCGCGGCTGGAGCGAAGCCGTCGGCCACCGCGTCGCCGACGTCGGCCGGGTCGCACCCGGCACCGACTCCGACGCCGACAACGAACCGGGACAGCTGAGGCGGGCGGGGGCGGACCATGTTGATTCGGACCGGTGGCGGCGATGACTGGAGCCCGGTAACCAATTTCGAGAAGTCATCGCACCAGCAGTTGCATGCGATGATCGCGGACGCGGAACCGGCCGCCGTACTACAGGTGGGCGCCTCGTTGTCGTCGGCCGGCACCCAGATGCAGTCGCTGGCCGATGATCTGTCCCAGCACATCGCGGGCTTGCAGTGGTCCGGTTCGGCTGCCGACGCGTTCACCGGCTGGGCCCGGCAGGTCGTCTCGGCGACGGACACGCTGTCGACCTACGCCAACAACACGGGCGTGGCGGTCACCATGGCGGGAACCCAGCTCGCTTCGACCAAGGCGGGCATGCCCCCGGTACCCACGCACGAGATGACGACGGTCGCCAACTTCAAGAGGCAGCAGCAGCTCGCGCCGAATTCCGGCGTCAACTTCGATGGAACGATCAAGGATCCCTCGGTCGCGGGCATGGTCCTGGTCCCGCCTGGCGGCATCACCCAGAGCGAGGCGTTCGCCGCGCAGACCAAGGTCCAGTCGGCCTACCAGGAAGCCCTGGGCCAGATGGAAGGCCTCGGCGGCGCCTACGTCGGCGCCGTCTCCACGATGGGCGTCAGCACCGTTCCGGTCTTCCCGCCCCTGCCGAACGCGCTGATGCCGCCGCCCCCTGAGCGGGGCGTCGGCTCAGTGACGGACGTGTCCGGACCGGGAGCGGCGTCCTCGGGCTCCGGTTCCTCGTACGCCAGCGGGGGCACGGTCGGGGGCGCGGGCAGCGTCGGCAAGAACAGCTCCTCCACTGGGACTTCAGGCGCCAAGACGCTGGTACCCGTGCAGCCACCGGCCGTGGGCGGTGGTTCCAACGGTGGTTCGACAACACTTCAGGGTGCGAGTCCGACACCGATCGCGCCGTCGCCCACGCCCAAGCTCCCCACGCCGACGGGCAATGGCGGCTCCGGCGGAGGGCCGAGCAACCCCGTGGTCCCGCCTCCGGGGTTCGGTACGGGTGGACTTGGAGGTTCCGGCGGAGGCGGCGGGCTGTCGTACCCCGGTGGCGGCGGCAGCTCCGACGGGGGTACGTACACCGGTCCGGGGAGGGGAGTCGTCGAAGGAGACCCCGGGATCAGCGGTGGCAGCGTGACGGCAACCGCTGCTGGTGGGAGCTATGGCGGGACCGCCATCGGTGGAGCTGAGGGAGCGGGTGTACTGGCCAACGCCGAGAGCGGCGGGCTGGTGGGTGGCTCCGGGCTGGCCGACGCCTCGTCCACCGCCCAGTCGGGAATCGGCGGTGCCGTGATGGCTGAGGGGTCATCAGCCGGGGTGGCCGGCAACCAGGGCGCCGGCGAGATGATGCCTATGGGGATGGGAGGCATGGGCGGTATGGGCGGAAGCGGAAGCAAGCGCAGGGGTCGGCGACCCGGCTACCTGGTGGAGGACGAGGAAACCTGGACTACGTCGTCCGGGACCAACCCCGCAGTGATTGAGTAGCCATAGGCTTCCGATCGAGTGGCCGGGTTCGAGGGCGAGGAGAGCAAGATGGCGTTCGGCCGGAGGGTTCTCCCGCGCATCCTGGCCGCGCTGTCGGTGACGGCATCGCTGCTGCTGAGCAGTGCCGCAGCGGCGGGTGCCGCACCGGCGGTCACGTCGATCCGGGCGCAGGAGTGGTGGCTTTCCGGGATGCACGCCCCGGACGTCATGTGGCCGATCAGCACCGGCAAGGGCATCACGGTTGCCGTCATCGACAGTGGAGTCAACGCCAACCATCCCGACCTGGTCGGGCAGGTCCTTCCCGGGCAGAACTTCTCCGGGCTTCCAGGCGGTGCTGACACAGACACCAGTGGTCACGGGACCGGGGTGGCGAGCCTTATCGCCGGGACGGGAAAGGGTTGGGATGGAAAGGGGATGTACGGCCTTGCCCCGGGCGCCAAGATCCTCCCGCTGCGCGTCGTGGCCAAGGGGGACACTGAGGCCACCAATGCGGCGAACTTTGCGCGGCAGTTGTCGGCGGCCATCCGCGTTGCGGCCGACAGCGACGCTCAGATCATCAACATCTCGATGGTCCAGGTTGAGACTGAGTCAACTGTGCGGAGCGCGGTCGACTACGCCTTGGCCAAGGGAAAGCTGATCGTTGCGGGGGCGGGCAACTCCGGAAACGTCGGGGATCCCGTTGAATACCCCGCCGCCTATCCCGGAGTGGTCGGCGTCGGTGAGACCGACCAGAACGGAAACGTCGCGCCGGAGTCCGAGTACGGCTCCCAACTCGCCCTGACCGCTGACGGCGCGGACATGTACTTCGCATGTGTCGGCCCCTCCGGGTACTGCTCAGGCCACGGCACCAGTTACTCCACCGCGCTGGTCTCCGCGTCGGCGGCCCTGATCTGGTCCGTCCACCCCACCTGGACCGCTGATCAGATCATTCGGGTCCTGATCAACACCGCGAACGCGGGCGGCAAGCCCGGCGTGCAGGACCCGCACTACGGCTACGGCCTCATCCGTCCCCGGATCGCGCTGGTTACCCCGGGCAACCCCGGGCCCGCCGACGTCAACCCGCTGCTGCCGGCCGTCGCGACCAAGTCTCCTGCCCCCGAGGCGAGTTCTCCCTCAGCCACGGCTGCCGCCAGTACCGCCGGGCAGAAGAGCGGCCGGAGCGGGTCGGCCCCGTGGATCGCGGTCGGCGGGGCGGCCGGTGCGTTGGTACTGGTCGGGTTGGCCGTGGCGATCATCGTGCGTCGGCGCGGCAACCGCCCCGGCCCGCCGCCGCCACCCTCCTCCGCCCCGTACGACCCGTACGCCCACCTGCCCCAGTAGGGCGGTGGCCCGGCCGGGGCTCTGCGTCACTCGTGCGCGTGATCGCCTGGGGGTGATTTGTAGGCTAAGAATGATGAAATGTCACGAAATGCACCCACTCGCATCATCCTCGCCGTCCTGATCGGCTCCACCACGGAGTTCTACGACTTCGTCATCTACAGCACCGCTGCCGCCCTGGTCTTCGGCCGGGTCTTCTTTCCGCACCTCAGCTCCGTGAACGGGCTACTGGCCGCCTTCTCCGTCTACGCCGTCGGGTTCCTGGGCCGCCCGACCGGGGCCATGCTCTTCGGGCACCTCGGTGACCGGGTGGGCCGGAAGCGGGTGCTGATCGCCTCGCTGCTGCTGATGGGGCTGTCCACGACCGCAGTCGGCCTGCTGCCCAGCTACGCCGAATGGGGAGTCTGGGCCCCGATCACGCTCACCGTCCTGCGGTTCCTCCAGGGCGTCGGCCTGGGCGGCGAGTTCGGCGGGGCCTCGCTGCTCGCGATCGAGCACGCGCCTCCGGATCGGCGCGGACGCTACGGCGCCTATGTGCAGCTCGGCCCCTGCCTCGGGTTCGCGGTCGCCACCGGACTGTTCTGGGCGCTGTCCAGCTTCCTGCCGGAGCCGGACTTCACGGGCTGGGGCTGGCGGCTGCCGTTCCTGGCGTCCGTGGGCCTGGTCATCCTCGGCCTGGTCGCCCGGATCGGGATCGAGGAGTCGCCGGCCTTCCTGGCCGGCGCTGCCGCCCGGATGGCGGACCCGATCGGCGCCGGTGCGGACCGCGCGCCACTGGCCACGGTGCTGCGGCAGTGCCACCGCCCGCTGCTGCTCGGCGCGGGCACCGTCGTCAGCGGCTCGGTCTTCTTCTACATCGCCACCACCTGGGCCCTCTCGCACGCCACCAACGACCTGCACATGCCCCGGACCCGGATGCTGGCCATGCTGCTGGTGGCCGATCTGGTCCTCGGCGGCGCGACCTACACGGGCGCGCTGCTCTCCGACCGGTACGGACGCCCGCTGGTGATCCGCTGGGGCATGGTCGCCGCCCTGCTCTGGGCGCTGCCGCTGATCCCGCTGCTCGACACCGCCCGACCGTCGCTGGTACTGCTCGGCCTGGTCGGGGCGATGGCCGCGCTCGGGCTGATGCACGGGCCGGTCCCGGCGTTCCTGCCGGAGCTCTTTCCGGCCGGAGTGCGCTGCTCCGGATCGTCGGTCTGCTACAACCTGGGTTCGCTCACCGGCGGGGCACTGGCGCCGCTGATCGCGACCAGATTGACCGCGACCATCGGCTCCTACGCGGTCGGTTGGTACCTGGTGGTGGCCTGCTGCGGCTCGTTGCTCTGCCTGCGGGCGCTGGCAAAGTACGCGAAGCAGGTGGAACCGGTCGAACTGCTGGTGACAGCGTCCGAAGCGATTTCGTATTCGGGGCAGTGACCAGGTATTGTCTTCCTCGTTCGCCCCTATAGCTCAGTCGGTAGAGCGTCTCCATGGTAAGGAGAAGGTCTGCGGTTCGATTCCGCATGGGGGCTCAGCGGGACCGAAGGCCCCTCGCCCAAGCGGCGGGGGGCCTTCGACGTTGCCGGCGTCGGATGGCGTCGGCCGGCGTCGGATGGCGTCGGCCTGGATCAGCCGGTGACGACGATGCGTCGCGAGCGGTCGCGCGAGGCCTTCACCAGCTCGCCGTTCGGCCGGTCGTTGCCCTCGATCCGGGCCCGGGCCCGCTCGGCCGAGGAGCCGTTGCCCTGGTGCCGTTCGCGCAGCCGCCGCTCCCGCAGCTGGTCCGGCGCGTCCACGTACCAGAGCTCGTCCAGCAGGCCCGCCGCCTCCCGCCAGCCCGGGGCGTCCAGGCCCAGGTAGTTGCCCTCGGTCACCACCAGCCGGACGCCGGGTCGGACCAGATGCCGGGCCGCGACCGGCTCGTGCAGGGTTCGGTCGTAGTCCGGCGCGTACACGTCGTGGGCGGGCGGCGGGACCGAGCCGACCCGGCGCAGCAGGGCGGTGTAGCCGTACACGTCGAAGCTCGGCGGTGAGCCCTTCCGGTCGGTGAGTCCCAGCCGCTCCAACTGCTGGTTGGACAGGTGGAAGCCGTCGAGCGGCAGATATGCCGCAGTGTCAGTGCCCAGGCGTAGGTTGATTCCGTCCACGAGGGCACGGGCCAGGACGGACTTCCCCGCTGCGGGTGGTCCGCACAGCCCGAGCAGACGCCGCCCGGGGCGGTCGAGCAACCGGGCGGCGTCAGCGACGAGCGGGTCGGGAAAGGAGTTCGGGGGCAGGGGCATGGGCCCAGAGTGCCAAAGATGTCCCGGCTCGGGAAAGCAAACGTGTCCTGGCCGGTGAAGTGCTGGCGATCCGTGCACGGAATGCGTTGTGATGGTGCGTCACGGCCGGTTACGGCCGAGCGAGAGGGGGCACCGTGGGCGTCAGGCTCGTGGTGGCGGACGATCACCGGCTGCTCGCCGAGGCACTGGCGGCGGCCCTACAGCTGCGCGGGCACCGGGTGCTGGCGGTCGGCACCCCGGCCGGAGCGGCGGCCGACCTGGTGGTCAACCGCAGGCCGGAGGTGTGCCTGCTGGGTGTGGCGCACCTGGAGGAGTCGGCCAGCTTCGATGTGGTGCGGCGGATCCGGCGGGAGCGGCCGGAGGTCGCGGTGGTGGTCATGGGCAGCGTGCTGCACCTGGCCGGAGTGGCCGCTGCGCTGGCTGCCGGTGCGGCCGGATACGTCCGGCAGGACGAGCGGATAGAGGTGGTCGAGCGGGCGCTGACGCGCGTCCGCGCGGGGGAGGCGGCGGTGTCGCCGGAACTGTTGCAGTCGGTGTTCGAGCACCTGCTGCGGCCGGTGGCCGAGCCGGACGGCGAAGCGGTGCGGCTGCTGCGGCTGCTGACCCGGCGTGAGGTCGAGGTGTTGATACGGATCGCCGAGGGTGAGGACACCCGCGAGATCGCCGAGAGCATGGCGATCGCCCCCAGCACCGCCCGTACCCATGTCCAGCGGGTGCTGATGAAGCTCGGCGCGCGCACCCGGCTGGAGGCGGCGGCGGTCGCCGCCCGCACCGGCCTGCTGGAGCTGACCAGCGGCGGCTGACCGCTGCGCGGTGCCCGGCACGAGGGATGCTGCCCGGGACCGGCCGCTGGTGCCCGTACGGCGCCGGCGGCTGCGTCGGTGTGCCCTGATGACCGCCGCCGATGACCGCCGCAGATGACCGCCGATCGTGAACCGTGCCGGCCTCCGCTTTCCCACGCGCTGAGATCAGGCGCGGGTGTGTCTGTTGATTCATGAGGCATTGTGTTTGAATGTGTTGGCATGTAGTCCGGTCAGGTGTGAAGGTGGAGCCTCGCGTGAAGAAGACGAGCACCCGGTTGGCCGACGGTCGAGAGCTGATCTACTACGACTCCCGCGACGACACCGTCCGCGACGCGTCCGACCTGCGGCCTCTCGGGCCGACCGGCACGGCCTCCGAGCTGCGCTACGACGCGCTGTTGGACGAATGGGTGGTCGTCGCCTCGCATCGGCAGAGCCGGATCTACCATCCGCCGGCCGACGAGTGCCCGTTGTGCCCATCCAGGGACGGTCGGCTCAGCGAGATCCCCGCCGCCGACTACGACGTCGCGGTGTTCGAGAACCGCTTTCCCTCGCTCACCAGTGCCGCCACCGCCCCGGACGGCCCGGACGCCCCGGAGCAGGTCACCGGCCCGCCGGCGTGGCTGGCCCGGCCCGGAGTCGGCCGCTGCGAGGTGGTCTGTTTCACCTCGGACCACGACGCCTCGTTCGCCGACCTGAGCCCCGAGCAGGTCGGGCTGGTGCTGGAGGCCTGGACCGACCGCACCGCCGAGCTGTCCGCGCTGCCCGGGGTTGAGCAGGTGTTCTGTTTTGAGAACCGGGGAGCCGAGATCGGCGTCACCCTCGGCCACCCCCACGGCCAGATCTACGCCTACCCCTTCGTCACCCCGCGCACCGAGCGGATGCTCGCCGCCGTCACCGCGCACCGCCGCCGCACCGGGCGCAATCTCTTCGACGACCTGCTCGCCACCGAGCTGGCGGCGCGGGGGACCCCGGGCGACCGGGTGGTCATCGCCGGTGAGCACTGGACGGCCTTCGTCCCGTACGCCGCGCACTGGCCCTACGAGGTGCACCTCTACCCCAACCGCCGGGTCGCGGACCTGCTCGCGCTCGGCGACGACGAGCGGGCCGAGTTCTGCGCGGTCTACCTCGACCTGCTGCGCCGCTTCGACCTGCTCTTCGCAGGGGACGGCGAGGGCCTCAGGCGGACGCCGTACATCGCCGCCTGGCACCAGAGCCCGGTCGGCTCCGGCGGCCCCGGGGGCGGCGGTGAACTGGCGCTGCATCTGGAGCTCTTCACGATCCGTCGTACCGTAGGGAAGCTCAAGTTCCTGGCGGGCTCTGAATCCGGCATGGACGTGTTCATCAACGACGTGTCGCCGGAGACGGCGGCGCAGCGCCTACGAGAGGTCTCCCCATGAGCAAGTACCTGGTCACCGGCGGCGCCGGCTACGTCGGCGGGGTCGTCGGCGCGCACCTCGTCGAGGCCGGTCACGAGGTGGTCGTCCTGGACGACCTGTCCACCGGGCACCGGCTCTCGGTCCCGGCCGGGGCGGCGTTCGTGCAGGGGCGGATCCAGGACGCGGCCGACGTGCTCGACGGCTCCTTCGACGGGGTGCTGCACTTCGCGGCGTCCTCCCAGGTCGGCGAGTCGGTCGCGGACCCGGAGAAGTACTGGCGCAACAATGTCGCCGGTTCGCTCGAACTGCTGAGCGCGATGCGCAAGGCCGGGGTCCGGCGGCTGGTGTTCTCCTCGACCGCCGCCGTGTACGGGGAGCCGGAGAGCAACCCGATCAAGGAGACCGCGCGGACCGCGCCGACCAACCCGTACGGTGCGACCAAGCTCGCGGTCGACCACATGATCACCAGTGAGGCCGACGCCCACGGCCTGGCCGCCGTGTCGCTGCGCTACTTCAATGTCGCCGGTGCCCACGGGGTCCAGGGCGAGCGGCACGACCCCGAGTCGCACCTGATCCCGCTGGTGATCCAGGCCGCTCTCGGCAAGCGTCCGCACATCGCCGTCTACGGCGAGGACTACCCGACCCCGGACGGCACCTGCGTCCGCGACTACATCCACGTGGCCGACCTGGCCGAGGCCCACCTGCTCGCGGTCGCCGCCGCCGAGCCGGGTCGACACCTGGTCTGCAACCTCGGCAACGGCGGCGGCTTCTCGGTCCACGAGGTCATCGAATCGGTCCGCCGGGTCACCGGACGCGAGATCACCGTCGTCTCGGCCGAGCGCCGCCCGGGCGACCCGGCCGTGCTGGTCGCCTCCGCCGAGCGGGCCCGTACCGTCCTCGGCTGGCAGCCCAGCCGCGCCGACCTGGACGGCATCGTCGCCGACGCCTGGAACTTCGCCCTCGCCCGGGAACAGGACTAAGGAGCCGCAGTGCCCCCTCTCGACACCGACACCGACACCGACACCGACAGCCACACCGATGCCGACCTGAGCCGTGCCCGCGCCGCCGTCAGCGGCTTCCGGGCCCGCTACGGCGGTGACCCGGACGGCGTCTGGCAGGCTCCCGGCCGGGTCAACCTGATCGGCGAGCACACCGACTACAACGACGGCTTCGTGCTCCCGCTCGCCCTGCCGCACGCCGCCCGGGTGGCCGCGGCCCGGCGCGACGACGGCCGGTTGCGGCTGCACAGTGCCCAGGCCGCGCAGGTGGCCGAGGTCGCGGTGGACGGGCTGGCCCCGGGCGCGGTCGAGGGCTGGGCGGTGTACCCGGCCGCCGTGGTCTGGGCGCTGCGGGAGGCGGGCTTCGAGGTCGGCGGGGCCGACCTGTACGTCGACAGCGACGTGCCGGTCGGCGCCGGACTGTCCTCCTCGGCCGCGCTGGAGTGCGCGGTCGCGTTGGCCTACAGCGACCTGTACCGGCTGGAGTTGGAGCCGTCCCGGATCGCGACGCTGGCCCAGCACGCGGAGAACGCCTTCGCCGGCGTGCCCTGCGGGGTGATGGACCAGATGGCGTCGAGCTGCTGCGCCGAGGGCGCGGCGCTGTTCCTGGACACCCGGGACCTGTCCTCGCGTCAGGTGCCCCTGGATTTGGCCGCCGCCGGGCTGGTGCTGCTGGTGGTGGACACCCAGGTCAAGCACGAGCTGGCCGACAGCGCGTACGCGCAGCGGCGCGCCGGGTGCGAGCGCTCCGCGCGACTGCTGGGCCTGGCCGCCCTGCGGGACCTGTCGAGCCCCGACCTGGAGTCGGCCCTGACCCGGCTGCCGGAGGGCGAACTGCGCGCGCTGACCCGGCACGTGGTCACCGAGGACGCCCGGGTGGAGCGGGTGGTCGCGCTGCTGGACGCCGGGGACCTGCGCGGCATCGGGCCGCTGCTGACCGAGGGTCATGCCTCGCTGCGGGACGACTTCGCGGTCTCCTGCGTGGAGGCCGACCTGGTGGTGGCGGTGGCCAACGGCACCGGCGCGCTGGGCGCGCGGATGACCGGCGGCGGCTTCGGCGGCTCGGTCGTGGTGCTGGCCGAACGGGCGGACGCGGACCGCATCGCCGCTGCCGTCGCGGACGCCTTCGCGGCGCGGGGCTGGCTGCCGCCGCGCTCCTTCACCGCGATCCCGTCCGCGGGGGCGCGCCGAATCGGCTGAGCGCCCCCGGCCGTTCTGTTGGCGAACACATCACGGTCCTGCGCTTCCCGTGCTGTGCGCAGCCTGTTGGCCCTACCCTGAGTTGCGGAACCGGCGGGGGGCCGGGGCCGGACAAAAGGGGAGAACTGTGGGGCGTATTCGGGTCCTGGTCGCGGACGGGCACCGCATTTTCGCCGAGGCACTGGCGACCGCGCTCGCGGCCGAGCCCGACATCGACGTCGCGGCGGCCGGCAGCGTCCAGGCGGCCGAGCGCGCGCTGGACCGCGCCGCCTTCGACAACCGACCGTTCCAGGTGCTGCTGGTGGACGCCGACCTCGCGCCCGGTCTGCCGCTGCCGCCCGGTGACGTCCTGGCGGCGGTCGGACGCGGTGACCCGGGCCCCGAGCAGCATCCGTCCGACCCCCGCCGCCCCGCGCCCCGCGCCGTGCTCCCCCTGCCGGCGCAGCGCCGCCCCGCCACGACCACCCGGATCGCCCCGCCCGCGCCGAGCGCCGCCCGTCCCGGCGCGGTGCCGGGTACCGCACCCGGCAGCACACCCGGCGCCGGCCCCGGTGCCGCACCCGGCGCGACCCTCGACGGCGCGGTGACGGCGGCGCTGAACCGGGCGCGGATACCGGCGCCGCGCGGCGACAGCCGCAGCGTCCCCGTGGCTCCGCCCCGGGGCCGGGACAGTCGGGACGGCCGGGAGGCGGTGGACGGTATCGCGCTGGTCGCCCGCGCCCGCGCGGCGCACCCGGAGCTGCGGGTGGTGGTGCTGGCCGTCGCCGACGACCCCCGGCGCACCGTCCGCGCGCTCCAGGCCGGGGCCAGCGGCTGGGTCGCCAAGGAGAGCTCGCTGGGACGGCTCACCGCCATCGTCCGCGGGGTGCTGCGGGACGAGACGCACATCCCGCCGCTGCTGCTGACCGGGGTGGTCCGCGAGCTGACCGCGGCCCGCCGGGACCGCACCGAGAGCGAGCGGCTGGTCGAGTCGCTGACGCCGCGCGAGCAGCAGGTGCTGCGCTGCATGGTCGCCGGGCTCGGTCGGCAGGCCGTGGCCGACCGGCTGTACCTGTCGCCGCACACCGTCCGCACCCATATGCAGAACGTCCTGGGGAAGCTCGGCGTGCACTCCACCCTGGCCGCGGTCGCCGTCGCCCGCCGGGCCGGCGTCGGCCCGGCCGACCAACCGAGCTGACCGGCGCGATCCGACCGCGCCAGTCGGGGCGCTAGGCGGGGGCCCGGCCGCTGCGGCGGACCTCCTCGGTCAGCGGGCCCAGGGCCAGGGCGCTGCGCAGGGCGCTCGTGGTCCGGCCCAGTTGGCGGCCGACCAGCTCGCCGTATGCGGAGACGGCGATCGCGAAGACGATGGCGGCCAGGTGCTCGGCTCCGGCGAGGTTGGGCAGCAGGGCCTGCTCCAGGGCCATGCTGAGGACGACCGCGGCGCCGGTGAACCAGGCCCGGTAGCGCCAGGCCACGCACACCGCCAGCGCGACCACCGCCGCCGAGGGCCCGGTGTCGCGGACGAACGCGTCGGCGAAGGGCAGACCGAAGACCTTGTCCGGACCGAGCCGGACGCCGTTGCGGGCGTACATCGTCCCCGCCAGCGAGCCGAGGAAGGCCACCAGCAGCATCCGCCAGCGGCCGAGGGCGATCTCGGCGATGCCGAACACCAGCAGCACCTGCCCGGCCGCCCCCCAGACCGGCAGGTCCGGCGCCGGGACGAAGAGGGACAGGGGGCTGCGGAGCAGCTCCTGCCACAGCGGCAGCGATGCCTGGACCACGCCCGCCCGCTGGACCAGGGCCGCTCCGGCGGCGGTGTGCTGGAGCACCTGCAACGCCACGATGGACGCGGTGGCTATCAGGGTCAGCGGTATCGCGGCCAAGCCCTGCCTGGCGAACGCCGCCCGCAGGGTGCGCAGCAGCGGACCCCACTCGGCCTCGGCCGCCCGACGCAGCAGGCCGGACGGTGGCTGTGCCCGTGCCTCGGCCCGGGGCCGGGGCTGAGGCTGGAGCTGGGTCACGGGCCGTTCCTCCGCTCGCGCTCGGGTATGGCAGACATCTACTACCAAAATAGAACAAAAGGACCAATAGCGTCGCCGCCGGTGTCAGGGCTCCAGGGCTGGGCGGTGCCTTCGCTTGAACAGGCTGGGCAGGCTGGGCGCGGTGATGAAGCCCTCGGCCCGGGCCGAGGCGAGGCCGATCCGGGGCAGGTCGCCGCTGCGCTCGAACAGCAGGTAGCGGGGCTCCCAGATGGGCCGGTACTTGGCATTGGCCCGGTACAGCGACTCGATCTGCCACCAGCGCGAGAAGAAGATCAGCACCGAGCGCCACAGCCGTAGCACCGGTCCCGCGCCCAGCCGGGAGCCGCGCTCGAAGACCGCCCGGAACATGGCGAAGTTCAACGACACGCGTTCGAACCCGACCGTCTTCGCCTGCCCGATCAGTTCGATCACCATGAACTCCAGCAGCCCGTTGTCGGAGTCCCGGTCGCGCCGCATCAGGTCCAGCGACAGCCCGTCCAGGCCCCAGGGCACGAAGCTGAGCAGCGCCCGCAGTTCGCCGTCCCCGTCGTGGCACTCCAGCATCACGCACTGGCCGTCGGCCGGGTCGCCGAGCCGGCCGAGCGCCATCGAGAAGCCGCGCTCGGTCTGTCCGTCGCGCCAGTGGTCGGCGCGTTGCAGCAGCGTGTCCATCTCCTCGTCGGGGATGTCCGCGTGCCGCCGCACCCGGACGGTGTACCCGGCCCGGCCGACCTTCTTGTGCGCCTGCCGGACGTTGCGCATGGCCCGGCCCTCCAGGGTGAACTCGTCCACCTCGACGATCGCCTCGTCGCCCAGCTCCAGCGCGTTCAGGCCGTGCCGGGCGTAGACCGTGCCGCCCTCCTCGCTGGCGCCCATCACCGCTGGCACCCAGGCGTGCTCGCGGGCCTGCTCCAGCCACGCGTCGATCGCCCCGGGCCAGGCCTCCACGTCGCCGATCGGGTCGCCGGAGGCCAGCGACACGCCGCCGACCACCCGGTAGACCACGGCTGCCTTGCCCGAGGGGGAGAACAGCACCGACTTGTCCCGCCGCAGCGCGAAGTAGCCCAGGGAGTCCCGCTCGCCGTTGCCGTCCAGCAGCTCCCGCAGCCGCGCCTCGTCCCTCGGGGCCAGGTACTCCTTGCCCTGGGGGGCGCGGAACAGGGCGTAGAGCACGCCCAGGAAGATCAGCACGCTCATCACGTTGATGGCGATGTCCACCCAGTGCGGGGTGTGGATGTCCCGGTAGCGGCCGCCGGAGGGGGCCAGCGTGTAGACCCGCAACAGGGTGTACCCGGCCCGGTTCCACAGGGTCGAGCCGCTGGCGGTGTCGGTCGCCGACACCAGCGCGGTGCCCAGCACCACCGCCACCGCGCCGCCGCCGATCAGCGCGAGCAGCGCCAGCAGCGGGTTGGCCCGGTCGCCCTTGGCCTGGAACTCCCGTCGGCCGACCAGCAGCGCGATCAGCAGCAGCAGGGTGAGCACCAGCGAGATCCAGTTGAACCAGAGCCCTTTGGCCTGCGGGTAGACCACCAGGAACAGCACCACCAGCAGCAGGTAGAGGCTCACCAGCACCACGTTGAACAGCCAGGCGGCCCGCTTGCGGCGGCGCAGCATGACGGCCATGAACAGGGCCAGCGCGCCGGAGGTGAAGCCGGCGGTGATCAGGTACGGGGTGAAGAAGTCACCGGTGTTGTGCCGGGTGACCTGGCCGCGGAAGGGGGCGAAGACGGCTCCGACGAAGTTCAGCAGCGCGGCGACCCGCAGGTACCAGACGGCCACGGAGGCAGCCCGGGACTGCCAGGCGTCCTGGCGGTTCGGCATTCTTTCGGACGACACGTCCCTCCCTATCCCTTATCGGAGGATCTTCATCGTTGCATACCCTTTTCTGGTCTTTGTCCCTCGGGAAACGGAGAGCCCGCCCCCCGAACGGCGGGGGCGGGCTCAGTACTGGTGCGGCTCAGTCCAGGTGCGGCTCCGGGGCGGGCGGCCTCAGCGGCGGCGTTCCAGTACCCGCTCGAACACCCCGGCGATGACGCCGTAGCCGAGCGTGTTGGCGTGGATGTTCTGGTACGGAGTGCACTCCCAGGTCCACTCGCAGACCCTGGCCACGTTCACCGGCAGCTTGCCGATCCCGGGCACGGTCACCTGGCGGGTGAAGTCGTCGGTGGAGAAGGTCCTGGACACGTCCGCCAGCTCGAAGCCGGAGGCGCGCAGCCCGGTCTGGATCGTGCCGTTGAAGGCGGTCGACAGGGTCACCGACTGCTGGGCCAGGGTCTGGCCGGCCGGGCCGGTGAGCCAGGCGGCGAGGAACGGGTCGTAGTAGTTCATCCCGACGTACTGCGGCTCGCGGCCGCCGGCCTGGTGCACCGCCTCGGCGATCTGCGGCAGCTGGGTGGCGACCGTGGCGATGCCCTGCGCGGCGCAGGTCATGTCCAGGCCGGTGGCGGTGGCGCAGCCGTCGACGTCGTTGGCGCCGATGTCCAGGGTCACGTAGCGCACCTGGCCGCGGTGGGCGTCCAGGAACTTCACCGCGGCGTCCAGCTGTGAGGTGGCGCCCGGGTAGGAACAGATGCCGCCACTGATCATGGTCTGGGTGGTCTCGCCGCTGCACCCGAGCTTGATGTGGACCAGGTTCGGGTCGTGCTTCTTCAGCTGCGTGTAGAGCTGGTCGGTGTAGGACTCGTCGGTGTCGCCGCCCACGTTCGGCTGGTACCCGGCGGCGAGCGAGTCGCCCAGGGACACGTAGTAGTCCGGGGCGTGGTGCCGGCCGGGCTGCGCGGGGTGGGCGCGGCTCGCGGCGGCGGGCGAGGCCGCGCCGGTCAGTGCGGCGGCGGCCAGGGCCGCGGAGGCGACGCCCATGAGCGCGCGGGCGGTGCGGGATGTGCTGAGCACGGGTGGGACCCCCTTGGTGGGGCGCCGCGTTCGGATGCGGGCCCCGGTCCCAGGGAGTATGGCAACTGGTGAGTAGCTTTTGGCAAGACCCGTGCGGGCCTCTGATGCGGCGTCTGTTGCCGCTGTGTCCCCTGAGCCAGGACGCCAGGGGACACAGTGGAGGTGCCTTGAGAGGATTCCCCGATGCGGGGGCTTTCAGTCGTGCGGGTCGGTCGGGTCGTGCGAGCCGGTCAGTCGGGCAGGTTGTCGAACGGTGCGACCAACTGTCGGAGCAGGTCCGCCAGGTTGCCGCGCTGGGCGGCCGAGAGCTGGGCCAGCAGCGCGCGCTCGTGGGCCAGCAGGCCGGCCAGCGCCTCGTCCGCGCGGTCCTGTCCCGACTCGGTCAGCCGGACCAGTACCCCCCGGCGGTCGCCGGGGTCGGGCAGCCGCTGGACCAGGCCCTTGCCGGCCAGTCGGTCGATGCGGTTGGTCATGGTGCCGGAGGTGACCAGCGTCTGGGTCAGCAGCTGCCCGGGGGAGAGCTGGTAGGGGGCCCCGGCCCGGCGCAGCGCGGTCAGCACGTCGAACTCCCAGGGTTCGAGGCCGTGCTCGGCGAAGGCGATCCGGCGGGCCCGGTCGAGGTGGCGGGCCAGGCGGCTGACCCGGCTGAGGACCTCCAACGGCTCCACGTCGAGGTCGGGCCGCTCGCGGCGCCACGCATTGACCAGCCGGTCGACCTCGTCCTCCATGAGGATCAGTGTAGTGGGGGATGTGTCGATGTGAAGTCTCTTGACATCAAGAAACCGAGTCGGTCACACTCGAAGTATCTTGATGTCGAGATACTTGTCCGGATTCACCCGTACCCCCCGAGGAGCCTTCACCGTGTCGAACCAGACCGCGGACCACGCCTGGGACCCCGCTCAGTACCTGCGCCACGCCGACCACCGCAGCCGCCCGTTCCACGACCTGGTCGCCCGCGTCCCGGGCGTCCCCGGCCGGGTGGTGGACCTCGGCTGCGGACCCGGGAACACCACCGCCACCCTGCCGGGGCGCTGGCCCGAGGCTGAGATCACCGGGGTCGACAACTCCCCGGACATGATCGACCGGGCCCGCCAGGACCACCCGGGCATCCGCTTCGAGTCCGGGGACATCCGCGACCACCGGCCGGACGCCGACCTGATCCTGTCCAACGCCGCGCTCCAGTGGGTCCCCGGCCACGCCGAGCTGTTCCCCCGCTGGGTCGAGGCGCTGCCCAGCGGCGGCACCCTGGCCTTCCAGGTCCCGGGCAACTTCGGCGCGCCCTCGCACACCCTGCTCGCCGAGCTGCGGGACACCCCGCGCTGGTCCGGCCTGATCACCGACATCCACGTCCCGGCGGTGCACGAGCCCGCCGACTACCTCCGCCGGCTCACCGACCTCGGCTGCGCCGTCGACGCCTGGGAGACCACCTACTGCCAACTGCTCACCGGGGAGCAGCCGGTGTTGGACTGGATGCTCGGCACCGGACTGCGCCCCAGCCTGGCCGCGCTCACCGACCCCGCCGACCGCGAGCGGTTCCTGGCCGAGTACGGCGCGCTGCTCGCCGAGGCGTACCCGGCCACCCCGCACGGTACGGTCCTGCCCTACCGGCGGATCTTCGTCGTCGCCGTCAAGAACTGAGGACCCAGGACCATGATCGTCGCCTTCGACCACGTCCAACTCGCCGCGCCCCCCGGCAGTGAGGACCAGCTCCGCGGCTACTACGTCGGCATCCTCGGCATGACCGAGATCCGCAAGCCCCCGCTGCTCGCCGCCCGCGGCGGCTGCTGGTTCCAGATCGGTTCGGTCCAGATCCACCTCGGCATCGAGGACCCGTTCACCCCCGCGAAGAAGGCCCACCCGGCGCTGCGGGTCACCGGCATCCACGCCCACGCCAAGCAGATCGCCGCCCTCGGAGCCCCCGTCACCTG
>Ga0302314_10005958_pt1 | contig 22157 bp, 23 predicted proteins | sample III_Palsa_N2_3_FD_200533 | JGI IMG/M metagenome (GOLD analysis project Ga0302314, IMG submission 200533) | Peat permafrost microbial communities from Stordalen Mire near Abisko, Sweden - III_Palsa_N2_3 | ecosystem: Environmental > Terrestrial > Soil > Palsa > Peat permafrost | place: Sweden...
GCTCCTCCAGGCCGGCGAGGAACCCGGGCGGGTCGGCGACCAGCGCGGCACAGCAGGCGAGCACGAAGCCGCGCAGCTCCCGGTCGCCCAGGGCCTGCTGGGTCGCGGCCTTCAGCGCGCCCGGGACACGGACGCCCAACGATGGATCACGGTGCTGGTTACTCACGCAGGAGATCATGTCATAAGTGGCTGGCCACTTATGACATGGCAGGACAAGTCCGTTCGTCGCCCGCCGGACCCGGGGCGGGACCGCATCGGCCCGGTGGCTGCCCCGGTGGGCGCGGCGACGGTAGGGTGGGTGTGCCCGAGCAGGAGACGAGGTGCCCGATGTCCGTGCAGCCGATCCACAGCGCCCACCACGCGCCGATCGCGCGCACCCAGAACGCGGTCGCCGCCGCCCTGCCCGCCGGGCAGAGGATGGACTTCTACCGCGAGATGGGCGAGGCCTCCCCCGAACAGATCGGCCAGGTGCTGACCCGCTGGTGGCTGCTGGTCCAGGTCGCCGCCGACCCCGCCACCGCCCAGACCGCGGCTGCGGTCGCCGTCGGCACCGCACCCGGCCGGGGCGCCACCGCCGTCCTGCGCGACCTCCACCACCGCCGCGCGGACGCGTAGCCGCCGGTGTCCTGGTACGAGGAAGACGGGGCCGGCGAACCCGACCCGCTGATCATGTCCCCGCAGGTCGAAGCCGTCCTGCTCGGCCCCGACACCCCCATGGACGTGGTCGGCGCCCTGTCCACCGCGATGGTCGCCCTGCGCGACGCCCTGGACGCCGGCGTGCTTCCTCCGGACGCGATGCCCGTCCCGGGCATCCCCGGCGCGTTCCTGATCGCCATGCCCCACGGCCTGGGCATGCTCGAATTCCACCAGACCCAGGTCAGCGGGCGCCTGGCCGTCTACCTCTCCCGCGTCGTGCGCACCGACACCTATCCCGACCAGTACTGAACACCCGGGCCGTGGTGCTGGAGAAGCTGTCCCGAGTCCAGGACGAGCACACGGCCGTGCTCGCGGACCTGCACAGCGGCCTGCAGCAACTGCAGGCCGAGGTCCGGTCCGCACCGGCTTCGCGCAGATCATCGAAATACTCGCCGGCCGCGCGACGAAGGACCCGTCAGCGGACTGACCCGCCGCGCCGGGCTCAGGCCGCGTCGCCCAGACCGAACGCGACCAACCCGGCTCTACGGACTCTTTCGCCTCCCCTAAAGCCCTCAACTGGGCGTTCGGACCTTCGCGCTGAAGCCGTCCAGCTACGATCGTCCGATCACTGTCAGTGGTAGTGCGTAGTCTCTGGGTCATGCCCAGAGTGCGTCTGTTCCTGGTGAAGGAACGCCCCGATATCGCCGCCCAGTGGCATCCCGCCCTGAACACCGCCGACGTGAACCTGATCGGCACCGGCTCCCACCACGCGGCGCACTGGCTCTGCCCGGCCGGCCACACCTGGCAGGCCCCAGTCTTCTCCCGTTGCCAGGGAGTCGGCTGCCCCCGCTGCTCCGGCTACGTGCCGGTCAGCGGCGCAAGCTTCCTCGACCGCTGCCCGGAACTGCTCGAGCAATGGGACCACACTGGCAACGTCGGCATCGACCCGCAGCAGCTCGGCCCGGGCTCCCACCGCAAGGTCTGGTGGCGCTGCCCCCGGGGCCACCACTGGCAGGCCGAGGTCGCGAACCGGACCCGGGACGGTGGACGGTGCCCGCACTGCTCCAGACCCAACACCAGCCCCACCCTCGCCGCGTACCCGGAGATCCTGGCCCAGGCCGATGCCCGCGCCCACCCCGGCCTGGACCTGTCCGCCCTGCGGGCAGGCAGCAACCAGAAGCTCTGGTGGCGCTGCCCCAGTGGACACAGCTGGCGCGCCCAGATCCGCCACCGCGCCCTGGCGTCCTCGGGCTGCCCGCACTGCGCCAACCGCCAGACCCGGTCCGACCTCGCCGCGGCCCTCCCCGACCTCGCTGCCCAGTGGCATCCCGACCTCAACGGCCACCACCGACCCGACACGCTCACCGTTGGATCCATGCGCTGGATCTGGTGGACCTGCCCCACCTGCACCCACCCCTACCGTGCCCGCGTCCTGCACCGCGTTCGAGGCAACTCCCGGTGCCCCACCTGCACGCTCTCCCGCAGCTCCCGGCAAGAGATCCGACTCTTCGCCGAGCTGGAGTACGTCCTGGGCAACGGCACCCACGGCCCCACCCTCAACACCGGCGAGCAGCTCTGGAACATCGACATGACCTTCACCGGGCCGGACGACACCACGGTGGCCGTCGAGTTCGACGGCTCCCACTGGCACAAGGGCAGAGAGGAGGCAGACCTACGCAAAAGCGTCGACATCGAACAAGCCGGCAATGGGAAGTGGCTGGTCATTCGTGCTCGCGAAGCACCCCTGGCCGCGATCCGGCCCACCGACGTCGTGGTCCCCCACCTCGCCCCCTGCGACCAGACCGCCCGCATCGTCCTACGACATCTGCGCAACCTGCTGCGCTGGCCGGAGGACACCCTGGACCGCATCACCCGCTACCTCCGGCAGAACGGCCCCAGCGCCGACCACAGAGCGGACGCGATCCTGCAGGACCGAGCCCAGAACCACCCTGCATGGCCCGCCTAAATCAACCTGGAGGTGCTACCGGCATCCCAGCAGCCGGAGGTAAAACCCGACAAGCCCGACCGGGTCCTCCCCCGAGGGCCTAGCTAGCGCCTCCAAGCGGTGTCAGGCCAGCGGCACCCAGCCGAGGAAGAGGTGGCCAGCGGCGCCGTACCGCAGGACGTCGCGCGGACCGGCGGAGGCGACCGGTTCAAACACGGTGGAAACGCCCAGCAGCAGGCCGCCGCGCTTGCGGCACACCTTGATGGTCTCCAGGTCCGCCGACGAGGACCACCGGCCGGCGAGGCCCGCGTCGATGCGCACGGTCGAACCGGTCAGGCGAGCGACAGGCGGGGCCTGGTCGGCCACCCATTTGTCGAGGATCAGCTCGCGGCCCATCGGGCGAAGACCGCGGGCGCGCCAGAAGCGCTCGGTATTGACCGTCCACCCGTCGCCGCCCTCCTGGTCGAGGTGGACCGCCTCCAGATGCGGACAGACGATGAACACCGCACGGGGATCGGCAGAGCCGTCCTCGCTCATCTGCAGGGTGAAGAATCGGCTGGTCCACGACAGGTGAGCCGCGGCCGCCACCGTGGTCAACTCGTACCATCCCGTGGGCCGGCAGCTCTGATGATTGATCATCGCGGTGAGGAACGTGCCACCGTCGTCGATGCTCAGCGCAGGGGTCTGCCCACCGATCGGCTTCCCGCACGCCTGACAGTCCCGCTGGTGGAGATTGGCCGCCACCTGCTTCAGGGCTTCGGCCGAGACCCGGGACCGGATGTCGTCAGCGATGTACAGCTCGGCCACTGCCACGGGCAGCCTCCTCGGTCGCCAGAATGCGTCCCTGTAGATCATGGAGGCATCGCATCAGCGGCACGCGGACTTCCCCATCACTGCCCGATTCCCCACCCGCAATGGCCGAGAAGGCCCCCGTCCGCGCTCGACGAACAGCACCTGCTGCTGCTCGGGGTCCACCACTACCGCGCTGACAGTGGCATGCCCGCGCGACTCGGTCCGGGGCGCCAGATCCACGCCCTGGTCCAGCAGCGCAAGCACCGGGCCCAGGTAGTCGGCCTGGTCCGGGCGGGAGGCCAGGTAGTCGACGGTGGTCCGACGCAGTCGGGTTGCGGTGACGGTCATGGCGGCGGCCCCCTCGGTCTGCGGGCGGAGTCGGGCGCCGGTCGCGCCCGGTTTCAGGCTGGCAGCCGCCCCAACCACCGCAGCGGACCGGTGCCGACGGCTGCCCGACCGGGCACTGGCTTCAGGAGCGGTTCCAGTCGTCCTTCCGGAGCCCTTCTTTGAGGATCGACTTGGTGAGCTGGCGTACGACAGTGAACGGCCGGCCCGCGCGGTGGCCGTGCACCTCGGCCTGGTCCACCATCAGCTTGAAGAGGTCCTGCACGTGTCCGGACCGTCGGCGGTGGTCAGCGAGCACCGTGCCCAGCAGCGCGTCGAACGTGTCGGTGTCACCGGCCGACCAGGCGGCCAATGCGCGGCGGGTGAACACGCGCTGCTCCGGGGAGCGCTCCTCGATGTTCACCATGTTCCCGTCCTCGTCCTTGCTGGTCGTCCAGTCCGCGCCCTGTGCCAGCGACAAGCGGCATACGAAGTCACTGGCCACCCGGGCGAGCGTCGCAACCGCCTTGTCGTGCATTTCGGCCAGTTCCTCCGCCCGCCGGTAGGCGACCGCGATGTCGCCCAGCGCGCCCTCCGCCGCCGCGGCCTGCAGCAGAACGTACCCATGCTCGGTCTGCTCATCGAGGTCCCCCAGCACGGTCACCACCCCCATCGTGTTCGTAGGTCTCGGATCATGCCCAGCCCGCCGGCGCCGGGTACGGCGCCGGCGGGCTCGCCCTGTTCGCGCTTCGCTTCGGCCGGTCAGCCGGCCCACTGCCCCACGCTCTGCCGCAGCTGCGCGTACTGGGCCCACTGCGCGCCCTCCTCATCGGCGTCGGGCTCGGGGCCCAGCAGCAGCACCAGGTCCTCGACGCCGTACACCATCCGGTACAGCACCGCGGCGGTCGCGTCCTCCAGCCAGCCCTGCGGGTCCTGCCGGTCGGGCAGCGGGCCGAAGGCGGTGGTGAACCACACCGGCAGCAGCCGGGCCTGCGCCACCTCGTCCGCGATCCGGGTGCGTACCCGGGTCAGCAGCTCCGCCCTGGCCTGGGTGCCGGCCTTGAGCACTGGTTGGGCGGCCTGGACGGCGGCCTGGTCCTCGGTCAGCGAGTCGACGGCCCGCTCCGCGCGCTTCTGCAGCAGTTGCTGGGGCTGCTTGGTCGCGGCTTCGAGGGTTCTGCGGGCCATGCGGAACTTGTGGGCCGCGGCGGTGTGCTCGCCGGACTCCAGCGGGGCCCGGGCCAGGATCCGGCTGGCCTCGACCACGTCCTTGCGGGCCTGGGTGACGCGCTGGGCCGCCTGCTCATGCTCCCGGACGGTCTTGCGCAGCTGGACGCGGTCGTCGGCGGTGAGCAGCTGCTCGCGCTGCTCGTACATCTCCCGGACGGCCGCACACAGGACGCCGGCGCGTTCGTCGACCGCGTCCAGGTCGACCGGCTGCTCCTTGGCCTGGGTGCGGGCCCGCCGCTCCAGCCACTGCACCTGCTTGGCCACGTCCGCCAGCAGCCGCTCCATGGCCGCGACCCGGTCCAGGATGTGGGTGTGTCCGCTGTCCAGGCTGTCGACTTCGGCTTTCAGCCGGTCGACGCGGGAGTCCAGGGTGGAGTAGTCGCCCTCCAGGGTCCCCTTCTCCTCCTCGAACCGGCTCTCCAGCGACGACACCTCGCGGCGCAGCCGGGTCAGGTCGTACTCCCAGTCCTCGCTCACTTCGTCCTCCCCTGATCGGCCACGGCGCCGGCGGCCGCCCACAGGGCCAGGACCAGGAGCGTCCACCAGCCGCTGACCACATGGAATGCCACCAGTGCCGCGCCCAGTGCCGCGAGCGTGCACAGGGCGGCGATGACGACCTGCTTCGGTCCCAGCAGGGACATCCCCAGGAGCTGCCACAGGCCGGTCGCCAGCGCCGGGACCAGTAACAGCAGCCAGCCCCAGGAGGTGGGCCCGAGCAGGGCGTACGGCACGGCGGCCGCCGCGGCGGCCGTCTGGAGTGCCCCGAGCGTCTTCACCTGGATCGTTCTGGCTCGCACCCTGGCCTCGCGGCGCAGCTGCGGGACCTTTCCCGCGTGCTCCAGCAGCGCGTCCGTCGCCTGTCCGAGCTCGCGGACCGCCTGCGCGTATCCCTCGCTGTCGGGGTCCAGGCGGTCGACCGCGGCTGTCTTGGCCAGCACCGTCCTCTTCAGACCGGCTTCCTGTTGGTCCATCAATCCCTCCCCCTGGCTCCACCGCTGGGGCCGCTGTGCGACGCTACCGGCCGCCACCGACACATTTGTCGGAACAGCATCAGATGGGGTCGGGTACGGATCACCCGGCCCTGGGCCGTCCGGCCCGCTGGTGGTGTCAGCGCACCGCGGGCGGGGTCATCCGCGCGTGCAGGAGCGTGCTGCGCGACAGTTCGGTGCCGTGCTTGTGGTCCTGGTCGAACAGGGCGACCAGGCCGTCGGGGGCGTTCCAGTGGCGCGGGTCGACGACGGCTGCGAGGTCGTCCAGCAGCGCGTTGACGACGGCCGGGGCCTCCTGGGGGCTTGAGTCGTGGCTGCCCCACCACAGGTGGTTGTTGGGGGTGCAGGGGGCGGGGTGGACCAGGCCGTCGCTGGTGGTGATCCACACGGTGTGGTGCAGGACCACCGAGGCCAGTTCCGCGCCGCCGGCGGGCAAGGAGAGCGGGGCGTAGAACCGCCAGACCTGCTGGCCGTAGTTGTCGGTGGTGCGCAGCGCGGGCATGTCGGTGAGCGGGTCGGTGAAGAACGCCTCCACGGTGTCGCCCTGGGACAGGACGGCGTGGGCGGCCGTCGGGTCGCACAGCGCCAGTCGCCGGGTCCAGCGTTCGATGACGGTCCCCGGCCGGACGGGGACTTCGGTCAGCGCCCCGAACGGCAGCAGGCCCGGCTGGCGGCCGACGGCGACCTCCAGGGCGGCGACCGCGTCCGGCAGGGTGCTCGTGGCGAGCAGCTGCCAGCCGGTCCTGACCGCCGGCTCGTCCTTGCAGGGCGGCAGCGGGTGGTTGCTGAGGTCGGGGACGGCGGCCAGGACCATCACAGCCGGCTTCCCGTCCTCGCCCGTGCCGCGGGTGGTGCTGATGTCGATGAGCACCCCGGTGGTGATCCGGTCGTTGCGGATGTCGTTGGCCATGTCGGTGACGGCCGCGCGCGAATCGGCCTCCAGGGCGGGGTTGGCCGCGGCGCGGCGCAGGATCTTCTCGTTCGTGTTGGCCGGGAGCTCGACCACGGCCGACTCCGCGCCGGGCTGCCAGGCGCGGATCAGGTCCGGCAGCCGCAGCAGCTCGGGCCACCAGGGCAGCACCTGCCCGGCGAGCCGGGCGACCAGGCCCCAGTCGGCCTCGTACTCGATGGCCGGCTGCGCGGTGTCGCAGGCGATCAGCGCCGGGCCGTTGGAGTCCGCGCCGAACAGCTCGCACACGCTCACCACGCCGTCCGGATTGCCGGCGTCGACCAGCGCGGTGGCGACGGCGGAGGCGGTGCGGCGGTCGTCGTTGTGCACGATGCGGATCGTGCCCAGCGCAGTGTGCCAGTCCAGCGCCGGGCCCTTCACAGTCTCCGCGGGTCCGATCCACCGGCCGGGCGCCAGGCCCCTGGGCAGCGGCCGCTTCAGCACGGCGCCGCGTTGGGCGAACTGCGGGGTGCGGGCCGCCCACAGGTAGACCTGGGTACCGTCCCAGACCTCCTCGCCCTCCTTCTCCCCGTTGAACTGCGAGAACGGGTTGTAGGGCCGTTCGGTGGCCTGCGGGAAGCCGTCGTACTCCTGCACCGCCCGCCACAGCCCGAACGCGTTGACGCCCAGCAGCCGCTGGACCTGCGCCTTGGACAGGTAGCTCTCGTTCAAGCCCATTCCGCTCTCCTCAGCGTCCCAGGGCCGACCAGGCCCAAGTCCAGATCATGTGACGGACCGCCAGCGGACGTGCGCGCACCGCGAAGGGCTGCCCGGTTCCGCACCCGCAATGGCCGAGAAGTCACTGTTCGACCACCTGCGGAGGAGCGCAGCACTTCGCCATGGCAGCGAACCGGTGGGCACGTCCGGCTCCATGGAGCCGGGAGCCCAGTACCTCAGCGGTCCCAGCGGCGGACCGGAACTCCGCTCCAGGTGGTGCCGTCCCGCAGTTGCATGTGCAGAAAGTCCTTTGGGCCCCGGTGGAGTCCGAAGGCAAGGCAAAGGTGTGAGGCCGGTGCCCGTTCGAAGTCGGTGAGGGTGGAGGGGCTGCCCCAGACCCGGCTGGTCATCGGGTCTGGGTTGGTGTGTTGGTTCACCCAGTCGTCGACGTAGCGGTCCACCTCGGTCCGCTCTCCGTAGGTCAGCAGCAGCGGGTGCTCGGGACCGGGCTCCTGGGTGGCGTCGTGCCAGGTCTCCAGCAGGACGTTCCCCACCAGGTCCAGGTCGGGGAAGCCGGGCGCGGACACCACCGCGACCATGACCGGCTCGAAGGTGCAGCGCCACAGTGTGAAGCCGTAGCCGGCCAGGAAGTCGGCCAACGCGTCAGTGTGCTGCTCGAAGTGCTGTTCGAGGGCGTCGCGGGCCTCGGCACTCCCGGCGATCACCCACAGTTCCCGCTCCCGCCGGCAGAACGGTTTCACGCGTTGCGCCAGGTCCGGCCCCAGCAGCTCGTGCCAGGCCGCCGCCGCGGCCGGGGTGACGGTCGTGCTCAGGCTGAGTACCAGGGCGCCGATGCCGACGTCGGGCAGCACGAGTGCCAGTCTCTTGAGAATGGCGGGCGCCAGCAGCCGGGTCTGGATGTGCCAGGCCGGGCTGTCGCAGCTCACGTGCAGAGCGTTGCGGCTGTCGAGGCCCAGCGGCTCCAAGTGCGGTGCTGCGCCCTCGGTCGCGGCCGGCACCCACCAGGCAGCGAGGTCCTCGAACCAGGGCGGGCGGCTCAGGTCACCGGACTGTGTCATGCGGTGTGCCTCCATTCGCTCGGCTGCTGTTCCGTTGCGCTCATGCTGACTACCCGGATCGGAATGCTCGGCAGCTCGCGGGCGGCGCGCTCGGTGCGGGCCCGTCGCAGCGCCTGCTGCTGGACCTCGTGCGACCTGCGGGCTTCCTGGCGTTCGCGGAGCTCAGCCTGCAGGTCGACCGCCGCGGTGAACGCCTCCTCCGGTTCGCGGTGCTCGCGAACCGCGTGGGCCTGCCGCTCCATCGCCTCCTTGACCGCAACGGCCGGCGCCTTGTCCGGGCGGGTGGCCAGCAGGGCGGCCCGCGCCTGGTGGTAGCCGGGTGAGGCGTTCTCCCGGCTGCGCACGGGGGCCGGCTGCTGCGGTGGCTGTTCCGCGTTCGGACCGATGGCTGCGGCGCGTGGGCGTGTCGGGAGGGGGCCCGGGGCCAGGACCCGGATGTGGCGCACCGCGTCGGTCCCGGTGTGCTCGGCGATCCGGCGCAGCAGGTCCGTGCTGTTCAGCCGGGCCAGCGTGGCGTAGGCGGCGGAGTCAGGGCGTAGCTCAAGGCGGCCGGAGTCCGCGTCGAACCGCACCGCGGCAAGGTGGTCGGCGACCCCGGCCGGGGCGATCGAGGACCAGTTGTCCACGACGCTGCCGCCGGCCACCGGCGCCGCCCAAGCTCCTTGGGCTTTCAGCCCGTCCAGGACCGAGCCGAAGCCGACCGGGTCGCGGCCGCCGGAGCGCAGAGCCGTGGTGGTGCGCTTCGGCTTGGGCTTCGCCTGCCCGCTGCCGCGCGTGCGGGCCGCCTGCCGGGCGGACTGCAGCGCCATTCGGGCCAGGTCCGCCCCGGACACCGACTCGGGCGAGGGCTGGGTTACCTCGTTGCTGGTCACCATGCCTCCAGGGGTGCCTCGCCCCGGCAGTCGCGGCACAGCCCGGTCTCGTGGACCACGCCGGTGCCGGGGCGCTCGCACTCCGGGCACGTCCACCGCTCCGGGGCCGCCGCCGCCCGCTCCCGGCGGATCAGCTCCTCCTCCGCCGCCAGCTGCGCCAGCTCCCGCATCCGTGCCTCGACCGCCTGCTGCCGCTGTCCGGGCGGCAGCCCATGGTCGACCCCTGCAGCCACCTGGCCGCGTACGGCCCGGTTCGCAGCCAGGTTGTCCTGGCAGCGGTCGCAGGGCTGACCGGTGGTCAGCAGCAGACCGGCGTCGCAACGGCGGTCGCCGCAGTCGTGCCGTTGCGGCAGCCCGCGCCCCAGCAGCCAGCCGACCGGGTCGCGGACCTCCGCTGGGCCGCCCTGCGCCAGCAGCCGGTCGATCAGTCGCTGCGCCAGGATCCGGTCCGCATCGGCACCGGTGATCCCGCTGATCAGCGCCAGTTCGCCCCGCGCTGCCAGCACCACGCGGGCCCGGGCTCCGGGCCGCTTCAAGCGCCACCACAGCGCCAGTACCGGGTCCAGGGCGAGCGCCAGGTCCTGCGGCAGCGGTACCCGCGCCAGACCCTGGTCAGCGGGTTCACGGTTCTTCCAAGGAGGCTGAATGGAGTGCTGTTCCCCGCGTAGCGGGTCGACCGGGCCGCTGACCGCGTGCAGCGGGACACTGGCATCCGCCCCGGCCGGGGCGTCCTCGCGGGCGCTTGCGCGCTCCGGCCGACGGCGGCGCGCCCCCACCTCGGCTTCGCCGGAAAACCCACCATCAAGTTCAACTTCCCCACCTTCACCAACCCCTGAAGAGTGGTCAGTGTGAAGGGGTGCCGCAACGCGCGGGTCTGAGATGTCCGCCCCGCTGCCCTCATCCGACGCTGTGACCTGGGGAAACTCCCACGCCTCCTGAGTCACACTGTCCCCTGCCGTAACCGGCGGGTCTGCAAAATCGGGACTCCCGCTGCACAGGGCCTTCACCCGGACAGTGACCGCAGGGGCGAGGACCCCGTGCGCGGCCGCGACGGCGGGCACCACCAGCCGCGAGCGGTGCAGCATCTGAGAGGCCGTACGACGGCGTACCCGCTCCACCACCCCGACCTCCTCCAGGCGTTCCAGCACCCGCCGCGCAGCACGCGGCGAGCAGCCGAGCAGGCCGGCCAGGGTTACCACCGGGCGCCCGTGGCTCTGGTCGACACGACCGCCGCACAGCCGCACCCGGCCCTGGTCGGTCGCGTCCAGGACCAGCAGCAGCAGAGCCAGGCGATCGGTGGCCGCACCGCGGCCGGTCCGCGCACCGAGTAGCCCGGCCGGGGCCGGCCGCCCGTCCAGCCGCGACCAGCCCGGCGCGAACAACGACTCCAGCAGACGCAGCAGCGTCGCCAGCTCCGCCCGAGTCAGCCCCAGCGCACCGGCCGTGCCCCGGGCAGCGAGCAGCGGCACGACCCTGCAAGCCAGCCCGGTGTGCTCACCTCCGGTCCCCGTGACCAATTCGGTGGTCACCACGCCGGAACCGCGCAGGGACGGCAGTACCACCGAGGCCATGCGGGACTGGGACAGCCCTACCCACCGCCCCAGTTCACCCGACCGGATCTCCACCACGCCGTCGTCCTCCGGGCGCACCAGCGCCGGGGACTTCGCGGCCAGCACGACCGCCGCGAGGCGCACCGCGTCATCCGCCCCGGCCAGACCCGGATCGGCCAGCAGCTCGTGGACGGCAGCGCGCAGCCGCGCCCGGGTACGGCGACCCAGCGCGAGCGGGTGTCCCGGGCCCGAGGCCGGGACCGGCCCGGCCTGTCCGGGCACCGACCGCAGCGGGGCCCGACCCGAGCGCTGGCTCGGCAGCATCCCACCGGCAGCAACAGCCCCGACCGGGGCGAACTCCAGAGCGGTGCTCACCGGTCCACCGCCACCGGGCAGACCCGAGCAGTCGAGGCGACCAGTGGCCGCAGCAGCGGATACGGGCCCCCCTTCATAGAGGTGTCCCTGCGTCCATCCGTGTGACCGTCCAGCCGTGTGATGTGCGGCACAAATCGCACACCTTCGAACGGTGCTTCCTCCCCCTGGAAGGCCAGGTAGCGCAAGGGTCGATCTTCAAGAGTCCCGCGAGGCGGGACTGCGACATGCCGCTGTCCCCCCTCGCGGAACTGGCGGGAGTCACACTTCACCTGCAAAATGACGATGCACCCCTTCGGAGTGTGAGGGCACGCAAAAGCGCCCTTGTTGGGTGGCCCCCTTTTTGGGAGCCATGAAGTGGTTCGTCGCGAACCGAGTAGTTCCGCCCGATTTGGCCGGTTGGTAGCCGGTTACTTACGGGCTCGGACGGGTTGGTAAGGCCCGACCGTGAGATGGCCGCGTTGCCTGGTGCTGGTAACACCACGCACGGCCGGGGACGGCGCAAGCCGTCCCAACGGACTTATGTCATCCCCGCCCCCTCAGCCTCGCCAGAGGTGCGTCCACTGGCGCCCAGAGCTGGAGCAACACGAACGCCCCGCAGGCAGGACAACGACGACGGTGATCGGCGCTGCCCTCTCGGCGGGGTGCTGAGTTTGAACCCCCGGGCGGGGGTAGCCTTCATCAGGTCGACCCCCTCCTTCCAGGGATTTGTGTCGACGCGGCACCAGATCTGCTGCCGTGGAGCCCCCGATACTTGACCGGTCTCGGGGGTTCCGGCATTCCAGATGTGGATCACGCTGTGTAGCACACTACCCCCACGCATGGTGATGCCGTGGCGCAGCGCCATTCCATTGACGTATGTGACAACGGAGCCGGTGTACCGCGAGGGCAAGCCGCCTGATACATGATCAAACTGCACCATCGCATGGATTCCACCCATTTCCCTCCCCTGGATGCCGGTGTCCACCGACGGCAGGTGACAGGAGGGAGCCCAGGTCGACCGGGCGTTGAGACGCTGCAGGGCATGGCTGTTGAACCCACGGCGGGGTGCTGTGCGTCGGGATCTGGGTACGGGTACCCTACTCACGTCGCCATCCTTGGTTCGTAAGGGTGTGCGGCCGGCCGCCAGGACCCCCACTACAAGGTCCTTCGGCCCCGTGGCCCCTCTCGCCTTGTCTAAGGGCGATCGACGGGGCCACACTCATTTCTCGATCATGCTCGGACGCAACTCTACCCCTCCGCCGATACTCCCGATGCTCCTGGGGTTGACGTGTCGTCACCAAGACCCCGGTGACCAGCGCGTATCGCGGGACGGTCACTGAGGCCCCCTCAGTTCCCGCAGGTGAGCAACGAACTCCTGGGCGTCACTGGCGTGGCTGAAGCGGCTGTTCAGGACCTGCCCGAGGTCGGCGGCCACCATCGCCAGCGACGGCAGCGACCGGCGGGTCGCGGAGAGGGCCTGCTCCCCGAACGCGAGCGCGGTGTCGAGGTCGCCCTCGCGGGCCGCGACCACGCCCAGCGTCACCCGGGCCTCCGCGATCCGCATCGGCGAGCGCTCCGTCCCGTCGAAGTCCGTCCCAGCCCGGATCACCTCGGCAGCCAGCTGCTCCGCCTGCCGGTTCTCCCCGACCCGCCTCAGCGCATCCATGCGGTAGAAGTCGTACTTCGCGGGATCCACGACGAAGTGGTCGTCGATGTTCTCCGGGTACGGGAGCCGCTCCAGCAGCAGCCGGCCCTTGTCCAGCGCCACCTCGGTCTGCGTCCGGTCCCCCAGCCGCGCCCACGCCTTCGCCTGCTGCGCGTACAGCTGCACGGCTACGCCCTCGTTCGGTGCCACGGCGATGCCGGCCTCCGCGGCCGCGATGACGCCGCGGTAGTCGCCCCGCGTCAGCGAGAACCACGCGCGCATCTCATGTGCCCAGCCCTGGACGCCCAGCTCACCGGACTCCTGACCGAGCATCAGCGCGGCCTGCCGGGTCGCCTCCGCATCGCGCGGCTTGCCGGAGTCGTACTCCACGCAGCCGACCAGCAGCGACAACTTCCCGGCCAACGCGATGATGTCGCGGTGCTGCGCCAGGCTCACCCGCTGGTGCTGCAGCCCGACGACCCGCGCGAGCCAGGCTTTGCCCTCAAGGAGCAGCTGGTCGGCAGGCATGTAGGCGTACTCACAGCACAACCTGTCGGCGGTGATCCGCAGGGCGTCCAGGGTCGCGGCGTCGAGGTCGCTCGCGCGCAGCCGGGAGATGATGTCCACGGTGTCCATGCCGCTGACCTGCAAAATCTCGGCCCGGCCGTCGCGCCGGCTGCGCTCGGGGAAGAACGCGCCGGTGGTGGTGCCGAAGGTGCTCGCAATCGCGGACCGGTACTTCAGCGGCTGCGCGTCGCCGGCCTCCCAGCGCTTCCACTGCCGGAGCAGGTCCTGCTCGCTGACGACCTGGTCCTCCGGAAGCCGGACCATGAGCGCCTTCACCGCGTCGGCCTGCGACCAGTCGCGTGCCGCTCGCTCCTCCACCATCCGGCGTGCCCAGTCAGGACGCTCGTCCATGGCTGTTCCCCTTCCTTGCACGGCGCCACGGCGCAGCCTGTGCCTGGGCAGGGTGATGCCCTGGGCGGGGAGGCCGGCCCTTGTGCCGCCGAGCATCGCACGGGCCCTTGATCGCGCGGAGGTGACAAGTACTGGTGACATCTGGAATGTCCCCACCCGATGTCACTTTCCGTAGCGGCAGCGCCGGAGCACGGTGATCACCGATTCCCGAACGTGTGACGGAAGAGGTGCCCATGGCGAGCAGGGTCGGCAGATACGACCGTTCATCGCATCGAGCGATCCCGCCAGCCGTCCGCACCATGGGCTTAGTCAAGGGCGTCAGCTCGTTCGGCCAGTTCAAGCAGCTCTCGGGGGGAGTTCGGTCCTGCGATGAGGACCAGCTCATGAATGGTTGCCCGGGCAGCCTGGTGGGTCTGGATGGTCTCCGGCGCTACGGCTTCGGCGCGCAGCAGGCAGTCGAGGGCTTCTCCCCCGTGGCGCCTCTGCGCGTGTGCTCGCCCCAGGTCCATCAGCAACCGGCCCTGACGTTCGGGCGACAGATCGTCGGCGTTGATGGTGAGGCCGATGTCGAGGGCCTCACCGGCGTCGCCGAGGTCAACGGCGGTGCTCACAGCTTGGATCTCCACGTTGACCGGCCCGAACTCCAGGTTGAAGTCATTGCGGTTCTCGCTCAGTTGAGCGGCGATGGCCCGGGCCTTGGCGATCTCTGCCTTGGCCTCGGTTCGGGCGCTGGCGCGTGCGTGTACCAGTGCCATGGCCAGGTGGAGCGAGCCGAGGACGGACAGGGCCTGTGGCGAATCGTCACCTCGGTCTTGCAGGGCGTCGATCGCAGTGCGCGCGGCATGCTCGGCCTGACCGAGGCTGCGCAACCGGACGAAAGCCTGGACCATGCGGAAGACGCTGGCGCAGACGTGCAGGGGTTCGCCGGACCGTTCCGCGGCGAAGACGGCGCGGTCGGCTGCGACCCACGCCGCGTCGGCTTCGTCCTGGCGGACGAACGCGGCCGACAGCGCCTGGTAGGCCCGGGAAAGCAGCAGGTACAGCTCCGCCCGGTCCTGTTTAGGGGCGGTGCGGGCCACACGCTCCAGTTTGGGCAGCAGCTCTACTGCCAGGGCGCTGACCTGGGCGAGTTGCCCCGCGTGGGTCAGCTCCCAGAGGTCGTCGACGTCGCCGCGCAGCACCTCGACGGGTCTGTCCTCGTCGCCGGTCGCGCCGGACAACAGCGTGCGCAGTGCCGGGTGGCCCGAGATCAGACGGCGCGTCTCGTCCAGGTCGTTGGACAGAGAGAGCGGAGCGGGAGCCGATGACTGCCCGCCGAGGTCCGCTGGAGCGCTGGGGCGCAGTTGCTGGACGGACACGCCCAGCTCGTCCGCGAGCCGCTGGAGCAGGTCTACCCGCTGAACCGGCTGGACGCCGCGTTCCACCTGCGACATCCAACTGCTGGTCTTCCCGAGTGCCGCCGCGAGTTCGGCCTGAGTCCGGCCCCGTTCCTTGCGGTACTTCTGGACGCGCTGCCCGAAGGCCCGATCCGTCGGATCGACGTCCCTGCCCGTCGGCTTCATCACCCCTCCGTCCCGGGGCGCTTGCTGAGACCGTCCAGCTCATTGAGGAACGTCACCTCGATGCCGGCCAGGAACTGCTCGCGCGCGGCGAGGAAGTGCTTGGTGTGGGGCTGCTCCTCGTGGGCCTCGAACGCCGCGGTGTCCGCGTAGAGCTCATAGAAGACCCGCACCAGGGGCTCGTTGACCGGCACGTGCACGGCGTAGACGAGCGTGCCGGGCTCCGTTCGGATGCCGGCGGCCGTCTGGGCCACCAGGTCGTCGAACTGCTGGGCAGCTGCGGTGTTCCGCAGGGTGAACCGCACTGTCAGTGCATATCCGCTGGGCACGGGCCGCCTTCCTCTCTCGGTCACTTCGTCTCGGACACATTCTCACACTAGGCGTCATAGTGCTAGATAGCACTCAGGCTCTTGACTAGCACTGCAAGTGCTAATACCTTCGAGATCGCAGCACCCGGAAGTCGCTCCTCCTCACGGAGGGCGGCCAAGGCAGTGCCTGTTCCTTAAGAACTGGATGCAGACCACTGGGCGGCGCCCCAGACCCTGACCGGGCAACCGATCAGGCGAAGGGGCGCACGATGCCCGGGACGCGGGCCCTTGCAGGGCCTGGTTGAGACGCATCCAAATGGCAAGACCGGAGCCAGAATCCCGGTCACCGTGAACGGCGGTACGAGGCGGGTGAGTGAGCAGCAAGCCTGTTTCGTGCCACGGAGCGGCAGCACGGCGGACGAGGTCCGCTCCAGCTGCCACGAGGGTCGAGCGGATCACCCGCCCTCGCACTTTCTGTGCGACGGCGCGCGAGGACACCCCCAGCCGGTAAGCGGATCTATCGCACGGCCAGGAGGGTGAACCTTGGGCCGCGGGCACACCACCTCCCGGACGAAAGGTGGTCGGGCGCGGCAGAAGAGGCCGCGCCACCGTTCCTTGCACGTTCAGTCGGTCCCGCCCGCCAGCACGTGGGGCGGGATCGGCCGTGGGTCGCAAGGGGCCCGAACGCGACGACGACCCCGGCGCCTACCAGGGTCGTCAGCAGGTCGCGGCACTCCGCAAAGAGAGCAGGTACGACCTTGACCACGATCGTAATGGCGGCCACGGCCGCCGACGACCACCCCAACCAGGCCGACGAGCACCTGCGCCGGGCGCAGGAGGACACCGTCCGCCGGGCCCAGCAGAACGGCGGGAAGCAGTGAGCACCCCGACGGTCTGCGGGACCGGAACCATGTCCGTGGAGCAGCTGCTGCTGCCGCCCTCCTCCCCCGGCCTGTACCTGCGCCACCGCAACCGCGGCTTCATCGCGCACATCACCGTCACGGCCGAGACCCTGAGCACCGTCCGCCGGCTGACGCGGTCGGTGCTGGTGGCCTACGGCGCAGACACCGACACCGTCGCCGACGCGCAGCTGGTCCTGTCGGAGCTGGTCGGCAACGCGCTCAACGCCTTCGGCGAGCACGTGCCGCTGGTGATCGAGGCGTACGTCACCGCCCGCGGCATCGCGGTGACCGTCCAGGACCCCGTGCCCGAGCTGCTGCCGCAGCGCAGCCGCGCCGGCCTGGACAGCGAGAGCGGCCGGGGCCTGGCCCTGGTCGACGCCCTCGCCCCCGGCTGGACGATCGAGTGCTCCGCGCTCGGCAAGCAGATTCAGTGCCTCATCAAGTAGTTCAGCACGCCGCAGCCGGGGCGGGTGGGCGGAAGGTCAGCCTGTCGATGGATCGGCGCCCGAGCGCCGGACCGGAGGGCCGCGATCACCACACACCCACCCTTCGGCATAGCGGACCAACCCTGACGTGCACAGACACGATGGAGGAAGACATGGACTGGCGACACCGCGCGGTCTGCAGGGAAGAAGAGGACCCCGAGCTGTTCTTCCCGGTCGGCAACGCCGGCCCCGCGCTGCTCCAGATCGAAGAGGCTAAGGCCGTGTGCCGCCGCTGCCCCGTGATGGACAGCTGCTTGCAGTGGGCGCTGGAGACCAACCAGGACGCCGGAGTGTGGGGCGGGATGTCGGAGGACGAGCGCCGCAGCATGCGCCGCCGCGCCGCCCGGCTCCGGACGCGGCAGGTGGCGTGATGAACCTTCACCGCAACAGCGTCCGCCGCCGCTCGTGGACCGGCGCCGACTACGACTCCTACGAGGTCCTGGTCGCCGCCGGGGTCGACCGCCCGGCCGCACTGGTCACCCAGGCCCGCGCGCCGCACCCGGTCCGCCGGGCCCTGCGCGCCGTTCGGCGGACCCTGCGCTTCGGCGGGCCCGGGCCCGAGTTTCGGCAGCGCCCCGCCAACTGATCCACAATCATCCCCGGACCGCCCGCTCCGCTCCGCTGTTTCGGGAGCAGCCGCAGGCGGTCCGATGCTGTTTCGCCTTCACCGGCAGCCGTTTCGGGAACGCCCCACCGCGTTTCGGCAACGGCGGATCCCGTTTCGACCACACCTGCTCGACCGCCTCCGGAGGCCCCCGTGACGATCACCGACCTGCCGCCCCAGGCGGCTCCACCCCACCAGGATCCGGCCCCGCCAGGCACCGTTTCGGCAGCACCGGAGCCCGTTTCGGCAGCGGCCGACTTCGTTTCGGCAGCAGCCCGGAGCGCTTCGGCAAGAGCTGCCGGCGACAACCGCAGCACCCGGGCGCTCATGATCGCGCTGTCGGTCGCCGCCGCCGTCGGCGGCGGCCTGGTGGGCGTCATCGGCTTCGCGATGTCCTACAACACCCTGGCCGCCGTCGCCCTGCACTGGGGGTTCAGCCACAAGCTGGCCCCCTGGTTCCCCGTCGGCGTGGACAGCTCGATCGTCGCCTTCCTGGCGCTGGACCTGTACCTGGTCAGGAAGCGGACGCCGTGGCCGGTGCTGCGGATGATGGCCCATGCGATGACCGGGGCGACCATCTGGTTCAACGCCGCCTCGCAGGGCTCGGTGACGGCCGACCCGGTGCGGTCGGTCTCCCACGGCATCATGCCGGTGCTGTTCGTCACCGGCGTGGAGGCCGCCCGCCGCCTGATCATCCAAAAGGCCAGGCTGGAGTCGGGAACCGCTACCGACCGGGTCCCGCTGCACCGCTGGGTGCTCTCCCCGATCAGCACCCCGCGGTTCTACCGCCGGATGCGGCTGTACGGCATCACCAGCTACCCGGAGATGGTGCGCCGCGACCAGGACCTCATCGCCTACGAGCTGTGGCTCAAGCGCAAGTACAAGGGCGAGCTGTCCAAGGCCACCCAGGACGAGCGGCTGCCGATGACGATGGCCCCCTACGGCTACACCGTCGCCCAGGCCCTGGCGATGCCCGACGAGCAGGAGCGTGCCGCTGACCTGCGGGCGGAGGCGGCCAGGCAGCGGGCCCGGGACGCGCAGACCCGCGCGCACATCGCGGAGAAGCGGGCCGAGGCCGACCGGCTGCTGGCCGACGGCGAGGTGGAGACCACCCGCGCAGCGGTCGAAGGCCAGACGGGCCAGGCCAGGGCCGCCGCCAAGGCACAGGTCACGGCGGCCGAGCGGGCCGCCGCAGCCGAGGACGCGGCGCTGGAGACGGCGCTGATGGCCGAAGCCAAGGCCCGCTCCGCCCGGGCGGAACGGGAGGAGGCCGATGAGCGCCTGGCGGCCGCCAAGGCCGACAAGCTGGCGGCGGAGGAGGAGCGGCGCGCTGCGGCCGAACGCCGGGCCGCCGCGCAGGACGCCGCGTCGGCGATGTCGGAGGCGCGGGTGATCGAGACAGCGGCTGCCGCCGAAGCACGCAAGGTCGCTGCCGAAGCGAATCTGGTTGCTGCCGAAAAGGAGAAGGCTGCCGCCGAAACGCGGCGCGCCGCTGCCGAAGCCGACGCTGAGACGGAGAAGGCGGAGGCCGCTCTGGCGCGGGCGAAGGCGGAGCGGGAGCAGCAGGAACTGGCTGCCGCCGAAGCGCTTCGGGCTGCTGCCGAAACGCTGCTGGCCGCTGCCGAAATCGAGAAGCGCGCCGTCGAAGCCGAGGACGCCGCGAAGCTCAAGCCGCGCGAGCGGGCCGTCCGCAAGGTCGCCCGGATGATCCTGGGCACCCCCGGCCAGCAGTCCGATGAGCTTCCGCTGGCGGACATCATGCGCGAGCTGGAGGTCACCTCCCCCGGCACCGCCTCCGAGTACCGCTCCGAGGCGGCCGAGCTGCTGCGGGCCGGCTACCGGCCCGCGTAGCACCACCGTCCGGCACCACCAGTGAGGGCCAGCCCGCGGGATTCGGGCTGGCCCTTTGCTGCGACTGCCGGAAGCAGTCCGCACCACCAGTTCAGCAGATCAACAGCCCACGGAGGCACCCGTCATGACAAACGCAGCACGTCGCGCCGCCATGCGCGGGGTCGCCCAGGACCCGGATGCGCTCGCGGCCTATCTCGCCGACCTCCAGCGGTGGCTGCTGAGCGTCGGCCAGGACCTGGAGGCGCTCCAGCAGGAGACCCGCGTCGACCTGCGCAAAAAGCACGTCGAAGGCGACCGCTGGTACCACGCCCGGATGCGCGCCCTGCCGGTGGAGCTCACCCTCAAGCAGGTCTTGTGGCACCTGGAGGGCCTGACCAAGGGCCTGGAGAGGGCGACGTTCAAGCGCCACGCCCACCGGGACAAGGTGAATGCGCTGCCAGCAAAGCGAAAGGCAAAAGCCGTGGCCAAGTCGCGGAAAAGGAACCCCCCGGTTCTCCCCTCCGGAACGGGAAATACGGAATCGGCTCCCGGCGAGCAGGGGCCGGTGTACTCTGCTCCTACGTCGGTTTACGACCTGAATGACAGGCGGTCGGCGTGAGCCGCCCCCTCACCAGCATCGAGCGCACTGCGGAATTCCGGCGCGGCTGGTACATCGGGGAAGAGCAGAAAGCCCGCGAATCTCGCGGCGACAAGGGCGCGATGGAGTTCTGGCTCCGAATGACGCGCTCACAGATCAGCAAGGAAGTCCGGGCCGGCCGCGGCGACGTGCTCGCCGGGTTCGCTCTGGTCTGCCGCCTGTTCATGACGGCGGCGCAGGCCCGGGCGACGGGCGACAACCGGGCCTGGGACGGCCTGATGCAGTACGCGAAGGGCGTCGTCGACGCCCGGCCGCCGCGTGACCCCAAATGACCGATGAAGGCCCCGCCGGGCTCCGGCGGGGCCTCGCGCGCGTAAGGCGTGCACACGTGCACACGTGCACGCGTGCACACGAGACCCCACGCTCTGTCAACCCCTTGGAAGGAGCCGAGCCGTGTCCGACGACAGTGACGGCGGCAGCGACGGGACGCTGATCCAGTTCCCCGGAGCAGACCCCTACGCCCCGCCGCCCATCCCCTCCTACCGCGACACCGCGCCGGAACCGGCGGCCGATCGCCCGATCCCTCCGGAAACCCCGGAGGAGACCACGATGGAATTGCCGCGCATTCCCCCTGCCCCGAGGCCCGAGGATGTATTGGCGTCCGGCGGGGTCACTTCGGCTTTCCGCTCGGAATCCGGTGAAACGGAGGAAGAGGAAGGAGAGGAAGGAGAGGAGTACGGCGAAGAGGGCGAATACGAGGCCCCGCGTTCCCTCTCCGACCGAATCGGGGACTGGCTCGAATACCGGCTGGAGCTGGGGCGGGGCCGCATGGAGGCGGAAGCGCCCTACCGGGAAGCCGAGATCGGGCGGAAAATCGCGCGGATCGAGGCGCACACGGACCGCGAAACCGGATTGCTGGCGCATCAGAACAAGTTGCGCCAGGCCCATCTCCAGGCGCACGCCGCCCGCGTGGCGGCCCGCGGGAAGTCCGACGCCGCCGGGATGGGCGCCGACAAGGGCCTCGGCAAGCAGTCGGCGGCCAGCCGGGGCGGCACGAACAGCTCCGGCCGGGGCTCCGGCTCCGGCGGGAGTTCCGGCAATTCCGGCCGCACCGGGGGCGGTTCCGGCCGCAACTCGGGGGGCACCAACTCCTCCGGCAGCGTCGGCAGGGGCCCTGGCGGGTCCTCTGGCGGCCGTAGCGGGGGTGGCCGGGGCAGCGAGTCCGCCGGTGGTCCGCGAGGGCGTCAGAACAGCTCCCACGGCTCCGGTGGAACGGGGTCGGGGGGCGGCGGAAGGTCGACGGGCAGCCCGCGTGCCGAGCGCTCCCGGGGCCGCCAGGAGCGGGCCATGGCGCGCACGGCCGCCCGCGAGCAGCGGCGCGGCGCGGCGCAGTCCGCGGACCTGGTGGAACGCGGCAAGGACCGTGACCAGGGCCGGGCGAACCGTCAGGCCACCACGGAGGAGCGCCGAGCCGCCCGCAGGGCCAGGAAGGAGGCGGCAGCCGCGGACCCGAACCGGGTCACCCTGGGCGAGGCGCTGGGACGGGAGGCCGAGAGGAGGTTCGACAAGCGCCGCCAGGACGAGAAGGCGGCCAAGGAGGCCAAGGAAGGCGGTGGTGACCCGAAGGTCGACCTGGTCAAGAAGCCCCGCGACGGCGCGGCTGCGGCCGCCGCGACGGGGGCCCCGGCGGCTGGAGGCGGCGCGGGCGGGACCGGCGGTCCGAAGGTCGACCTGACGAAGGAGTCGGCTGCCGCGGCCGGGACCGATTCGGGTGCCGCAGCCGGCACCCCCGAAGGAGCTGCTGCCGAAACGGAGTCGGCTGTTGCCGAAGCGGTTTCCGGTGGTGCCGAAACGGGGCCCGGTGGAGCCGAAGCCCCCGCTGCCGGTGACCCGCCGGAGGCTGCCGCCCCGGGCCCCGCGGCCGAAACCGC
>Ga0302314_10005959_pt1 | contig 22157 bp, 20 predicted proteins | sample III_Palsa_N2_3_FD_200533 | JGI IMG/M metagenome (GOLD analysis project Ga0302314, IMG submission 200533) | Peat permafrost microbial communities from Stordalen Mire near Abisko, Sweden - III_Palsa_N2_3 | ecosystem: Environmental > Terrestrial > Soil > Palsa > Peat permafrost | place: Sweden...
TACGCCTTCATCAAGCCGGCGAGTTGCACGGTCGTGATCGTGCCGCGCTGCACTGAAAGCACCGCGTTGCCGCCCTGCGGCGCCGCCGAAACATAAGTCGCAGTGCCCGCAGCGGTGCCCGCGGTGCCGTCGACCAACACCGTCTGACCAACCGGCACCGTGAAAAGTCCCGGCATCCCGGCAGACGCCGGCAGCGTCGACACGGTGCCGAAGTCGAGGCTCGCCGTCGCGTTTCCGCTGTTCGTGATCGCGACTGCGGTGTTGCCCGAATCGGTCGCCGGCATCGCGAACGTGCCGCCGCCGGGCCCGACGTAGAGTGTAACGGTCTCGCCGTTCGCGGGCGTGGATTGTGTCAGGGATTGAAGAATCGCCATTTCACGCCACCTCGAGAACGTCGGATTGCAGATGCTGCCGCAGGTCGGCCGCCCGGTGCGCGAGCACTTCCTTGTCGACCTTGGTCAGAGACTTCGTAGGATGCGCCTAAAACTTCCCGGTATGACCGATCGCCAGCCGGATGCCGCGCCGTGTGAACGCGTTCGCGATGTCGGCCGATGGTTCTTGCCCCGGCGGAGGTGGGGCCGGCAGCACGGCGAACTTGGCCGCGTTGTCCGCGTGCAGCGCGATCCGATCTTTCTCGAATTCGCGCTGATATTCTGCGTGCGGGCGAACGCGCAGCCGCGAATCGTCGAACCGCTTTCGCATTGCGGCCGCGGCGCGCTGCGCAACCTCGATTTTCGAAATTGTGTCCGGTACGTCTTCGAACTCTGCGAAAACGCCGCCCATTCGTGGCCGATCGCGAACACCGGCGCGCGCGGCGTGGAGAGTGCGGCGTCGCGCCATGTGCGCGCATTTTCGGCCGCGATGTCCAACGGTGACTTGGGGCGCGGGGGCGTGTTGAAGTCCACTCGCACGGGATTCTTGTTCATTGTGCATCTCCGGGTTTGGGGAATCGACATTCGGACCATGCGAGTGTGCGCTCGCTGCATTCGGCGCGATCTTTGTCCAGATGTTTTGTTTTCACGGCGCGGAGAAACTTTGCCTGCTCGCGCTGAAAAGTCGTGGAATCCATGTTCCGGCAGTCCGGCGGCGGCGGGGTGTCATCCGGGTTTTCGGTCGTCATGTTTGCATTCTCCTTGATTTAACGTGAAGTTTCAGCGGGCCATAAAGTCTATGCGCGTCGAGCGCGCGGGCTGCGCTCCCGGTATGCCGGCGTTCAGCAGCGCGCCCGTCGGGGCGTTGGCGATGTCATTGTGGCCACCAGGCGGATGGTCGATCGAGTCGCGGCCACCGCGCGATGTGCGGCGTTCAAGGCTGCACAACTGCGCAGCAAGCCGCGGCAGGTCGAGCAGCATTGCTTTCCCGCTTTCAGCAGCGGCAGTGCGTCGCGATAGATTTCCGATTTCGAGCGCTCGCTTGGCTGGTAGATGATTCCCGCCTTTGCGAATTGCTTGCGCGGCCATTCGCCTGCGTGGCGATCACCGTGCACGCGATCAATGCGATAAGTCTTGAGCAGTGCCGTAAAGTCGGCAATGACGCTTTCGGGCCAGAAGGGTGATCGCACCTCGCGGATGCAGTCGAGCGCGGCGCTTCCATCTTTCTCACGTGTGCGATGCCCAGCGTCATGCTGTCCGCAGAACCGCCGGACGGGTCCACGAAGCCGGCATAGTCAACGCCCCAGACCGGCAACAGTTCGCCAAAGCCCAGCATGGTGCATGCGTCGATGTCTCTCGCGAAACGACGGCTTCAACATCGCTGCCGAACTCGGCCCCGAATTCGGCCGCCGCGCTAGCCGGATCTTCTTCGTAGGCTTCGGCGATAACGGTCGGGTCAAGGCTCGGATTCATCTCTGCAGCGGAACCCTTCCAGACCAGCACCCGCGCATCGTCTCGGCCGAGGTGCTTTCGAAACGTGGTCCACAACAGCCCGCGCTTCGCGTATGGCGACCTCGCCAATAGCAAAATGCTGTTGGGGATGCTGGCGTGTCCGGGCTTTATTGCCGCGATCACCTCTTGGTCTGGATTTGCGGAGCCATCGCTGCGCCAGAAAGCGATTTCGTCGGCCAGCACGGCAATGAACGTGCGGCCTCGGGGCGAGGCGATTGATCCGGTGTGCACCTCGATGACGACGCCATTCGTGAGGATCACGCTCTCGGCCAGCTGCTCGCCGATCAGAGATTCGAGCATCGGCACCGTGTGCAGCAGACCGATGATGTATCTGAGAATGATTTTCGCCGATCGTGGATCTGCGGCGATCAACGCGACGGTCGGCTGCTCGCCCGGTGCGATGAAGTCGGCGTAGTCGCGGAAGGTCGCAAGAAAGGTGGCGATCAGCGCCAGAACGCGCGACTTGCCGCCACGCCGGCCGATGATGATTGCGCACTCGCGGAACTGCGCCGCCGGCGGTGTCGTCCGGCCCGTATGCTGGGTGTTGAGTGCCAGCGCATCGGGTGGCATGGCCAATGCGAACAGGGCTGCCAGGAACGCCCGCCACGCCGCCCAATCCGGCACTGGGAACATACCAGCGCATAACGCCGGATCGTCCAATATGTCGAGAATGGACAGGGGCGACACGACAGGTGCGGCGACACGGTTGCGCACACTCATGGCGCGCCGCCCGAGGGCTTCGCGCCGGCTTTGCTGGCGATGTAGTCGGCGAGGTTGGGCGGCCTCGCCGCCGCGCCCTTGGTGCCGAGACGAGCCAACAACCGAACCAGGATGCACTTCGCTTGGCTCGGGAACGGGAACGCGCGCACCACGGCCAAGAGACGTTCGGCGGGTGCCTTGCGGAGAGCGCTGGCGTAGGCTTCCTGCGCCTTGGCCCTGGCATCGTGCCGCGGGTATGGGCCCACTTAGGAGCCGCGCAAGAATAAGCGATTCGGGCTGCGTTTTGCGCTGATAGAGGATTCCGGCTCGGGTGTGCGGTGTCTACGATTGGCGGATGATCGACGAAAACGCGATCCGCGCGCGGTATGCGGCCATCAAGGACCGGTTGGATGAGCGAGGTCGCCGCTTGTTCGTTGCGGCGGAGAAGGCTGCGGCGGGCTACGGCGGAACGGCGGCGGTGTCTTGAGCGACGGGTGTTGCGCGCAGTACGATCATTCGCGGGGCTCAGGATCTGCTGGCGGCGTCATCGACCACGGTTCGGGTGCGCCGCAAGGGCGCCGGCCGGCCGCTTTCGAGCAAGGCGGACCCGAGAGTTTTGGAAGATTTGCGCCGCCTGGTGGAGCCGGCGACGATGGGCGATCCGATGCGCCCGTTGCTGTGGGTGTCCAAGAGCCGCGAGAAGCTGGCGGCGGCGCTGCGCGCGATGAACCATGCCATCAGTGCCAACACGGTTGGCAAGATGCTGATCACCCTTGGCTATTCCCGCTAGGTCAACCGCAAGACCAAGGAGGGCAGTCACCATCCCGACCGGGACGGGCAGTTCCAGCATATCAACCGACAGGTCGTGGCGTGTCAGGCGGCCGGCCAGCCGGCGATTTCCGTTGATACCAAGAAGAAAGTGTTGATCGGCGAGTACAAGAACGGCGGCAGCGATTACCGTGCCACGGGCTGTCCCGACACGGTCAACGTGCATGAACGTGCATGACTTCGTCGACAAGGATCTTGGCAAGGTCGCGCCATACGGGATCTACGATGTCGCCGCGAACGCCGGCTGGGTCAGCGTCGGGATCGACCATGACACGGCGGCGTTCGCCGTCAACACGATCCGCCGCTGGTATGATGTTGTCGGCCGCGACCGCTATCAGAACGCGCAGCACCTGCTGATCACCGCCGACGGCGGCGGTTCGAACGGGTCGCGGGTGCGGTTGTGGAAGCTCGAATTGCAGAATCTGGCCGACGAGACCGGGCTGAGCTTGCAGGTGTGCCATGATCCGCCAGGGACATCGAAGTGGAACAAGATCGAGCACCGCATGTTCTGCCACATCACCCAGACTTGGCGCGGCAAGCCATTTGTCAGTCGCCTCGCCGTCGCCGATCTCATCGCCGCCACAACGACCAAGACAGGACTGACGGTGCGTTGCGAGCTGGATGAGAACATCTATCCCAAGGCAATCCGCGTCACCGACGAGGAGATGGCGACCCTCAACATCGCCACCGACACGTGGCATCCAGAGTGGAACTACACCATCAGCCCAAGGCCATCAGACCGACGCGGTAATTGTTGAGCGAAGCCTTAGTCAGCACAAGTGGGCCAAATTTCGTGGACACAGCCACCCCAGGCGCGGATACCAATCCTCATACGATCAAGGGCGCATCGAAATCCAGGGCAGGCTTCGCGCCGACATGCTCGATCCGGCGGCGACCCTCCCTGCCCAGGAAGTAAAAGCGCAGGCTGTCGCGGGCCGCGTCCATCTCGGCGAGCAGCCTGGCGCGCAGCAGCACCCATTGGTCCGGCGCGACCTCGATCTCGAAGACCGAAAACTGCACCCGCTGTCCATAGTCCTGGCAAGCGCGACCGACTGGCGAGGTGACTTCCACATCATAGCTGACCAGGACCAGCATCCGCTATTTCCAGACCAGGGCCGGATAGTCGTCGAGGTCGCCGCGCAGCGTGCGGGCAAGCAGGCTGGCCTGCAGATGCGGCAGCAGGCCGAGCGGTGCGCGTTCCTTGAGGAACGGATGCTCGATCTCCTCGCGCTTGCGCTCCTGCCACGCCGTCAGCACCGTCTTGCGGCTCGCCTCCTGCAACAGCACGGCGCCGTTCTCCATCAGCCGGAAGTCGCCCGGCCCCAGTTCGCGCCGGTTGAGCATCGACAGCGCGAGCCGATCGGCTAACGGCGCGCGCAGTTCCTCCATCAGGTCGAGCGCCAGGCTAGGCCGGCCGGGGCGCAGGCGATGCAGGAAGCCGGCGGCGGGATCAAGGCCGACGCCTTCCAGCGCACCGCGGCAGTCATGCACGAGCAGCGTGTAGAGGAAGGAGATCAGGGCATTCGGCGGGTCCATCGGTGGGCGGCGGCTGCGGCCGCGAAAGGCGAGTGCGGGGTCCGCCACGCGCAGCGCATGAGCGACGCCGCTTCACCGCGTCCGTCAGGCCCGCTGTTTTGCGATATGCTTGAGCGCCGCGCTGTGGCCGAGTGCAAGCACGATGGCGGCGGACATGATCGGCCCAGCCGCCATCGCGATGAGGCTGAACGTATCGCCGCCCGTTATTCCCTTGATGATCCCGAACAGCGAGGGTCCGAAAAACCCGCCGAGATTTCCGAGAGCGTTGATCAGCGCGATGCCGCCGGCAGCCGCGGTGCCCGAGAGCATGGCGGTCGGCAGCGCCCAGAACACGGGATAGCTCGAGGTCTGCCCCATCGCCGCAACCACCAGCATCGCCATGGTCAGGACGGGGTCCATCACCAGCCCCGTCGCGATCAGGCCGGTGGCGGCAACGAGATAGGCAGCGGCCGCGTGGCGCGGCCGCTCGCCGGTCCGATCGGACTGGCGGCCCCAGAAAACCATGGCGGCGGCCGCGAACACGTAGGGGACGGCATTGATCAGGCCTGTCATGCCAAGGCTGCCAGCCACGCGATGGACGATCTGCGGCTGGAACAACGTGATGCCGTAGCCCGCGAATGTGCCGCCGAAATAGGCCAGACTGAGGAACAGCACGCGCGTGTCCGTCAGCGCCTGCCGCAAGCTGTAGCTGCGGATTGCGTCCCGCTGGCGGCGTTCGGCCTCCAGGCGCTGGGTCAGCCAGTGGCGTTGCGCCGGCAGCAACCAGGCCGCGTCGCCCGGCCGATCAGTCAGACAGAGATGGACCACGACGCCAAGCACCACGGCGGGCAGGGCTTCCAGGACGAACAGCCATTGCCAGCCGGCCAATCCGAGCCGGCCATCCAGGCTCAGGAGCGTGCCCGAGACGAGCGAGCCGGCGACATTGGAGAGCGGCACAGCCGCCATGAAGACACCGACGATGCGCGAGCGATACCGCGACGGAAACCACCAGGTCAGGTACAGGATGACGCCGGGAAAAAACCCTGCCTCAGCCACGCCGAGAGCGAAGCGCACTGCGTAGAACGACAGCGGTCCGGCGACGCATGTGGTGAGTGCGGAGACGACGCCCCACGACACCATGATGCGCGCGATCCAGACGCGGGCGCCGAGTTTCGACAACAGGATGTTGCTGGGCACCTCGAATATGAAGAAGCCCAGGAAGAACACGCCGCTGCCGAAGCCGAACGCGGCAGGAGAAAGCCCGACCGCCTTGTTCATGGTCAGCGCGGCAAAGCCGACGTTGACCCGGTCGAGATACGCCACGAAGTAGCAAACCATCAGCAGCGGCAGCACCCGGCGGGCAACCCGCTTCATCGTCTCGCGTTCGGGCGGCTCGATGTCGTCCAATGGGCCGTGGGCGGCAACGGCGTCGGCAGGCGAAGCGGTCCCCGGTGCTCGGCTCACGTCAACTGCTCAAGCAACTGATTGGCGGCGCGCATGTCCGCGGTCTCGAACCCTTCGGAAAACCGGCCGAGAACACCTTGCATGTGGTCGCGCGCCTCGGTCAGCCGGCCCTGCCTGCGTTGCAGCCGGCCGAGGCTTGTGGCGGCGCGCAACTCCCATGCGAGCGCACCCTGCCGGCGGCCCCAATCGAGCGCGCGCAGAAAATGCGCCTCGGCCGTCGCCTCGGCGCCAGTCGTGCCGGCCGCCAGCACGAGTTCGCCGCTGATCCGGAGCAGCTCCGCCAGATACCATTGCTCGCCGGTGCGCTCGCTTCGTGCGAGCGCTTCTTCGATCAACGCCAACCCGGCCTCCACCTCGCCGGCCTGCCCAAGGCAGTTCGCGAACTCCCCGAGCAGCGGCAGGTAGCGTGGCAGGAGCCGGGCGCCGGCGGCATCGCCGAGTCCGCTGCGCACGGCCGCAATCCCCGCGGCGACGTCGCCCCGCCTGACCCGCACCAGACCCAACAGGCAGCGGGCCCAGATGTGCCAGAGCCGCAATGCGTGCTTGTCTGCATGGTTGAGCAGCATCGCCGCGTAGTGCTCGGCCGTGTCCATGTTGCCCGTGAACAATGCCAGCGGGCACGCTCCCTGCCCGAGCACGCTGCCGAGCAACAGCGCATGGCCCAGCGATTGCGCCTCGGCGATGGTGCCGTCGACAATCCGCATCGCCTGATCCGCGAGACCCTGGAGCCATAGGATTCGGGCCTGGAAGTAATGCGCCGTTACCCTTTGGTCGAACTGGAACGCGGTGATCTGCGATTGCCGCCCGGGTGTCACGTAGCCGCGGAGCATGCGTTCGATGTGTTCCCGCGCCTTGCTCTGGTCGCCCATGAAATGCAGCGTCGTGGCAAGCATCCGGTCGGCCATCAGGCGGTCGATGGCGTCGGCCGAGCCGGCCACCGTGCGCTCGAACCGCTCCGCCAGTTCCAGCGCCTGCGGCATCGCCCCATTGTTCAGGCTGTCGACCCACAGCCCCCAAAGTGCGCGCGACACGTAGCCGGCGTCGCCCAATTGCTCCGCCAGCACCAGCGTCGTCTCCCAGGCTGCGCCGGTCTCGCGTGCGGGGCCGGCCGCGAACATCCGCGACCATCCCAGTGCGGCGCTGAGCTGCATGCGGGCCCGCGACATCGCCTCGGAGGCGCCGCCCCCCAGGCTTGCCAACGCGCGCTCGACCCAGCCGCGACATTCGGCCATCAGCGACAGCTCGACCCACAGCGGCACCGCGGCGATCGTCAGCGCGACGCCGGTCGCGGCGTCTCCCTCCGCCGAAAAGGCCCACTCCAGCGCGGCACGGAGATTGTCGATCTGGCCGCCGAACGTCGCCAGCCAATCCGCCTTCGGGCGCGTGTCGATTTCCGATGGGGCGCGGCCGACGAAGCCCAGAAGATAGTCGGCGTGGCGTTGCGCGGTCTGCCGGAACTCGTCGCTGCTCTTGAGCTTCTCCAGGCAGAACAGCCGCGTGGTGTCGAGCAGCCGGTAGTGCACCCTGTCGCCTCGCAGATCGGTCGCGACGAGTGACTTGGCGACAAGGCTCCCCACGTGCCCGATAATCTGCGGCGTCTGCCGGTCCGATGCGACCGCAACCGCGGACTCCAGCGTGAATTCTCCGGCGAATACCGCGAGCTGCCGCAGCAGCGTCTGTTCCTCCTCGGGTAACAGCTTGTAGCTCCACTCAAGCGTCGCGGCCAACGTTTGATGCCGGGGCAGCGCGGTTCGCCGGCCGCTCATCAGAAGCCGGAACCGATCGTCGAGCCGCGAGGCCAGCTCCCGGACTCCGAATGCCGCGACCCGGCCGGCCGCGAGTTCGATCGCAAGGGCAATGCCGTCGAGCCTGCGGCAGATGTCGGCGACCAGAGGGGCATCGGCATCGCTCAGATTGAATTCGCCGAGGCCTGCCGCCGCGCGTTCGACGAACAGCTGGACGCTGGGGAACTCCAGCGCCTCCGCCGCGGTGAGGTCATCCGACGCGATCGGGGTTTCCAGCGGCGCGAGCCGATGGACGCGTTCGCCCGCCGCCCGCAAGGGCTCGCGGCTGGTCGCCAGGATCGTCACGCCCGGCGCGGCATTGAATATGTCCTCCGCGATGGCGGCGGCCATCTCGATCACGTGTTCGCAGCTATCGAGCACGATCAGCATCTGCCTGTGCTCGAGGAAGGCAATGACGCTGGTCAGCGGGTCTTCGGAATGGATTGGGAGCCCAAGCATCGACGCGAGCGAACTCGCCACCAGAGCCGGGCCGCCGATCGGCCCGAAATCGACAAAACCCACCCCGTCCGGCTTCGATGACGCCAACTCGCGCGCGACCGCCAGTGCGACCGTCGTCTTGCCGATCCCGCCGGGTCCGACGAGCGTGATGAAGCGCCGTTGCGGTAGTTGTGCGGAGAGCGCGGCGATGACATCGGCGCGTCCGACCATGCGCGCCAAGGGAAACGGCAGGTTGTCCCGTGGCTCGGCCGCGGCGGCCCGCGGCCGCATCACTGGCGTCGTCGCCGGGCCGGGCGGCATCTGCCACACCGTCACCGGAGCGACAAAACGGTAGCCACGTCCAGGGATTGTAACGACGTAGCGGTTGCCGGCCTGCCCGTCACCCAGCGCCTTGCGCAACGCCGCCACGTGAACCCGCAGGTTGGTCTCGTCCACGAACGTCGCCGGCCAAACCTGGGCGATCAGATCCGCCTTGCCGACCAGCTCGCCCGCATGCCGGACCAGGAGAAGGAGGATTTCCAGGGCGCGGCTGCCAAGGGAGACCGGTTGGTCACCGTCAAGAAGCTGCTGCCGGGATGGAAACAGACGGAAGGAACCGAACGCGATCACCTGTCCCGGCTGAACCGATTCATGTTCGGCCATTCAAGACTCTCGGGCGAGCGCAGTCCACGCGTCGAACATTAATTGGGCATGCACCGATCTGTCTACCGCCCTGGCCGCCGCCGCGTGGCTCCCAGGTCTGCCAGTGCAGAGCCAGCCGTCCAACCACGGCGGAAAACGTCATGTTTGCGCAAGACGGGCCACATCACGTCTGGGTGATCGCCGGCGAAGAGTGGGTCTGCCGTGCCTTCCGCCCCGAACCGGGCCCGTAAACGTCGATTCACGAGGATTAATTCGGGGCCGCCGCGCTCATGCCCGATCATCAGACCCATCGCGCGAACGCCACCTCTCAGGCGAGGCACCAGCCAGGACGTGCGCCGAATGGAGCCTGCGTCCGAATTGTCCGACGCCGCCAACCAGAGGAGGCTGATATCCGACGGGCCCAACTAGTATTTGAGCCGGCGACGCAGCAATTCGTCGACAAAATTGCAGGCGAGCCTGCAATCCAAACGCTGGCGCCGGCGGAGGCAAGGGCGTTCCTGGCCCGAATACAGTCTACGCCGGTCGGCAAACCCAGCGCGAAGATCGAAGATATGACGCTACCGGTCGGCCCCACCGGGTCGATAAAGATACGCATGGTCCGGCCGTCGCGCGACAGCTCTGCCGCGCTGCCGGTGATCATCCACTTTCACGGCGGCGGCTGGGTGGCCGGCGGCAGGACTACGCATGACCGGCTGATGCGGGAGATCGCGGTTGGCGCCGGCGCGGCGCTGGTCTTTGTGCTCTACGACCTTTCGCCGGAGGCGCGGTATCCGGTGGCGATCGAACAGGCTTATGCGACCGTGAAATATGTCGTGGACCACGCACAGGCCCTGAACGTCGACGCGACACGCCTGGCCGTCCTCGGCGACAGCGTCGGCGGAAACATTGCTGCCGCCGTCACCCTGATGGCCAAGGAACGGCGCGGGCCGAAGATCGACCTGCAGGTGCTGTTCTACCCAGTGACCGCCGCCCGCTTTGACACCCGTTCCTATGGTTTGTTTGCCGATGGTCCCTGGCTGACCAGATCGTCGATGGAATGGTTCTGGAGCGCCTATCTGCCGGACGTGGCGAGGCGGGCCGAGATCACCGCCACCCCACTCAGTGCGACGATCGACCAGTTGCGGGATCTGCCGGATGCGCTTGTCATTGTCGCCGAGCACGACGTGCTGCGCGACGAGGGTGAGTGCTATGCGCGCAAACTGTCCGATGCCGGCGTGCGGGCAACGTCCGTCCGCTGCAATGGCACAATCCACGATTTCGTCATGCTGAATGCGCTCGCCGATACGCCGGCAACGCGCGGCGCCTTGGCGCTGGCCATCAGTTCGCTGAGATCGGCATTGGAGTGAAGACGACGCGCCGCTTGGCCACCTGCGCCCATGCGAACATCTGTCCGTTTCGTACCTACGTCTGGGGGCTTGCCGCGGCGGCGCGCACCAAATGCGGCGCAAGGTGGCCGGTCGCCCACAGCGCCAGCATGCGCAGGTCGCTGGCCAGCGACCAGAGCGGATGGCCGAACGTGGCCGGCCGGTTGCCCTCGACGACGACGTGGCCGGTCCATGCCAGCCCGTAGCCGACCGCCGCGGCCACCAGCAACAGCCACCATGGCCCCGTCACAATCGCTGCGGCGAGCAGTGCGAGGCCGGCCGACGTGCCGGCATAGTGCAGCAGCCGCGTGGCAGGGCGGCGATGCGCGCGCAAATAGATCGGCCAGAACTCAGCATAGGTCATGGCCGAAGCTTAGCGCACCAGGGCACGATGGTCTGCATTTCCCGCCGCCGCTGCACCCATGGCGACGTCGCCGCGGCAGTTTATTTGTCTATACATATGTCTGCCGGTTCCAGGGCGAGCGGGGGGCGGATGGCAGGATTGCCGCAGCAGCCGTCGGTCGCGTCCGCCGGCGTGGCGAGGATCGGGTATTCTCCTGCAACGCCACGCGGTCGCGTCGCGGCAACCGAGGGATACCGAGAACATGAGTACCACGGCCAGCGCCTTCTCCTTCCCGATCACCGTCTGCGGCATCGCCGAACTGCCCGAGCATTCCGAGTTGGGCGTCAGCCACGTGCTGTCCATTCTCGACCCTGAATGGCCGGTCCCGGATGCGTTCGGCGCGTTCGGCGAGCATGCGCGGCTGGAATTGCGCTTCCACGACGTGATCGAGGAGGTCGCCGGCATGCTGCCGCCGCGCCGCGAGCATGTCGAGCAGGTGCTGGCGTTCGGCCGGGACCTGATGGCCGAGCCGGCGGGGCGCGCGAACCTGCTGGTCCACTGCCATGCCGGGATTTCGCGCTCGACGGCATCGATGATCCTGATCCTGGCACAGGCCCGGCCCGACCTGCCGGCCGAGGCGGTGGCGATGGAAGTGTTGCGCATCCGCGATAAAGCCTGGCCCAACCTGCGCATCATCGAGATGGGCGACGCGCTGCTGGGCCGCGGCGGGGAGATCGTCGCGGCGGCGAAGGGGCTGTACGGCGTCCAACTCGTGCGCCGGCCCGAACTGGCGACGATGATGGGCGAGGGCGGCCGGGGTCGCGAAGTACAGTCGGCGAGACCCCCGGGCAGCCAGCCGGTGTGACGGGCGCGGCGTCAGGCGGCCGGCCGGACACCCCGCCGAGCCTGCCGCCTGATCGCGACACATTTGTAAACTTTTTTATTTCCATTCGGGAGTGACGTCGGTACGGTCCGACTCACAGCACGATCTGTAAACGATACGGTAGAGCGACGGATCCTCCAAACCAGACTGCGCTGACCTGCATTCACGCCCCGCGAGGCGTCGCCGAAGGGAATTGGCATGTCGAACGTGACGGTTACCGGAACAAGCGGCCAGGACGGCGGCGTGGGTGCTGGTGGCGGTGCTGGCCAGCCGGCGACGGCAACCAATACGCCCGGGCCGGACGACACGAATTCGGCCGACGCGAATGGCGGCGACGGCGGCCAGGGTGGCAGCGGCGGCACCGGCAACCCGAACGGCGGCCCCGGCGGCGCCGGCGCCGCAGCGACGGCGACGGTCTCGACCGATATCGACACGACTTCCAGCACCAGTGCCTCGGCCGATGCTGTCGGCGGCGAAGGCGGCGGCGCGGGAGACCCGATCACCGGCGGCAGCGGCTCCGTCGGCGCGACGGGCGGAGCGGCCGATGCCAGCGCGACCGACACCAACACCCAGGGCGCCGCGTCCGCCACCGCCGATGCCTTGGGCGGCGCGGGCGGCGACTCGACCCAAGGCAGTGGCCCGGATGGCGCCGCCGCACAGGGGACCGCCTCGGCGACCGGCCTGTCGGCCACGACTGTCGTCTATGTTGCCGGCGGCAACGGCGGCGACGCCGTAGGGGCCGGCGCGACGGGCGGCAATGGTGGGGCGGTGGTCGCGGCGAGTGCCACGGCCGACGCCACCGGCACGACCGAATTTTCCGACGACGCCTCGGCCAGCCTTAGGGCGATCGGCGGGTCTGGGGGCAACGGGTCCCAGGGCGCCGACGCCGGCAAGGGTGCGTCGGTGACGCTCGACAACGTGGTCGGCGGCTCGGCCACGTCCGGCGCGTCCCTGGCCGTGGCCGAGTTCGCCCAGGCCGGCTCCGGCGGCGACAGCGATAGCGGCGCCGGCGGTGCCGGCGGATCGGCCGAGGCCGACCTGACCCTCACGGGGACCGGAACCGAGGGATTGACGGTCGGCGGCGACGGCGAGGGGGCCGCGGAGGCCTTCGCCGGGTCGGGCGGCGAAGGCGGCACCGGCGGACAAGGCGGCACCGCCGTTGCCAACGAGACGCTGGACGGCGGCGGCGTGGTGTTTACCGATGTCGAGGCGCTCAGCGGCGCCGGCGGCAACGCGTTCCTGGGTGCGGGGGTAGCGGGGGCCAACGCGACCGCGACCGGTGAGGCGGTCACGACCTCGACGACAGCCGACAGCACTTCCACGGTCGAGGCGCTGGCCGGCGGCGGCGGCGCTGGCGGGGCGGCGGCGGCGGTGTTGGCGGGCGTGGCGGCTGGCACCGGCACGACGGCCGCCGGCGGCGCTGGCGGCAACGTGGTGGATGCCGCCTCCGTCGCCAGCGGCGGTGGGCCGACCGTGTCGGCGACCGCGTCTGCGACCGGCGGCACCGGCGGGGCTGCCGGCGGCAAAGCGGTCGGCGGACAGGGTGGCAGCGTCGAGGCCATCTCGGCGTCCGCGGTCAACACCGGCACCGGCGATGCCAGTGCGACCGTGACCGACGACGGCGGATGGGGCGGCGCGGCCGTGGCGGACGCAAGCGGCGGCGGCACCGGCGGCGCGGGTGCCTCGGTCACGCTCGACAACAATGCCACCGGCTCCACGGCCGGCGGCGACCTGACACTCTCGCAGACGGCGATCGGCGGCTTTGGCGGCAACGGCGCGGCGGATGCCGATGACGGGTACAACTACGGCGTCGGCAGCGCCGGGGGCGCAGGCGGGGCGGCATCCTCCACGCTCGACGTCGCCGACACCACCTCGCTGGCGCTGACGCTGGAATCCGACGCCACTGGCGGGCAGGGCGGCGGCGCCGACGTCGGCAACGCGGCGGCATCGGGCAATTCGACCGCGGTCGCCACGGCTGCCGGCATCTACTCGGTCATCGCCGTCGCGCTCGCCACCGGTGACGGCGGCAACCTGTCCTCGGACGGCAAGGGCGGCGATGGCAGCGTGTCGGTGGCCAACGCCAGCGCGACCGCCGACCCCAGCACCGCCACCATCACCATCCCGACTAACCCGGACGCGAACCCCGTTGCCGACGCCCAGGCCACGGCCAATGGCGGCTATGGCGGCAATGCGATCGGCACGCCGGCGTCGGGCGGCACCGGCGGGCAGGCGACGGCGACCGCGGCTGCCACCGACAAGACCGGGATGGCGACGGCGCGGGCGGCGGCCAGTTCCGGCGAAGGCGGCGCCTCGACCGGCGGCGATGGCGTGCAGGGCTCCGCCGCCATCGCCAGCGCCACCGCGGACGGGCTGGGCGCGACGGCAGCCGCGCAGACGACCGGCGGGATCGGCGGCAGCGCTACCGGCGCCGGCAATACCGGCGGCGCCGGCGGGGCCGCAACCGACGTGACCGCGAGCGCTACCGCCGACAGCACCTCGTACCTGGTCGGTTTCGCCAACGCCGAGGCCTACGGGACCGGCGGCGCCGGCGGGGCGGGCCTAGACGGCGCCGATGGCGGAGCGGGTGCCTCGGTCACGCTCGACAACGTCGTGACCGCCGATTCCACGTCGATTTCGGACGGCTATGCCGAAGGGGCCTATGGCGGTGCCGGCGGGGCGAGCGCCGGCGGCGTGGCCGGCGCGGCCGGGACCGCCGATACGATTGTGAACGTCACCAACACCACCGGCGTCGGGCTGTACAGCGAAATCGTCAGCGGGCCCGACGGAAACAGCGGCGGGGAACTGGTGGCGGAGGGCGGTGCCGGCGGCGACGGCACTGCCGGCACGCTGGGCAGCGACGGCGGCGCGGCGACGGTGACCGACACGCTGGTGGGCGCCGGCTATATCGGCGCCGACGAATTCGCCACCGGCGGCGCCGGCGGCACGACCGCCTCGGGCACCAGCGCCGGCAAGGGCGGCACGGCGGATGGCACCGCCTCGGGCACCTCAAGTTCGGCTGCGGCCACCAGCGAGGCGAGCGCCAACCTGACCGGCGGCGAGGGCGGCTCGGCCGCAGGCAGCGACGTCAACGGCGGCGCCGGCGGTGCCGTGATCGGCGGCGTCATCACCGCGCAGGGCGACGAGACGACGACGGAGGAAATTTCCGGCGACGTGCTCGCCAGCGTGGTCGCGGCCGGCGGCCAGGGCGGACTTTCGAGGGCCGGCGGCACCGCCGGTGCCGGCGGCGCGGTCAGCGGCGTCTCGGTCAAGGGCATCGACACCGGCAATGGCTTCGCCAGCGCCAGCGCGCTGATCTCGGGCGGCGGCGGCGGCTCCACCCAGGGTGGCATCGGCGGCGCGGGCGCGGCGGCGGACATCACCAATCTCGCCACCGGCCGCACCGATGGCGGCTCGCTGAGGCTGACGCAAAGCGCCACCGGCGGGTCCGGCGGCACCGGCAGCGCGATCGAATTCCCCTCTGCGGACGGCTCCGGCGGCAAGGCGGGCGCGGCGGGCGATGGCACCTCGACGCTCACCGTGGACGATCTGGATTCGGTCACGCAGTCGGACACGCTGAACGTCGGCAACACCGCGACCGGCGGGTATGGCGGCGATGCCGATATCGGCAACGGCGCCGTGGGGGGCAACGGCACCGCGATCACGTCCGCAAACGGCATCGGCGACGTGTTCGTCAACTCGAACACGCAAAGCGGTGCCGGCGGCTGGTCCACCGTCGCGGATGGCGCCGCCGGCGGCAACGCAAACGACCAGGCGAGCGCCACGTCGAACACGACCGCTGCCGACGAGGCCCAGGTGATCGCCAATGCCGACGATTCGGGCGGCGCCGGCGGCGAGGGCAGCGGCGCCGGCAACAGCGGCGGCAGTGGCGGCGACGTCACCGGCTCGATCGCCACGACGGTGGTGAGCGGCAGCAGCACGTTCAACACAGATCATGCCGAGGCGCAGGGCATGGGCGGCAGCGGCGGCGCCGGGGTGGATGGTGCCGATGGCGGAGCCGGTGGCACGGTCACGAATATTTCCGCGAGCGTCACCGACTCGACCGCGAAGGCCGATGACGACGTGACCGTGACCGCGACAGGCGGCGGCGGCGGCGGCAGCACCGGCGGCACGAGTGGATCGGGCGCGAGCGAAACCCTGACCAACGACGTCAGCGCCACGACCAACGACGGGGCTCTGATCCTTGACCAGGCGGCCCAGGGCGGCAATGGCGGCCTGGCGGATGGCGGCAGCGTCGGCGCCGGCGGTTCCGGAACCTCCAACCTCACCGGCTATGAGGATACCACCAGCAAATCCGTCGAAGCGACCGTCATCGGCGGCGGCGGTACCGGCGGCGGCGGCTATGGCGGCATTACCGGGGCGTCTGGGGCGGCGGGCACGGCGGACCTCTCGATCACAGCGGCCGGCACCCTCCTGGCAACAGCGGAAGCGGTCGGCGGCACCGGCGGCGGGTACACGAACCCGTCCTTCTCCACCAGCACGGCGAACGGCGCCGTCGGCGGCAACGCCGACACGACGCTGACCGCGACGACGACGGGCGCGACCACCATGGTCGTCGCCAACGGCGAGGCAACGGGCGGCGGCGGCGGAGAGGCGAGCGGCACGGGTGAGACCGCCGGCGATGGCGGGGGAAACAACGAACTCTCCGTCAGCGCGACCAGCGTGGGCGGCGAGGTTACAGCGAACGGCGATGAGATCGGCGGGTCCGGCGGCAACGCCACCGATGGCGCCACGGCCGGGGATGGCGCCGGCGCCGACGTGGTCAACGGGGTGACGGCGGACTCCGCGACCGGCACCGTCAGCATCGAGCAGGACGCACGGGGCGGCGGCGGCGGTGAGAGCTCGGGCGGCGGTGCGGCCGGCAGTGGCGGCAGTGCCACGACCAACCTGACCGAGACCTTTGCCAGTACCGGGTCGCTGATCGGCACGGCCACGGCAAACGGCGGTGCCGGCGGCTACAACGCATCGGCCACCGGCGCCGGCGGTGCCGCCGGCACGGCCACGGCCTATCTGAGCACCAGCAACGCCGCCGTCGCCGCGAGTGGTTTCCTGGCGGTGTCCAACAATGCCTATGCGTATGGCGGGGCAGGCGGCAGCGCGAGCGGCGGAGCCGGTGCCGCCGGCGGCGATGCCTCGGCAACCGATATCGCCACCACCAGCGGCGGTACCGGGGCGGTGAACGCCAACGCGCTGGCGGAGGCCGGCGCGGGCGGCACCGGCACCAGCACCGGCGCGAGCGGCATCGCGACCGCCGTCGCCACAGCGAATACCGGGGGCTCCAACGGCGCCGCCACCGCCTTCGGGTATGCCACGTCGCCGTCCGGCGGCAGCGCCACCGGGACCGGCGACGCCACGACCGCCAACGGGCAGCTGGCCACCGGCAGCGCCGAAACCATTGGCGCCAGCGGTACAGCGGAGGGCACGGCCGATACCTCGGGCGGGATCATCACCGACCTGTCGGCGACGGCCGCGGCGCCGACCGACGGTACCACCATTGTCGGCGCCACCGCCGAGGAAGGTGGGGCGCAGGGCGGGCCTGCCGACTTCTCCGACAACTCCTACGCGGCGGCGGGCGGCCTCGCGCAGTTCTCCGATCTCGGCACCAACGTCGCCGCCGTGTTCGACAAGCCCGGCACGGTCACCTTCGGCACCGGTTCCCTCGGCGCCGACTACGGGACGACCGCGACCGGCACGCAGGTGTTCACCAGCTCGGTCAGTTGGGATGTGGACACCTCCACCCTGTCACCCGGGACGCTCGAACTCGGGCTGGTGAGCCCGGAGCAGTTCAGCAGCGAGTTCAACAACCTGACCTTCCAGGTGACGGTGAATGGCAGCCTCGACGTCAACGAGCAGACCAACTCGGTGACCACCGCGAACGGCTACTTCACCGACAGCGTGGTCGGTCTCGGCCCGCTGACGGGTGGGGAAGGCCGCGGCAGCAGCCTGGACATCACGGTCTCGCTCAACCAGTCGATGGGAAGCGGCGGCTTCTACGGGGTGAACTTCACCCTCGGCGAGGTGGTCTGCTTCCTGCCCGGCACGCATATCCTGACGCCGACCGGCGAGGTGCTGGTGGAAACGCTGCGGCCGGGCGATCTGGTGACCACGGTCTCTGGCGCGCATCGGAAACTGCGCTGGGTCGGCTTCGGCCGCACGCTGGTGACGCCGCGCAACCGCGACCGCGCCACGCCGGTCGTCGTTTGCAAGCACGCGCTGGCGCACATGGTGCCGCACCGTGACCTCTACATCACGCGCGGCCACAGCCTGTATCTGGACGGCGTGCTGATCCCGGTCGAGGAACTGATCAACCACCGCTCGATCGCCTGGGTCGATGACGCCAGGGTGGTCGAATACTACCACCTGGAAACCGACAGCCATGACGTGGTGGTGGCGGAGGGCGCGGCGGCGGAGACCTATCGCGAGGACGGCAACAGCCCGGTGTTCCTGAACGCTGGCACCCGGCCGGACGCCCGAACGGTGCCGCCCTATGCGCCGGTGCTGCACGATCACCCGACGGTCAGGCGCATCTGGCGCGACCTCAGCGACCGCGCCGGCCGGCCCGACCTGCGGCTGAGCGACGATCCCGACCTGCATCTGCTGGTGGACGGGATGCGGTTGGACGCGGAGGCGGCCGGGGAGGGGGTCTGGCTGTTCCGGCTGGCCCGCCCGGCCTCCGACCTGCGCCTCGTCTCGCGCAGTGCGATCCCCTCGATGCTCGGATTGGCACAGGACCAGCGCCGGCTGGGCGTCGCGGTGCAGCGGATCGAACTGGCGCAGCGCGGGTGGCGCCATGTGCTGGACTGGTCGTGCGACGACCTCGCCGACGGATTCCATGCGGCGGAAGCGGCGGAGCGGCATCGTTGGACCGATGGCGACGCAGCGTTGCCGCCGGCATTGGTCGGGCGCCTGCGCGCGGGCGCGACGGTGATCGTGCGCGTCGGCAACACGTTGCCCTATCCGATTGCGGAACCGGTGCCCCGCAGCGCACTGACGGGCTGACGCCGGCGCCACTCGTCGCGGCCGGTCACGGACACCATCTGCCAGTGATCGGTGACCGGAGCGAGGGACGCGGAATGGCCAAGATCCACTACAGGATTGTCCAGCACGACGGCGGCTGGGCGTACAAGCTCGACGACGTGTTCTCCGAGCCGTTCCACAGCAAGGCTGCAGCGCTCACTGCGGCCAAACGGGTCGCCGCGGAGCAGCATATTCCCGGCAACACGACGCATATCGAGTTTCAGGACGAAGCCGGCATCTGGCACACGGAACTCTCCGAGGGGGGCGACAGGCCGGACGCCGATGTGGTCGCGTAGGCGCTGATCCGGCGCGGCGGGAAGGACGCGGACCACGGGCGATGCAGCCGACACGGCGGGAGAAAGGCGCTTGCGGGGATCGCCGTGCGGCGCGCGGTGAACTGGGGCGGAAGCCTGGCCGGCAGGCGACTACCCGTGGCGGTGCGCGTTCACGAAATCGAGCAGGTCGCTCTCGGCCGGCGGTTTTTCCAGCACCCGCTCGACCCCGAGATCCGCCGCCCTCGCGGCGATAGCCAGCGACGACGATCCGGTGATGAGCAGCACCGGAACGGTCGCGCCGATCTTGCGAAGCCGTGCAATCAACTCCAGCCCCGTGAGCCCGGGCATGTGCTGGTCAACGATCAGGCAGGTCGGCTGCACCGCATCGTCGTCGAGAAACGTCGCCGCAGAGGCATAGGTCGCCACGTCGTGGCCCGCGATCTCAAGCAGGAACTTCAGCGAGTCGAGCACCGCAGGATCGTCATCCACGATCGCAACGGGACTTATGCGACTGTCCACGACCTACCTGCCCACCAATGACTGTGCCCTCGGCCCCGACAGCCCGCAGGGAGTCCAGCGGCGACGATTGTGGACCGAGCCCGCTCCCGGCGGCATTGACGCAGATCAGTCAGGCTGCGCCTCCGACGCCGCCGGCCTGATCGCCCCGGCCGGCTGCTCGCGCGGGACGGTGAAGCGGAAGCTGGTGCCGCCGTCGGCTGCCGGCTCGGCGCGCAAGTCGCCGCCATGCGCCTCCACGATCGCACGGCAGATCGACAGGCCCACCCCCATCCCGTCCGGCTTGGTCGTCACGAAGGGCTGGAACAGGTTGGCCAGGACGATCTCCGGAAGGCCGGGGCCGCCATCGGTGACGCTGATCTCCACCCTGTCGCCGGCACCTTCCGTGGCGATCGCCAGTTCACGCCGCGCCCCGCCGTCCATCGCCTCGACCGCGTTGCGCATCAGGTTGAACAGCACCTGCTGGATCTGCACCTTGTCGATCACCGCCTCGGTTGCTGCGGGGTCAAAGCGAAGCTCCAGCTTGATCCCCTGCCCGACGCCGACCAGCGCCAGCGCGATCGCTTCCTCGATCGTTTTCGGCAGGCTCTCGGTGGTCCGCTCGCTTTCGCCTTTGCGGACGAACGCGCGCAGCCGCTGCACGATCTGCGCCGCGCGGTCCGCCTGTTCGGCGATCCGCTCCAGCGCCTGCCGCGCAGCCTCCTGATTGCCGGCGGCGAGCAGCCGGCGCGCGCCGTTGACGTAGTTGGCGATCGCGGTCAGCGGCTGATTGACCTCGTGCGCGAGCGCCGAGGCCATCTGGCCGAGTTCGTTCAGCCGCGACACGTGCGCGAGTTCCGACCGCAGTTCGTTCAGCCGCCGCTCGCGGTCCTGTCGCTCGGTCAGGTCGCGCACGAAGCCGGTGAACAGGGGCTCGCCGGTCAGCGTCGCTTCGCCGACCGACAATTCCATCGGAAACGTGCTGCCGTCCTTGCGCTGCCCGACGACGATGCGGCCGGTGCCGATGACGCGGCGCTCGCCGGTCCGCAGATGGTGATCGAGGTAGCCGTCATGTTCTGCGCGATAGGGCTGCGGCATCAGGATGCTGACGTTGCGCCCCCGCACGTCGTCCGCGGCATGGCCGAACAGCCGCTCGGCCGCGACACTGAACGACTGGATGATGCCGCGCTGGTCGATGACGATCAGGGCGTCCGGCACGGTCTCCAGGATCGAGCGCAACAGGGCCTCGCGCCGTCGCAGTTCGCCTTGCGCTTGCTGTGCTGCGGTGAGATCGCGCGCGATCTTGGATACCCCGACGATGTCGCCCGCGGCATCGCGGATCGGAGAGATCGTCAGGGACACCTGGATGACGCTGCCGTCCTTGCGGCGCCGCGCCGCTTCAAAGTGGACAAGCTTCTCGCCCCGACGAACCCGATCGAGGATCAGGCTTTCCTCTTCCAACCGCTCCGGCGGAATGATCCAGGTGATGGGTTGGCCGACGATTTCGCTGGCGGCATAACCGAACATGGCTTCGGCCGCCCTGTTCCAGGACGTGACGATTCCGTGCAGATCCTTGCCGACGATCGCATCGTCCGACGATTCCGCGATCGCCGCGAGGCGCCACCGCGCGTCATCCGCTTCGCGGCTTCGGGACGTGTCGTTGTTCATGTCCGACAAAGGCGACCGACCCCGGCGTGGATGCTCACGGTATAACTTGCCATAGGGGCAACCCGTCGTCGCGCATCTTCCTGTACGCGCAACACCAGGCCGGCACGGGGCGGGCGTCGCTCGCGGGTCCGTTTGGATGTCCGCAATGGGTAGATTGCGACAGGTCCGCATCCGGCGTGCGCATTGGCTGACAGCATGCCCAGATTAGCGTTCTTATGTAGGAACAATATGGACGTGCGGAGGCCACGGCCCCGCTCAGACCGTCCGGGGTGGGCTGCGGGTTCGGGTGCGGGAGAACCATCGGGTCCGGACGGGCGGTTCGCCCTGCATCCACGCGGGCGCCTCCGGCGGCGTGGGCGGACGGTAGGGCGGCAGCGGTTCCCGCCTGGGGCGCGGCGGCCGGGGCTTGCGGGGCTGGGCCGGTTTTGCCGGCCGGGCCAGGATTTTGGGCGGGTCGACCCGCAACATCCAGCAGAGTGACCGCAGTGGCCGGCGGAGCGACCCCGGTGCCGCGGCCAGCAGGGCCGCCATCTCGGGGTCCCGGAGCAGGTTTTCGAGCTGCCCGCCAAACACCACCGCGCCCGGCACCAGCGGCAGCAGCCAGCCGAATTTTCTGGCGAGCGGATTCGGCGGCGGCCGGGGCTTGCGGACGGCGGGCGGGCGTGGCGGGGTGGAGGCGCGGCGGCGCGGGGCATAGGTGCCAGCGTCGATGCGGGCGGCGAGCCGGGCGAAGGCCTGCTTGGCGTCGCGGATGCGGGTGACGATCAGCACGATCAACGGCTGGGAGAGCCCGAAGGCGCTCCGCGTCACCACGGCCTGG
>Ga0302314_10005960_pt1 | contig 22144 bp, 20 predicted proteins | sample III_Palsa_N2_3_FD_200533 | JGI IMG/M metagenome (GOLD analysis project Ga0302314, IMG submission 200533) | Peat permafrost microbial communities from Stordalen Mire near Abisko, Sweden - III_Palsa_N2_3 | ecosystem: Environmental > Terrestrial > Soil > Palsa > Peat permafrost | place: Sweden...
ACCTGGGAGCCGCGCAATCAGCGTCCGGAGCTGTGGCAGCTCTATAACACCCGTCTCACCAAGGGCGAGACCATCCGGGTGTTCCCGCTGTCCAACTGGACCGAACTCGACATCTGGCAGTACACCCGCGCCGAGGACATTCCGGTGGTGCCGCTGTATTTTGCCGCGCCCCGGCCCGTGGTCACGCGCGACGGCCTGCTGATCATGCGCGACGACGATCGCATGCCGCTGCTGCCGGGAGAACAGGAGGAGCTGCGCACGGTGCGCTTTCGTTCCCTGGGCGACTATCCGCTCTCGGCCGCGATCGAAAGTTCGGCCGCGACGCTCGATGCCATCATCGAGGAGATGGTGGCCGCGCGCACCTCGGAGCGCTCCGGACGCCTCATCGACAGTGACGAGGCCGCCTCCATGGAACGCAAGAAGCGCGAGGGGTACTTCTGATGGAGAAGAGCCTGCTGCGTTTCCTGACCTGCGGTTCGGTGGATGATGGCAAGTCGACGCTCATCGGCCGGCTGCTGTTTGATTCGAAGCTGATTCTGGAGGATCAGCTCGCCACGCTGGCCCGCGACAGCCGCAAGCACGGAACCACCGGTGAGGACATTGATCTCGCACTGCTGGTCGACGGCCTCGAAGCCGAACGCGAGCAGGGCATCACCATCGATGTGGCCTACCGCTTCTTCAATACGCCGCGACGCTCGTTCATCGTGGCAGACACCCCGGGGCACGAGCAGTACACGCGCAACATGGCCACCGGCGCGTCCAACAGTGATGCCGCGGTGATCCTGATCGATGCCCGCAAGGGGCTACTGACCCAAACCCGCCGCCACAGCTACATCTGCTCGCTGCTGGGCATCCGTCACGTAGCCGTGGCCATCAACAAAATCGACCTGATGGACTATTCGGCCGAGACCTTCCATCACATCGTCGGTGACTATTTCGGCTTCGCCAAGGCATTGGGGTTCGCGTCGATCACGGCCATCCCGCTGTCTGCCCGCTACGGCGACAACGTGACGGCACGCTCGGAGAAGCTCGAGTGGTTCGAAGGTCCCACGCTGCTCGAGTACCTGGAAGGACTCGACGCGGAATCCGGCCTGCTGCAGAAGCCATTCCGGTTCCCGGTTCAATGGGTCAACCGCCCGAACCTCGACTTCCGCGGCTTCTCCGGCACGGTGGCCTCCGGCAGCATCCGCACTGGGGAAGCCGTTGTCGTTGCCGCATCCGGCAAGGAGACCCGGGTCAAGCGCATTGTCACCGCCGACGGCGATCTGCCCGAGGCGCGGGCAGGGGAGGCGGTGACTTTGGTGCTGGCGGATGAAGTCGACATCGCGCGCGGCGATATCCTGGCTAAGCCTGAGACCCGGCCCGAGGTCGTGGATCAGTTCGCGGCCCATCTGCTGTGGATGGCGGAGGATGCGATGCTGCCGGGCCGCTCGTACCTGATGCGGATCGGTACCCGCTTCGTGCCCGCCCGTATCACCACGCTCAAACACAAGGTGGATGTGAATACTCTGGAGCACATCGCCGCCAAGACTCTGGCACTGAATGAAATCGGTCTGTGCAACGTGGCGACCGCATCTCCGGTGGCGCTCGACCCGTACGCGGAGAACCGGGAAACCGGGGCGTTCATCCTCATCGACCGGTTCACGAACGCGACCGCCGGTGCCGGCATGATTTCCTTCGGCCTGCGGCGCGCGACGAACGTGCATCGTCAGAGCCTGACCGTGGACAAGGTCGCCCGGGTGCATCGCAATGGTCACAGGCCGGTGATCCTGTGGTTCACGGGCCTGTCGGCTTCCGGCAAGTCCACGATCGCGAATCTCGTCGAGCAGGAGCTGCACGCCGGCGGTGCGTATACCTACCTGCTGGATGGCGACAACGTGCGTCACGGGCTGAACCGCGACCTCGGGTTCACTGATGTGGATCGCGTCGAGAACGTGCGCCGCGTCGGCGAAGTGGCGCGGTTGTTCACGGATGCCGGCATGATCGTGCTGTGCTCGTTCATCTCGCCGTTCCGGGCCGAGCGCAACATGGTGCGCGAGCTGGTGCCCGTCGGCGAATTCATCGAGGTGTTCGTCGACACGCCGCTCGAAGAATGCATCCGCCGGGATCCGAAGGGCTTGTACGCCCGTGCCAAGGCCGGATTGATCAAGAACTTCACCGGTATTGACTCACCGTACGAAGTGCCGGAGCAGCCGGACCTGCGACTCGACACCACGCAGCTGAGTCTGCAGGAGTGCGCGGCGCGGGTGATGGCACTGTTGCAGGAGCGGCAGATTCTGGGCTGGGGCGGAGCCGGCCGCGGCGACACTCAGACCTGGATCTGAGGCGTACCGGGCGCGCTCAGGGCACGGCGTCGCGCGGCCGCGGATACCGTGGAGACATAGGGCGAGTCGCGATCGTAAAACCGCCAGGGGCGCTGCGCCCAGTCGCCCGCATAGTCCACGCCGATACGCGGGCCGGTGGCGGTGCGCAGCGGCCGCGGTTTTCGCGGGGCTTCGAGCCACAAGGTGAGCTCACCCGGGTCGGCTGCACACAGATCCAGTCCACCATGGCGCCGGTCGATGCCCAGCGCTCGACACAGCAATCCCGGGCCCCAGCACGGCGCATCGAAACCACTGACCGGTTCGAGTGCGCGCAGCAAGACGGCATGCGGCGTCCCGGCCGTTGCCGTAACGACGTTGAGGCAATTCCACACGCCATAGATGAAGTAGACGTAGGCATGTCCGGCCCGTCCGTACATTATTTCGGTGCGTGCGGTACGCCGTCCGCCGGCGCTGTGCGCGGCCAGGTCATCAGGTCCCTGGTAGGCCTCCGTCTCGACGATGCGACCGATGGCGACTCCGTCGGGTCGGCGAAACGCGAGGTGCATGCCGAGCAGAGCCCGGGCCACCACCACCGCATCGCGGGCATAGAATCTGCGGGGCAGGGTCGCCATGGATGAATTATCCGTCATCGCAGGCGTCAAGGGGAAAGAGGGTAGAATATGCCGCCATGAATTCATCGCAGCACCGTGTCTGTCGCGTCGTCGCGCTCCTGGCGGGCCTCCTCCTCGGCCCGGGGCTCCTTGGCTCACTGCCTGCGCAGGCCGCGATTTACGAGCTCACCGATCCCAACATGCAGGTCGTCGGTGAGGACCTGCACATCCAGACGCACTATTCGGACACCCTGGTCGAGATCGCCCGCCAGTACGGGCTCGGCTACGAGGAGGTCGCCCGCGCCAATCCCAAGGTTGATCCGTGGCTGCCCGGCGAGGGCACGCAGATCATGATTCCCGGGCGGCACATCCTGCCGCCGGGGCCGCGCGACGGCATCGTCGTCAACATTCCTGAACATCGTCTGTACTATTTTCCAAAGCCGCTGCGTGGCCATAAGCCCATCGTGGTCACCTATCCGGTGAGCATCGGCAAGATGGACTGGAAGACTCCATTGGGACTCACGCACGTGGTCTCCAAGCAGAAAAATCCGAGCTGGAATCCGCCGGCATCGGTGCGCGCCGAGCATCTGGCCAACGGGGATCCCCTGCCCAGCGGCGCCATCGGCCCAGGCCCGGACAATCCGCTGGGTCTGTTTGCGATGCGTCTCGCCGTTCCTCCAGGCGACTACCTGATTCACGGCACCAACAATCCGTTGGCGGTCGGCATGGCGGTCACCCATGGCTGCATCCGCATGTATCCGGAGGATGTCGCGGCGATCTTTCCGACAGTCCCGGTGGGCACGAAGGTCTACCTGATCAACGTGCCGGTGAAAGTGGCTTTTGTGGATGGCACGCTGCTGCTCGAAGCTCATCCTCCGGTGGATGCCCAGGGACAGTCGATCGACCCGGTGCTGAGCCAGTTCGAGGAGCTGCTCACCCAGGCGCTGGGCGCCACCACGACCGCGGTGAATTGGGACATTGCCGTCGATACTCTCAAGAAGGCCGACGGTATTCCGGTGCTGGTAGGCCTGCAGGCGGATATCGACCCGACGCCGCCGGCGCCTGCGCAGACGCCGCCACCCGCGCCCACCACGACGACGCAGGCCGCCCCGCCGCCACCGAACGCATCGGATACCGGTCGTTGGGTCACGCAATAACTCCCGAAAAGACGCGAACAGGCGGTATCTGGCTGCCAAATGCAGCCAACCGGGCCGAACGCGCTTGAGCGCCGCTCGCCGTTGGCAGCCCGGCGGCGACGGTTTGCGCACAAACAGTTGAAAGGTTGCGCGGATCCGTTATAGTTCGCGCACCCACAAGGTTAGCCTTTTGGGTATAAGTCGTTGTTTTTACGTGAAAAATTCAGCCTTCAGCGATGTCAGAGCGCGATAACGAAAACTTCGATCTGGACGACGAATTCCTCAATAACGCACCCGAAGACGGTACTGATTACGACCGTATTCTGGACCGCGTGGACAAACGCGTACGCACGCAGGGCAAACGCGGCAAAGCCGCGTGGAGCAAGCTCGAAGAGGTGCTCGCAGATCGCAAGCTGGAAAAGGATCTGCGCGACATCTTCGATGACGAGGGGTAACGCGTGCGGCCTGGAACGGCACGAAATGCCGACCCGGGCGGAACGTCCTGTTCACAACTGAGCGTCGGGGCGGGACCTTCCTTCTCGCCGTAAACCTCACTCCAGTACCAACAAGCATCCCGGGATCCTTGAGCGCTCGGGCCGCCGGAGCGGCCGCCGGCGTGGTCCCGCAACCGAGGCACCGCATCGTGGCGCGCAACTTTCCGCAGTGGATCGTTCTGAAGTTCGGTGGCACCAGTGTTTCCTCACTGGCCAACTGGCGCAACATCGCGCAGATCGCGCGCGCGCGCGTGGCGACCGGGGCACGCGTACTGATCGTGCACTCCGCCGTTACCGGCATCACCGACAAACTCGAGAGGCTCATCGAGTCGGCCCTGCGCGGCTCACACGAAGAGGTGTTTGCCGCAATCCAGGAGCGCCATCGGCGCTTGGCGGCTGAACTGCAGATTCCCGTGAACGCCGCACTCGAGCGGCAGTTCCAGGAGCTCGGACAGATCAGTGCCGGCGTTGCCCTGGTGGGGGAATTGAGTGACCGGACCCGGGCACGGGTCATGGCGGCCGGCGAATTGATGGCCACCGATCTTGGCGCCCGGTTCCTGAAGTCGCAGGGCCTTGATGCGCATTGGCTGGATGTGCGCACGGTATTGAAGGCGGACGAGCGTCGTGGTGGCTCGGCGCGGGCCTCGGTACTCAATGCCACCTGCGTCTTCACGCCCGATGAGGCATTCCGCGAGCAGCTGAACGCACTGGGGCAGGTCGTGATCACGCAAGGCTTCATTGCCAGCGATGCGGACGGCAATACCGTGCTGCTGGGTCGCGGTGGTTCGGATACCTCGGCCGCCTATCTGGCCGCAAAGCTCAGCGCAGAGCGGTTGGAAATCTGGACCGATGTGCCGGGCCTGTTCAGCGCCAATCCACGCTCGACACCCAGCGCCCGCCAGTTGCGCTCGCTGCATTACGACGAGGCCCAGGAGATCGCGAGCAGCGGCGCGAAGGTACTGCATCCGCGTTGCATTCTGCCTGCCCGCCAGTACCAGATTCCGTTGCATGTGCTCGCCACTCAGGTGCCGGACCTCGAAGGCTCGGTACTCAGCGCCGACGCCGGTGACACGGGCGCGCAGGTCAAGGCGGTGTGTATCAAGAAGGGCATCACGCTGATCGCACTGGACAGTCCTGGCATGTGGCACCAGGTCGGCTTCCTGGCTGACGCGTTCCAGATCTTCAAGGATCACGGCATGTCCGTGGATCTGGTATCCACGTCCGAAACCAACGTCACCGTGTCGCTGGATCCGGCGGCCAACACGCTCGACAGCGCGCAACTGGACGCGCTGATCACGGCGTTGTCCGGCCTGTGCCGCGCCCGCGCCATCGGACCGTGCGCGTCGGTCAGTCTGGTGGGCCGCAATATCCGCGGCATCCTGCATCAGCTGGGCGAGGCCTTCGAGCTGTTCGCTGAGCAGCAGGTCTACCTGGTGAGCCAGGCGGCGAACGATCTGAATTTCACCTTCGTGGTGGATGAGAGCCAGGGCGATCGGCTGGTCGATGAGCTGCACGAACTGCTGATTCCACGTTCGCGCTCGGACCGCTCGCTGGGACCCACCTGGGACCAGCTGTTCGCGCCACAGAGCCAGGCGCCGCTTCCGGCCGGCAAGGCGCCCTGGTGGAAGGTCCGCCGCGAGGATCTGCTGCGGCTCATGGACGGTCGCGACTGCGCCTACGTGTACGACCGCGCCACGCTGCAGAATGCCGCGCGCGCCCTCAAAGGGGTGAAGTCCGCCTCGCGGGTGCTGTACGCGATGAAGGCCAATCCGCATCCGCAAATCCTGCAGCTGTTTCATGCCCAGGGCCTGGACTTCGATTGCGTGTCGCGCGGCGAGATTGAGCGTCTGGTCGAGTCGGTGCCCAAAATCGAGCGCAGCCGCATTTTGTACACGCCGAACTTCATCGGCCGCGATGAGTACACCTGGGCCTTCGAGCAGGGCGTGCAGGTCACACTCGACAGCCTCTTCGCCATCGAACACTGGCCGAAGGTGTTCGCCGGCAAGGATGTCTTTGTCCGTATCGACGGCGGTGTCGGCCGCGGGCATCACCGCCACGTGCGCACCGGTGGCGAGCATTCCAAGTTTGGCGTTCCCGTCGCCGAACTGGACGAACTCGCCGAGCGCGTGCGCGCCGCGGGCGCACGCGTCACGGGCCTGCACTCACACAGCGGCAGCGGCATCCTCGACGTCACGAACTGGGAAGAGACTGCCAATTTGCTCACCGAGCTCTCGCGCCGCTTCCCGGACGTGAAGAGCGTGGACGTGGGCGGGGGACTCGGGGTCCCGGAGCGCGCTGGGCAGGCCGACTTCGATCTCGGGCAGCTGGATGCCGCGCTCGGCCGCGTGCTGAACCAGCACCCGCATCTGTCGTTCTGGCTGGAACCGGGTCGCTACCTGGTCGCCCAGGCCGGCGTGCTGCTGGCTCGTGTGACACAGTTGAAGTCAAAAGGTGATACCACCTACGTTGGCGTGGCCACCGGGATGAACTCCCTGATCCGCCCTGCGCTGTACGGCGCGTACCATGAGATCGTGAACCTGACCCGGATCGATGACCCGGCCACTGTGCAGGCTAATATCGTGGGCCCGATCTGCGAGAGTGGCGATTTTCTGGGGCACGATCGCATGCTGCCGCCGACGCTGTCTGGCGATGTCCTGCTCGTGGCCAACGCCGGGGCCTACGGTCACGCAATGAGTTCGCGCTATACGCTGCGCGAACCGGCCGAGGAACTTTGCATCTGAACCGTGGTCGGTAGGAAGCCTATGGCAGTGGGGCGGCGGGAGTGAAGATTTGGCGCTACGTGCTGGCGGTCGTGCTGCTGTGCGTGCTCGTGCTCGCCGTGTACGTCGTGCACCTGGACCGCATCGTCACCTCGCAGTTCGAAGGCCGGCGCTGGACATTGCCGGCGCAGGTCTACGCGGCACCCCAGGAGCTGTATACGGGCGAGGCGCTGTCGGCACCGGACCTGGAACACGAGCTGCTGCGGCTGCAGTACCGGCGGGTCGATCAGATCGACCGGCCCGGCAGCTACTCCCGCCAGGGTGATAGGTTTCAGATCAGCCTGCGCCCCGCGCGTTTTGCCGATGAGGCTCGTCCCGCAACCGTCTTGAATGTGGCCTCGAGCGGCGCCGCGATTGCCGCGATCGCCGACATCACGGGCAAGGATGTGGCCATCGCGCGCCTCGAGCCACTGCTGATCGGCAGCATCTTCCCGATCCACGGTGAGGATCGCATCGTCGTCACGCCCCAGCAGGTGCCGCCGATGCTGCCTGCGGCATTGAAGGCGGTCGAAGACCGCAATTTTGATACCCACATCGGCGTCGATCCGTTGGGGGTGCTACGGGCGATATGGGTCGATGCCCGCTCGGGGCAGTTCGAGCAAGGTGGCAGCACGCTCACCCAGCAGCTGGTCAAGAACTACTTCCTCGATTCGCGACGCACCGCGGGGCGCAAGATCCGGGAAGCCATCATGGCGGTGCTGCTCGAAATGCACTTCAGCAAGACCGACATCATGACCGCGTACATCAACGAGATTCAGCTCGGTCAGGACGGCGACCGCGCCATCCGCGGTTTCGGTCTGGCGAGCCAGTTCTACTTCGGCAAGCCCCTGGTTGAACTCGACGTGTCACAGGTCGCGACGCTGGTGGCCGTGGCGCGGGGGCCGTCCTACTACGATCCGCGCCGGCACCCCGACCGCGCCCTCAAGCGCCGCAATGTGGTGCTCGGTCTGATGGCGGACCAGAAGATCATTCCGGCAGCCGATGCGCGGGCGGCCCAGGCCCGAGCCCTGGGCGTGATGGGACGCGGCTCGGGCGGCTACTACCCGGCCTATCTCGACCTCGTGCGCCGCACCCTGCGGCGTGACTACCGCGAGGAGGATCTGACCGAGGCGGGACTGGCGATCTTCACCAATCTTGAGCCGCGCACCCAGGAGCTGGCGGAGAAGATCCTCGACCGCGAACTCACGCGGCTGGATCACCTGCACAAGACCATGGGCGCGCCCCTGGAAGGCGCGGTGGTCGTCACCGCGCCGCAGAGCGGCGATGTGACGGCGGTGATCGGCGGTCGCGAAGCAGGCTTCGACGGCTTCAATCGGGCGCTCGACGCGCGCCGGCCGATCGGCTCGCTGGTCAAGCCCTTCGTGTACCTCGCCGCCATCGAAACCGGCCGCTACAACCCGGCCAGCATCATCCAGGACGTGCCGGTGAGCATCAAGGTTCCGGGTTCACCGGATTGGCAGCCGGAGAACTTCGAACACGACATCAACGGTCCGATCCCGATGGTGAAGGGCCTCGCGCGCTCACTGAACCTCGCCACCATCAATCTCGGGATGGACATCGGCCTGGATACCGTGCGGCATTCCTTGCAGCGCTTTGGCATCGAAGAGGATCCGCCGCGTATTCCTTCCTTGCTGCTGGGGACTTTTGGGCTCACGCCGCTGGAGGTCGCACAGTTGTACACCGGGCTTGCCAATGGTGGCTTCAAGAGCAACCTGCGTGCCGTCAGCGCGGTGCTGTCCGCGGATGGCAAGGCGCTCAAGGCCTTCAACCTGGATGTCGCCCCCGTGGCGCAGCCGGACGCTGTCTTCGAGGTGCAGATGATGATGGAGCAGGTGATCCAGCGCGGCACGGGTGTGGCGGCGCAGTCCATCCTGCCCACCGGCGTGGTGGTCGCCGGCAAGTCCGGCACGTCCTCCGACCTGCGCGACAGCTGGTTTGCCGGGTTCTCAGGCAATGCGGTGGCGGTCGTGTGGGTCGGGTACGATGATGACCGCGTGACTGGGCTCACCGGTTCGGCGGGGGCCCTGGGTGTCTGGGATCGGCTGCTGACGGCGATCGGACCCACCTCGGTGTCCAGTGTCATGCCGGAGTCGCTGCATCCGGTTACGATTGATTTCAATACCGGCTACCTGCCTGCGGCCAACTGTTCGCCGCAGCCGGTAACGGTCTATGTGCCGATGAGCTTTACGCCGCCGGCAGCGCCAGCCGGCTGCACGGCATTCGGGCCGCACGAGCCTTCATTGCTGGATCGGGCGGGTAAGTGGCTGGGCATAACGCATTGAGGTTGACCGCGACGATGTCGAGTTTGTTGTCAGGGTCTATCCCGCGTCGGCTGCCGCCGCTTCTGGTGCTGGGCGCGTTGGGGCTGCAGTTGAGCGGCTGCGCGATTTTCCGCGAGCCGGTCGAAAATCCGAATTCTCCCCAGCCTGCGCAACCCGCACCCGGGTATTCGGGCCAGCCCACGAGTCCTTATCCGGCGCCGCCGGCTACTGCGGTGCCCGCCCCGGCACCCGCGGTCCCCCCACCGACGCCCGCCCCGCCGGCCGCTACCCGTCAGTTTCACCTGGGAACCGCGGCCACCACGCTCGTCGCGCAGGCACACCGGCAGGCCGCGGCGGGTGACCCGCAGCTGGCCATCGGCAGTATCGAGCGCGCGCTGCGCATCGAGCCGGACAATCCGCTGTTGTGGATTGAGCTGGGTGAGATCCACGAGGCCGCGGGCCACTTTGATCAGGCCGCGGGCATGGGCCACAAGGCCCTGCAGCTGGCGACCGGTGATCCGCATGCCCAGTCCGCCTCCTGGCACCTGATCGCCGATTCCCTCAAGGCGCGCGGACGCAACGGCGAGGCAGCCGAGGCGCAGCGTCGGGCAGATGAACTGGAGCCGCAATAGATGTACACGCTGCACATCGCCAACAAGAACTACTCATCGTGGTCGCTGCGCCCCTGGATGGTGCTGCGCGAACTGCAGATCCCATTCGTCGAGCAGATCGTTCCGTTTCACAGCCAGGCCGACTGGGCGGCCTTTCGGCGGCTTTCCCCAAACGGGAAAGTGCCGTGCCTGGTCGATGGTTCCACCACGGTATGGGAGTCGCTCGCGATCGTCGAATACCTCGCGGAACGTCACCCCGGAGTGTGGCCCGCGCAGGCCGTCCACCGGGCCTGGGCGCGCAGCGCCGCTGCGGAAATGCATGCGGGTTTTGGCGAACTGCGCAACCGCTGCTCGATGAGCTGCGGGATCCGGGTGCAATTGCATTCAGTCACCGCAGCACTCACCGCGGACCTCAACCGGCTCTCGGCGTTGTGGAACGATGGGCTCAGCCGCTTCGGCGGCCCATTCCTGGCCGGCCCGGCCTGCAGCGCCGTGGACGCGTTCTTTGCGCCGGTGGCGTTTCGCATCCAGACCTATGGCCTCACCGTTGATACTGCATCCCAAGCCTACGTGACCCGGATGCTGGAGCGCGACTCCCTGCGCAGCTGGTACGAGGCGGGCTTGCGCGAACCGTGGCGCGACGCGCCGCATGAGGCGGAGGTCGCGCAATTTGGACAGGTCACACTGGACCTGCGCGCGAGTGCCGCGCCGCCAGCTCATTGACCACCTCTTCGAGCCCAAGATTCCTGCTCCGCAGCAGCACCAGCAGGTGAAACAGCAGATCGGCTGACTCGCCGATGAGCTTATCGTCGCTTTCCGCAACTGCCGCCAGCGCAACCTCGACGCCTTCCTCGCCGACCTTCTGGGCCACGCGCTTTGGACCGTCTGCGAAGAGTCTGGCGGTGTAACTCTTAGCCGGTGAGTCGCTGCGGCGCTGCTCGATGATGCCCGCAAGCGTGGCCAGAAACCCTAAGCGTGTGGCACCTGTCACAGCCGCATCACCGAAACAGGTGGTGGTGCCCTCGTGGCAGGTGGGACCGAGTGGCCGCGCGGTGATGAGCAGGGCGTCGGCATCGCAGTCGGTGCGGATCGTCTCGACCTGCAGGGTGTGACCGGAGGTCTCGCCCTTTTCCCACAGAATCTGGCGACTGCGACTGAAGAACACCACGCGCCCACGTGCCTGCGTTGCGGCCAGCGCCGCGGCGTTCATGTAGCCCAGCATCAATACGCCACCCGTGTCGGCATCCTGGATGACGGCGGGCAGCAGTCCAGCGCCTTTCTTGAAGTCCAGCCGCGACAGATCGGTGGGGTCGGAGGTCACGGCCATGGGCGCACCTCAACTCCGGCGACCAGCAGGTTGGCCTTCAGATCGCCGATGGCAATGGCGCCGGAATGAAACACACTGGCGGCGAGTGTCGCATCCACATCGGCCAGTTCGAACGCATCGCGGAAGTGCTCCGTCAGGCCCGCGCCGCCCGAGGCCACCAGCGGCACCCGGCAGATCTTGCGTACCGCCCGCAACTGGGCAATGTCGTAGCCGCGGCGCACGCCGTCGCTGGCCATGCAGTTGAGTACGATCTCGCCAGCGCCGCGGTCCTGGACTTCCCGCACCCAGGCCAGGGTGTCACGGCCGGAGTCCTTTGAGCGATTGGGGTCGCCGGTGAACTGGTACACGGTGTAGTGGTCGGTCAGGGTCTGACTGTCGATCCCGACCACCACGCATTGGGCGCCGAAGCGGGCGCTGAGCGCATTGATCAGGTCCGGATCGGCCAGTGCGGGTGAGTTGACGGAGACCTTCTCGGCGCCTGCATTGAGCACGGCTTCCGCGTCCGCCACCGAGCGGATGCCACCGGCGACGCAGAAGGGGATATCCAATACCTGCGCCACCTTGTGTACCCAGGTCCGGTCCACCGAGCGGCCTTCGGGGCTGGCGGTGATGTCATAGAACACCAGCTCATCCGCGCCCTCGTCGCGGTAGCGGGCGGCGAGTTCCAGAATGTCACCGACGACGCGGTGATCGCGGAAGCGCACCCCTTTGACGACCTGCCCGTCACGCACGTCCAGGCAGGGAATTATGCGTTTGGCAAGAATGGCCGCAGCTCCTCGGATGTCATGCGCTCTTCGAGCAGGGCCTTGCCGCTGACGGCCGCCGCCATACCCAGCTGGGCCAGTGCGGCAAGGTCAGCGGCATCGCGCACACCGCCGGAGGCCTGCCAGGCAATCTGCGGGTGGCGCTCGCGGGCCTGCCGATACAGATCCAGGCTCGGACCGGTCAGGGCACCGTCGCGTTCAATATCCGTGCACAGCACGTGCTGCAGCCCCTGTTCGAGAAACGGCTCCAGTGCTTCCCACAGACTCAAGTGTCCACCCTGGGTCCAGCCCCGGGTGCGCACGCGCGGCACGCCGGACTCATCATTGCGGATATCAAAGGCCAGACACAACCGCGCCGGGCCGAACTGGTTCAACCACCCGATTACCTGCCGCGGCTGCTCAACCGCGAGACTGCCGATCACCACCCGCGACACACCGTTGCGCAGCAGGTCATCGATGACGACGGCCGAACGCACGCCACCGCCCACCTGGATCTTGACTGCGCTCTGGGAGGCCAGGTTGACGACGATACTGCGGTTGGCCAGCGTCCCGTCGCGCGCACCGTCCAGATCCACGACGTGCAGCCAGCTGGCGCCGATACCGCGATAACGCTGCAGCAGCTCGTGCGGTTCGAACTCGTAGCGAGTCTCGGCGGCGAAGTCACCCTTGAGGAGGCGCACGCAGCGGCCGTTGCGCAGGTCGATGGCGGGAATCAGCAGCACGTCAGGTGAGCCTCAGGAAGTTGGCAAGAATACGCGCGCCCACCTTGGTCGAGCGCTCCGGATGAAACTGCGTGCCCCAGAAATTGTCTTTGCGGACGACGGCTGCAATGTCCACTCCGTACTCGGCACTTGCCAGGGTGTTCGCCGAAAGCGGTACGGCATAGCTGTGCACGAAATACAGATATTCGCCATTGGCGATGCCATCCAGCAGCGGATCCTCGCGCCCGATGCGCAGCCGGTTCCAGCCCATGTGAGGCACGGGCCGGCCGGCCGTCGGTTCCAGCTTGCGTACCGTCTGCGGCAAAATGCCTAAGCACTGGGCCGGGCCTTCCTCGGATTTGAGGTACAGCAACTGCATCCCCAGGCAGATCCCCAGCACGGGTTGTTTGAGCTTGGGTAACTGCGCGGCGACACCGCTGGTGGTCAGTCGCTGCATGGCCGCGAGCGCCGATCCGACGCCGGGCAGCAGCACCCGCGGCGCTTCGCTGATGACCGCCATGTCACTGGTCACGACGCTGCGGGCGCCGAGCCGCTCGAGCGCAAACTGCAACGACGCCAGATTGGCGCCGCCGCTGTCGATGATGGCAACGTCGAGGCTCACAGCACGCCCTTGGTGCTCGGCAATTCGCGGCCCTCGCGGCGGAAGGCCTGGCGCAGCGCGCGACCGGTCCCCTTGAAGCACGCTTCAATCATGTGATGGGAGTTCTCGCCGGTTACGCTCACATGCACCGCCGCCCCGAGGCTGTCGGCGAGGGAGCGGAAGAAGTGCGGTACCAGCTCGGTGGCCAGGCCGCCGACTTCCTCGCGCCCGAAGCGACCTTCAAACACCGCGTAGGCGCGACCCGAAAGATCAATGGCCACCTGCGTGCGTGCTTCGTCCATGGGCAGCAGGAAGCCATAGCGGTTGATGCCGAGCTTGGCCCCTAAAGCCTTGCGCAGCACCTCACCGACGGCCAGCGCGCAGTCCTCCACGGTATGGTGCTCATCGACGCCAAGGTCACCCTGGCAGGTCAGCGTCAGCGCAAAACCACCATGTTTGGCCAACTGCTCGAGCATGTGGTCGAAGAAGCCGATCCCCGTCGCAATACTCACCGGCGCGGTCGCATCGAGATCAACGCTCACGGCAATGTGCGTCTCCTTCGTGACGCGCTCCAGGCTTGCGCGTCGTGCCGTCAGTTCATGAACGACCGCAGGCCAGGTCTCCTGGTCGGCCCCGTTGCGGCGCACCTTCAGGCCCCGCGTGCCAATGTTGCGCGCAAGTTCCAGATCAGTGTCGCGATCACCGATCACCGCGCTCGCGCGCAGGTCCACATTCGCGTCACGCAGGAATTCGCGCAGCAAACCGGTGCGCGGCTTACGGCAGTCGCAGCCATCGCTAAGCCGGTGCGGGCAGATGAAGACCTTCTCGAAACGTACACCCTGCGAGGCGAAGGCCTGCAGAATGAACTGGTGCGCCACGTCGAAGGCCGCGGTGGGATGTGCCGGGGTGCCCAGACCGTCCTGGTTGGACACGATGACCAGCCGGTAGCCGGCCCCGGATAGCTCATTCAAGGCCGCGAACACGCCGGGCATGAACCGGATCTTCTCCAGGCTGTCGACCTGGAAGTCCGGCGGCTCCTCGACCAGAGTGCCGTCGTGGTCAATGAAAAGAACCGGGGTCGGGGCAGTCACTTCAGGTCTCTCCCATACACAAGGCGCTGATCAGACGCCGGTTCTGCTCGGGCGTGCCGACCGTGATGCGCAGGGCACGCGCAAGGTCAGGGTGCCGTCGCACGTCACGCACCAGCAGGCCGGCCGCGCACGCTCGGTCGAAGGCCACCTGGGGCGAGGTAAATTCGACCAGCAGGAAATTGGCGGCGCTGGGCCACACGCGGATCACCGCGGAGCTGCGGCACAGGGCCGCCGTCAGCACCGCGCGCTCGCGCTGGATCAGCGCGACGCGTTCGTCGGTGATGGCGCGGTTTTTCGGTCGCAGGGCACGCAGCACTGCTTCGACACTCAACTGCGCCAGGTTGTAGGGTTCGACGATGCGGCGCAGCAGGGCAATGACATCGGCATGCGCCAGCACCGTGCCGCAGCGGGCCCCCGCAAGGCCGTAGGCCTTGGACAGGGTGCGCAGCACCACCAGCCACGGGTGCCGTGGCAGGAGCCGTGCGCTGCTCGGCACGCCGGCAAACTCGATATAGGCCTCATCAACGACCACCAGAGCGCGTCCGGTGAGCGCCTCGGTGAGGCGCACGATGGTCTCCTCGGGGATGAGGTTGCCCGTCGGATTGTTCGGCGAGCACACGTACACCAGTTTCACGGTGGGCGCGCACTTGGCGAGCACTGCGGGCAGGTCATAGTGAAATCCGCGCGCCGCATCCAGCGGCACGCGCAGTACGCCGGCACCCTGGATGCGCGCCGCGACGGCATACATGCCAAAGGTGGGAGGACAGATCAGGACCTGGTCGACGCCCGCGCGGCAGAAGGCCCGGGTCAGCAGATCGATGGCCTCATCGCTGCCGCGGGTCACGAGCACGTTGCTCGCGGGCTGCTCGTACAGGCGGGCCAGCTGTTCCACGAGGTCACGCGGTTGCGGCTCCGGATAGCGGTTGAGGCCGGCCTCACTGACATCCTCGCTACTGCGCCAGGGCAGCTCGTTGGCATGCAGACGCTCCAGCGTCGGATCCCAGGCCGCATGGTCGTACGCGTCCACCCGCAGGATGTCCGGGCGGGCGATGCCGATGGGCGAGAGCGGCTTCGCGTTCAAGACGGATTCTCCAGCACGGCCAGCCGGCGCTGCACGGCGGCGGCGTGGGCATCGAGGCCTTCCAGGTGCGCGAGCGTCGCGGCCACGGGCCCCAGGTCCCGCAGGCCCTCGGGGGTCAGCTCCTGCACCGTGATGCGCTTGCTGAAGTCGAGCAGCGAGAGGCCACTGTAGGCGCGCGCGTAGCCGTAGGTCGGCAGCACGTGATTGGTACCCGAGCAGTAATCGCCCATGGGCTCGGGGGACCAGTCGCCGAGGAAGATCGAACCGGCATTGCGGATCTGGTTCAGACAGGCACGCGCGTGCCGGACCTGCAGCAGCAGATGCTCCGGGGCATAGTCATTGGAGACCTGGATCGCCGTCGTCAGGTCCGGCACCACGATGCAGCGGCTGGCGGCAATGGATTTAACCAGGATGGCGTGCCGCGACAGCGTGAGCATCTGCTGGTCCACCGCGGCCGCCACGTCGCGCGCCAGTTTCGCGGAAGGGGTGACCAGGATGGCCTGGGACTGCGGGTCGTGCTCGGCCTGCGCCAGCAGGTCCGAGGCGACGAAGTCGGGCTGCGCGGTCTCATCGGCGATGACGAGCACTTCGGAGGGGCCCGCGGGCATGTCTACGGCCGCCCCGTCCGGATCGGCGGCGACCCGTTGTTTGGCCGCGGTTACCCAGGCGTTGCCGGGGCCGAATATCTTGTCGACCTTGGGGATCGACGCGGTGCCGTACGCCAATGCCGCGATGGCCTGGGCGCCACCGACCTTGAATACCGTTTCGATGCCGCACAGCTGGGCGGCGACCAGCACGCTTGGATGGGCGGCGCCATTGTGGGCCGGAGGGGTGCACAGCACCCGCTGCGGGCAGCCTGCGAGGCGCGCGGGTACCGCCAGCATGATGACCGCCGAGGGCAGGGGCGCGGAACCTGCCGGTACGTACAGCCCGACGGCATTGATGGCGCGCGTGATGCGTTCGCAGCGCACCCCCGGGGAAGTCTCGAGCGACAGCGGCGGCAGCTGCTGTGCGGCGTGGAACTTCTCCACGTTCGCAACTGCCCGCGTCAACGCGGCGATCTGCACCGGTGTCAGTTGTGAGCGGGCGGCGGCAAACTCCGCCGGGCCTACCGCGAGGTTCTCCAGGCGCACGCCATCGAAGCGCTCGGTGAGCTCGAGCAGCGCCGCATCGCCGTCGGCACGTACGGAGTCGATGAGGTCCGCAACGACCGCTGCGACATCCGCCCGGGCCGCGACGGCCGGACGCGCCAGCGCGGCGCGGCGCTCGCCCGCAGAAAGGTCCTGCCAGTACAGAATTCGCATGGTCACACCAGCATTTTCTCAACCGGCAGCACCAGCATGGCACTCGCGCCGGCCTTCTTCAGGCTCTCGAGGGTCTCCCAGAACACGTTTTCGCGGCACACGGCATGCACCGCGACCCGATCCGGATGACCCTCCAGCGGAATGATCGTCGGTGACTCGCTGCCGGGCAGCAGACGCCGGATCTCCGGCAGCGCCGAGCGCGGCGCGTGCAGCATGATGTACTTGCTCTCCATGACCTGCTGGACCCCATCAATGCGCATCAGCAGCCGTTCGGCCCATTCGTCCTTGGCGGCGGCCAGGGCAAGGGGCGTGCGGATCAGCACCGCGTGGCTTTCGAGCACTGTGAACACTTCGCGCAGGTGATTGGCCTGCAGCGTCGAGCCGGTGGAGACCAGGTCGCAGATGGCATCTGCCCGCCCCAAGCGCGGGGCAATCTCGACCGCGCCGGAGAGCACCACGATATCCGCGGTGAGGTCCTGCTGCTTGAGGAAGCGCGCCAGCATGTACGGATAGGTGGTGGCAATGCGCTTGCCCTGCAGCCACGCCGGACCGGTGAACACCACGCCGTCGGGGACGGCGAGGGACAGCCGGCAGCGGCCGAAATCGAGGTTGCGCACCGTCTGGAACAACGCCGGGTGGCCGCGTGAGGCGAGTTCCAGACGCTTCTCTTCCAGCACGTTGAGGCCCACCAGGCCCAGGTCGCACACATCCTCCTGCACCAGATCCGGGATGTCATCGTCGCGCACGAACAGCACATCCAGCGGCATGTTCTCGCCAAATCCCATCAGCTGGTCCTTGCCGCGCGAGAGCTTGAGGCCGCAGCGGCTGAGCAGGTCGAGCGACGGGTCGGTCAGGCGTCCGGATTTCTGGACGGCCAGTTTCAAACGGGTGTCTTTATCCATTGCGGGCCGCCTCCACACGGCGGGCCGAATCATTGCGGCGGGTCCGGCGGCTGCCCTGCGCGCGCCGCACCACGAGCGAATAACCGCCGTTGCCATCGGCCAGGCAGCGCGCCACGCGACTGATGGTGGTCACGCTCACGCCCGTCAGGCGGTTGATTTCACGGTACGGCACGCCACGCATCAGCCAATCGACGACGGCCCAGCGGTCGGCCATGGCCTGGATCTCCGCCGGCGTGCACAGGTCGCGGAAGAACGCGCGGCACTCATCGGCGCTGCGCAGCGTGGCCACGGCGGTGTACAGGTTGCGCTCGGCCAGGGCTTCCTGGCTGGACGACACGTTGCGGTGGACTTTCATGGCGGGCCTTGTCTCGTACCAACGTAACAGTACGCTAATACATTAGCACGGACCGGTGGTGCGTGGCCAGCCGGATTTTCCCCGTGTATGCTTACGCCATGCGCTTGAATACCGATCGTATCCTGACCACCCACGTCGGCAGCATGCCCCGCACCCAGGTGGTGGCGGACATGCTGATGGCACGGGAGAACCAAAGCGGCTATGACCCCGCCGCCTTTGATGCGGTGATGGCCGATGCGGTCGATGCGGTGGTGGCGCGGCAGGTGCAGGCGGGCGTCGACATCATCAGTGACGGGGAGACCTCGAAGATAAGCTACGCGACGTATATCAAGGACCGGCTCTCGGGCTTTGCCGGCGATAAGCCGCGGCAGGTGGCGTTGGACCTGCAGCCGTATCCGGAGTTTCGCGCCCGCATGGCGATCTTCGCCGGCAAGCAGACCTTCAAGCGCCAGGCCTGCGTCGGGCCGATCGCGATGGTCGAGCGTGAATCGCTGCACAAGGACATCGCGAACCTGCGAGCCGCTGTCGCGCGTCACGGCCCCGCAGATGCGTTCATGAACGCCGCTTCACCGGGAGTCGTGGCGGCCTTCCAGCCCAATGAGTACTACCCCACGCATGAGACCTACGTCGAGGCGATCGCGACCGCCATGCGCGAGGAGTACGAGGCCATTGCGGCGGCCGGCTTCGTGCTGCAGATCGACTGCCCGGACCTGGCCATGGCGCGACACACCGGGTTCCAGGAGCTGACCGAGGCGCAGTTCCTGCGCCGCGCGAATTTTCACGTGGAAGCGCTAAACGAGGCGCTGCGCAATGTCCCGGCCAGCCAGCTGCGCATGCACGTGTGCTGGGGTAACTATGAAGGTCCCCACGACCACGACATCGAGGTGGAGAAAGTCCTGCCGATCATCCTCAAGGCCAAGCCTGCGGCCATTTTGTTCGAGGCGGCCAATCCCCGGCATGCCCACGAATGGGCGGCCTGGAAGCAGGCGCGGATCCCGGACGACAAGGTGCTGGTGCCCGGCCTGCTCACCTGCACCTCCAATTATGTTGAGCACCCGGAGCTCATCGCCCAGCGCATCAGTCAATTCGCGGACATCGTCGGCCGCGAACGCGTGTTGGCCGGGACGGACTGCGGTTTCGGCACATTTGCCGGCATCGGCAAGATGGACGCGGAGATTTCCTACGCCAAGCTGGCCGCGCTCGCGGCCGGGGCGCGGCGGGCATCCGAGTGGCTGTGGCCTTGACGCTGCCGCGGCACCCCGCCTAAACTTCGTGTCACTCATCGAGACCGGCTGAGGGAAAAGGCCCTTCGACGCCGGGGCAACCGCCGAGCCTAACCAGCCCGGGAAGGTGCCAACTCCTGCGACCCGCACAAGCGGGGCGGTAGATGAGTGATCGGGGTGGCCCGGGCCGCGTTGCAGAACGTGCCGGGGGATGGACCCGATTAACCCCCGCCCATCGGGCGCGGGTATTCCGCAGGGGTATCGGTTGTATTTCGAGCCCTGGTCGGCGGAGCGCCCAAGATGACTGCCAGAGTTGAGGTCCGATCCACAGGCACGCGCACGGCGCGGGTCACGTCCCTTCATGCCTCGGCCTCTGGCGCCGCGCCGCCGCAGGTGCGCGAGGGCGTCCTGGAGCTGGCCGGCAGCCGACCGCTGCATTACCGCGGGCAGCTCGCTGACGTGCGCATCGCCTGGCGCATGACCGGTCCGGAAGAAGCGCCGGTGGTGTGTGCCCTGGGCGGGATCTCGGCCCATCGACGCGTGTGCCTGACCGCGGATTTGCGCGAGGGCTGGTGGTGTGACATCGCGGGGCCCGGCAAGCCGCTGGACAGCGATCGCTGGCGCATCCTCAGTTTCGATTTTCTGGGCGGCAGTGGCGAGTCCACCGGACCGGCGGTCGGCGTCACGGACTTTCCCAGCATCTCCACCTATGACCAGGCGCGGGCGCTGGAGCAGTTGCTCGATGCGCTGGGCATCGGTGCGCTGCGCGCCATTGCCGGCGGCTCCTATGGCGGCATGGTGGGGCTGGCGTTCGCCGAACGCTACCCGGATCGCATCGCGAGCCTCCTGGTCATCGGCGCCGCGGACCGTGCCCATCCCATGTCCAGCGCCTGGCGCAGTACCCAGCGGCGCATGGTCCGCTTCGGCATCGACACCGGCCATCCGGAGCAGGGGATGGAGCTGGCGCGTGCGCTCGCGATGACGACGTACCGCTCGTCGGAGGAGTTCGCCGCACGTTTCGATGGGCCGGCCGAGGAGATCGACGGACGGTTCGTGTTTCCCGTGGAGCAGTACCTGGCCGCGCGGGGCCGCGACTATGCCGCCCAGTACCGGCCGGAAGCCTTCCTGTGCCTGTCGGAGTCCATCGACCTGCACCGCGTGGACGTGGCGCGGATATTCGTGCCGACGACAGTGGTCGGTATTCGCGAGGATCGGCTGGTGCCCTTGCCGGACATCCGAGCCATGGTGGCCCGACTGCAGCAGGGCCGGCTACACGAGATCTCGTCCGTATTCGGACACGACGCCTTTTTGAAGGAAACGGATCAATTGCGAAGCATTTTTGCGAATGTGCTGGGTGGGGCAGCATGAGCGGCAGACCCGATGCGGTGACGCAGGCGGTACGCGCCGGCCTGGAAAGCGATGCGGGCACCGGAGCGGTGGTGCCGCCGATTCATCTGTCCACCACCTACGCGTTTCACGGCTTCAATGAAAAGCGTTGCTACGACTATTCGCGCAGCGGCAACCCCACCCGGGATCTGCTGGCGAAGGCGCTCGCCGATCTGGAAGGCGGAGTCGGCGCCGCGGTGCTGGCCACCGGCATGGCCGCCATTACGCTCGTCGGCCATCTGCTCCCGGTCGGTGCGCGCATCGTTGCGCCACACGACTGCTATGGCGGCAGCTATCGCCTGTTCGATGCCTGGGTCCGTCGCGGCGAACTCAAGTGCGACTTCGTGGATTTCGACGACGAGAAGGCGGTGCGGGCCGCACTGTCCGAGCCCACGGCGCTCCTGTGGATCGAGACTCCGAGCAATCCGCTGCTGCGCATTACCGATATCGCGCAGTTTGCCGAAGCCGGGCACGCCGCCGGAGCGCTGGTGGTGGTCGACAACACCTTCCTGTCGCCGCTGTGGCAGAAGCCCCTGGCACTGGGTGCGGATATCGTCGTGCACTCCACGACCAAGTACCTGAACGGTCACAGCGATGTGGTTGGCGGCGCGGTGGTGGCGGCCACGCAGGAACTGCACGAACGCCTGGGCTGGTGGGCCAACTGCCTGGGGCTCACCGGCGCAGCCTTCGACAGCTACCTCACGCTGCGCGGCCTGCGCACGTTGAGTGCGCGACTGGAGCATCACGGCCGCAATGCCGGCCGTCTCGCCGAGTGGCTGCAGTCACAGCCGGGCGTCAACCGCGTGTTCTATCCGGGTCTGCCCAATCATCCCGGGCACCGGATCGCAGCCCGGCAGCAGCAGGGCTTCGGTGCCATCGTGACGCTGGAGGTGGCCGGTGGCCACGATGCGGTGCGCGCGCTGGTCTCGCAGATGAAGTATTTTTCCCTCGCGGAGAGCCTGGGTGGTGTCGAGAGCCTGGTGGCGCACCCGGCCACGATGACTCACGCCGCCATGGATCCGCAGGCACGTCAGCGTGCCGGCCTCACGGAAGGCCTGCTGCGGCTGTCGGTGGGCATCGAGGCGTACGAGGACCTGCGCGATGATCTCGCGGCGGGCCTGGAACGCGCGCGTGCGGCTACAGTCGGTGCAACGCGCGGCGCGGCCTCGTAGTCATCCAGTCGGGAACGGCGGTGAGGGGCCCCAAAACCCCT
>Ga0302314_10005962_pt1 | contig 22137 bp, 13 predicted proteins | sample III_Palsa_N2_3_FD_200533 | JGI IMG/M metagenome (GOLD analysis project Ga0302314, IMG submission 200533) | Peat permafrost microbial communities from Stordalen Mire near Abisko, Sweden - III_Palsa_N2_3 | ecosystem: Environmental > Terrestrial > Soil > Palsa > Peat permafrost | place: Sweden...
GCTCCTCGGGCCGGCCGGGCTCCCCGGGTCCCTGGCTCTCCGTCACTGAAACACTCCGCTCGCTGCCGTCCGATCGGGTCCGGGGATGATGTTAGGCAGCCCTCACCTGCGTCGGAACCAGATGCCGGATGGAACCCCGGGAGTTCCCCGGGAGTTCACGAACAGGTCGCTCGGCGCACCCCGGGCGGATGTTCAACTTCCCTTCGCCCGACGTACATCCGGGCTCCTGGGGGCGCCTCGTCACTACCCACCGGTAAGACCTACGCTCGGAGTCATGCGCCGAGCAAAAATCGTCTGTACGCTAGGCCCCGCCACCGATTCGTACGACCAGATCAAAGCACTGGTCGACGCCGGTATGGACGTGGCCCGCCTCAACCTCAGCCACGGCTCCTACGCCGAGCACGAGGAACGTTACCGCCGGGTCCGCAAGGCCGCCGCCGAGACCGGCCGCAGCGTCGGCATCCTCGTCGACCTGCAGGGCCCCAAGATCCGCCTGGAGACCTTCGCCGAGGGGCCGGTCCTGCTGGAACGCGGCGACGAGTTCGCCATCTCCACCGCCGACGTCCCCGGCGACCGCCACTGCTGCGGCACCACCTACAAGGGGCTGTGCGGTGACGTGACCCCGGGTGAGCTCATCCTGGTGGACGACGGCAGGGTCTCCCTTGAGGTCGTCTCGGTCGAGGGCGACCGGGTCAACTGCATCGTGGTCGAGGGCGGCATGGTCTCCGACCACAAGGGTCTCAACCTGCCCGGAGTGGCTGTCAGTGTCCCCGCACTCAGCGACAAGGACGTCGCCGACCTGCTCTGGGGACTTCGTATCGGAGCCGACCTGATCGCGCTCTCCTTCGTCCGAAGTGCCGAGGACATCAAGGACGTTCACCAGATCATGGGGCGGGAGGGACGCTTCGTCCCGGTCATCGCCAAGGTCGAGAAGCCGCAGGCGGTGGCGAACCTGGAAGGCATCGTGGACGCCTTCGACGGCGTCATGGTCGCCCGTGGAGACCTCGGCGTCGAGGTCCCGCTGGAGCAGGTCCCGCTGGTGCAGAAGCGCGCGATCGCGCTCTGCCGCCGCAACGCCAAGCCGGTGATCGTGGCCACCCAGATGCTGGAGTCGATGATCCACGCCTCCCGGCCGACCCGGGCCGAGGCGTCGGACGTCGCCAACGCCGTGCTGGACGGCGCGGACGCGGTGATGCTCTCCGGCGAGACCAGCGTCGGCAAGTACCCGATCGGGACGGTGAAGACCATGGCCCGCATCGTCTGCGCGGCCGAGGAGGACATCATCGAGGCGGGTCTGCCGCCGCTGACCGAGAACAACAAGCCGCGGACCCAGGGCGGCGCGGTGGCCCGGGCCGCCGCCGAGATCGGCGACTTCCTGGACGCCAAGTACCTGGTGGCCTTCACCCAGTCCGGGGACACCGCGCGTCGGCTGTCCCGCTACCGCTCGCCGATCCCGGTGCTGGCCTTCACCTACGAACCGGCGGTGCGCAGCCAGTTGTCGCTGAGCTGGGGCGTGGAGACCTTCATGGGACCGCTGGTCGACACCACCGACGAGATGGTCGCCCAGGTCGACGCCGCGCTGCTGGACCTCGGCCGCTGCCGGCCCGGCGACCGGGTGGTGATCACGGCAGGCTCCCCGCCCGGCCGTGACGGCTCCACCAACCTGGTCCGGGTGCACTACGTGGGCGAGGACGACTCACCCGCCCCCGTGGCCAGTTGATCGGCAGGCAGAGCCGCACCACCACCACCCGCAGCACCCGCAGCACGACACCGAGCCCGACCGGCAGGCACGCCGGTCGGGCTCGGTGTCGTCGTAGGTGACGGTGAGGTCAGTGACCGCCCTCGGGCACGACCTCGACGTCGGCGATGCTCTGCTCGATCTCCGCGGTCTTCAGGCTCACGCTGATCGCCCAGTAGTAGATGACCAGGGCGAAGACGGCGATGACGCCGATGTCCCACCACAGCGGGAGGTTGTCGGCGATGCTGCACCCGGCGTCGGAGCAGAAGCCGCCCTGCCAGGAGATGACGCCCATGCCGATCAGGTAGACCGGCAGCCACTGGGCGGCCTTCCAGTCCAGCCGAGGCGCGTTGGGCAGGTTCTTGGAGGTCGCGTACCAGGCGTAGGAGCCCAGCAGCGCGTAGCCGAGGAGGATGGCGATCCCGAGCCGCCACACCGTGTCCCAGCCGGCCCAGTAGATGATCAGGCTGGCGACGACGAAGGACAGCGGGGCGATGACCTGTCCGCCGGGCAGGCGGTAGGGGCGCTCACGGTTCGGCAGCTGCTTCCGCAGGGCGCCGTAGGCCAGCGGGGCGCCGGCGTACATCAGCACGCTGGCCGAGGTGATGAAGCCGACCAGGGCCTTCCAGCTCGGGAAGGGAAGGAAGCAGATCACACCGGTGAGGAAGGAGATGATCAGGCCGAACCAGGGCACGTCCTGGGCGTTGGTGGCCTCGAACTTCTGCGGGGTGTAGCCGTTGCGGCTGAGCCCGTAGGAGATGCGCGAGGTGGAGGTGACGTAGATGAGGCCGGTGCCTCCGGGGGAGATCACCGCGTCGATGTAGAGGATCGTGCCCAGCCAGCCCAGACCGATGACCGTCGCCAGACCGGCGAACGGGCCGTTGATGCCGTTGTAGGCCAGGTTGGCCCAGCCGTGGGCGAAGGAGGCGCCGGGCAGGGCACCGATGTAGACGACCTGGAGCGCCAGGTAGATGATCGCGCCGATGGCGACCGAGCCGAGGACCGCGCGCGGGATGTCCCGCTTCGGGTTGGAGCTCTCACCGGCCAGCTGGATGGCCTGCTCGAAGCCGAGCAGGGCGAAGATGATGCCGCTGGTGCTGATCGCGGCCAGGACGCCCTTGGCGCCGAACGGCGCGAAGCCGCCGCCCGCGGTGAAGTTGCCGCCGTGGAAGTGGGTGATCGCCAGCACGAAGATCGTAAAGAGCGGGACGCCGATCTTCCACCAGGTGGCGGCGCTGTTCGTATGCGCAAGGATGCGTACGCCCAGGAAGTTGACCGCGACGAAGACGGCCATCAGCAGGACGGCCACGAAGAATCCGGAGGTGGTCAGCGTGCCCTTGGCGTTCTCAAAACCGGCAGCCCAGGACCAGTGTCCGGCATAGCCGATCATGGCCTCGACCTCGATCGGGGCGACCGACGCGGCCTGGAGCCAGGAGAACCAGCCGAAGGACATCCCGGCTATGCCGCCGAAGGCGTAGTGCGGGTAGCGGGCCGTGCCGCCGGTCACCGGGAACATGCCGCCGAGCTCGGCGTGCACCAGCGCCAGCAGGATGATCGCGACCGCGCCGATGCCCCAGGAGATGATCGCCGCGGGGCCCGCGGTCACCAGGGCGTTCTTCGCGCCGTACAACCAGCCGGAGCCGATGATCGAGCCTACGGACGCCCAGGTCAGACCAATGATGCCGATTTGGCGTCGGAGGTTGCGGTTTGGGGCGGTGGGTGGAGACAGCTGGTCTGCGGCAGCCATGGGTAAGGGAACCTCTCGAAAGTGGGGACAGGAGGTTGAGAGTTGCCCCAGGTTAGGGGCAGATAGTCCTCATGCATAGATGTCGTTGCTGAATGGATGCGTACTCGGCTGAGTTTTTCCTGCCCGTAACACTGTGAAATCTTCGAGCGGGTACTCGACCTGGATCCCACCGCATCTCCACTGCCCACAACTCCGTTGGCGTGCACAGCCGGAGACCTGATCGTGCCCATTCCGTGACTTGAGGAATTCTTGAGCTTTCGATTCCCGGGAGCAGGCCATTGACCTGTGGGCATTCGAGGGGCTAATGGATTCCGGCGGGTGTCCGCACCGGCGGGGGTGGCACAACTGGGGCGTGCGCGGGCCCGGTCGGCGGTGGTGCTGCCGACCGGGCCCGGATGCCGCTGGAATGACGATCCGTCAGCGAATGTGGCATGACTCTGCCATTCGCGTCAGTGGCCGCCCACGTCCACCACCTCGACGTCGGCGATGTTGTGCTCGATGGCCTCGGTTCGCAGTCCGACCGCCACCGCCCAGTAGTAGATGGCGAGCGAGAACACCGCGATGACCAGGATGTCCCACCACAGCGGCAGATTGCCCTTGGCCCCGCAGCCGCTCATCTCGCAGAAGCTGCCCTGCCAGGAGATGACGCCCATGCCGACCAGGTAGACCGGCAGCCACTGGGCGGCGCGCCAGTCCAGGTCCGGGGCGTTGGGCAGGTTCTTGGCGTTGGCGTACCAGGCGTAGGAGCCCATCAGCAGGTAGCCGATGACGATGGCGATGCCGAGCCGCCACAGGGTGTCCCAACCGGCCCAGTAGATGATCAGGCTGGCGACCACGAACGACAGCGGGGACAGGACGTGTCCGGCCGGCAGCCGGTACGGGCGTTCCCAGTCCGGCAGTTGCTTGCGCAGCACGCCGTAGGCCAGCGGCGCTCCGGCGTACATCAGCACGCTGGCCGAGGTGATGAAGCTGACCAACTGCTGCCAGCTGGGGAACGGCAGGAAGCAGAGCACGCCGGTGACGAAGGCGGCGATCAGCCCGAACCAGGGCACCCCGCGTCGGTCGGTCTGCTCGAACAGCTGCGGGGTGTAGCCGTTGCGGCTCAGGCCGTAGGAGATCCGGGAGGTGGAGGTGGTGTAGATGAGCGCGGTTCCGGCCGGCGAGATCACCGCGTCCAAGTACAGGATCCAGGCCAGCCAGCCCAGTCCGATGACGGTCGCCAGACCGGCGAACGGGCCGCTGATGCCCGGGTAGTTGAGCTTGGCCCAGCCGTTGGCGAAGGCGGAGTGCGGCAGCGCGGCGATGTAGACCACCTGGAGCGCGGTGTAGATCACCGCGCCGATGGTCACCGAGCCGAGCACCGCGCGCGGGATGTCCCGCTTCGGGTTGCGGCTCTCCCCGGAGAGCTGGATGGCCTGCTCGAAGCCGAGCAGGGCGAAGATGATGCCGCTGGTGCTGATCGCCTCCAGGACGCCCTTCGCCCCGAACGGGGCGAAGCCGACGGAGTCGAAGTTGCTGCCGTGGAAGTGGGTGAGCGCCAGCACGAAGATGGTGAGCAGCGGGATGGCGATCTTCCACCAGGTGGCCGCGCTGTTGGTGCGGGCCAGCAGTCGTACGCCGAGGAAGTTCACCGCGGTGAAGACCGCCATCAGCAGCACCGCCACCGCGAACCCGGACGGCGTCAGTGTGCCGTTGGCGTGCTGGAAGCCCTCTGCCCAGGACCAGTGCCTGGCATAGCCGATCATCGCCTGGACCTCGATCGGGGCGACGGTCACCGCCTGGAGCCAGGAGAACCAGCCGAAGGACATCCCGGCCAGCCCGCCGAAGGTGTAGTGCGGGTAGCGGGCGGTGCCGCCGGCCACCGGGAACATGCCGCCGAGCTCGGCGTGCACCAGTGCCAGCAGGACGATCGCGACCGCGCCGATGGCCCAGGAGATGATCGCGGCCGGCCCGGCGATGACGACCGCCTTCTGTGCGCCGAACAGCCAGCCGGAGCCGATGATGGAGCCGACGGACGCCCACATCAGCCCGATGAGGCCGATCTCCCGCCGGAGGCCGCGACCCGATTCGGACGGCAGGGACAACTGGTCAGTGGATGCCATGGTGGAGCGCCTCTCGAATTCAAGGCAGGCCTGAGAGTTGCCTGATATGAGGTGCAGATTACTCCGGCGCATTGATTCTGACGATGAACAGATGCGTTCGAATGGGTGCGTCCGACATCTGTACGAATATGTATCGCCGCAGGTCAGTGGTTTGCTGAGGAATGCGCCGGGGAAAATCGCGTCGCCCGGAAGAGGCAGTCAGGGTGCGCGCCGGAAGTCGTTGGTATGCCAGGTGGGATTGAATGACAATAGGCCGGGAAAAGGCGCAGCCGGAGGATGGGACGAGAGGGTGGCACGAGCCGGCCCGCGCGCGGTCCGCTGACAGGGACCGGGGGTTGAACCGGGGGAGGGAGAACTGTGTGCCGGGTGCGGGACTTGAACCCGCACGCCCTTTCAGGCAATCGCTTTTGAGGCGATCATGTCTGCCGATTCCATCAACCCGGCGGGGTGCCTGGACAGAGTACCCTGTCGGGCTCCGTTCGCGCAGCTGGGTAGGCTCGTCCCGGCAACCCCCCTGCGTCCACCCGAGGAGCACCGTGACCGCCGCCACCGACGAGCAGCCCGAGCAGCCCGAGCAGCATGTCCCGCCGACGACCACCCGGGTCGTCATCGCCGAGGACGAGGCGCTGATCCGCCTGGACCTCAAGGAGATGCTGGAGGAGGAGGGGTACACCGTCGTCGGCGAGGCCGGGGACGGCGCCGAGGCCGTCAAGCTCGCCACCGAGCTGCGCCCGGACCTGGTCATCCTGGACGTCAAGATGCCGATCCTGGACGGCCTCTCCGCCGCCGAGCAGATCCACGAGGCGCACATCGCGCCGACCCTGATGCTCACCGCCTTCTCCCAGCGCGAGCTGGTCGACCGGGCCCGCGACGCCGGGGCGATGGCCTACATCGTCAAGCCGTTCAACAAGAGCGACCTGGTCCCGGCGATCGAGATGGCGGTCTCCCGCTACAGCGAGATCCGCGCGCTGGAGTCGGAGATCGCGGACCTGAGCCTGCGGCTGGACACCCGCAAGCTGGTCGACCGCGCCAAGAGCGTGCTTCAGACGAAGTTCGGGCTGACCGAGCCCGCCGCCTTCCGCTGGATCCAGAAGACTTCGATGGACCGCCGGATGACCATGAAGGCCGTCGCCGAGGCGGTCATCGAGGAGGGCGCGGCCCAGGACGCCAAGAAGAAGGCCGCCCCGCAGCCCGAGCCGGGCGCGGACGCCTGAGCGCGGACGCCTGACAGTCCGGCGCGAGCGCGCGTGGTTGGACCCGTGCGCGCGGTCGGGCCGACCGGTCTACGGCGGGAAGATCCCGCTGTCCGCCGCGCTCCGCGGGAACGGACCGCCAAAGCCCGCCGTGGTCCCGCAGGCCCGGAGCAGCGCGCCGTGCATGTCGATGATGTAGGAGTCGCCGAGTGCGTCGCGCTGGGTCTGGGTGGCCCGGGAGTTGCTCACGGTGAGGATCAACACCGGGTAGGGGTCGTTCGGCGTGACCAACGCGCAGTCGTGCACGGTGGCCCGCAGCGTCAGCGTCACCGGTCGCCCCGGGCGGGCGGTCCGCGGCAGGTCCGGGGTCACGGACAGGCTGACGCCCGGGTAGCCCTGACTCACCTGACGGACCGTCAGTGGCGAGCTGTCGAGGTCGCTGACCCGGACGCTGACGGTGAAGTCGTCGGCGGACTGGCCGCCGCCGGTGCTGATGCCCAGGAACTGGACGTCGGTGACGTCGTTCGGCAGCGGGGGTGGCGGCTGCGGCGTCCGGTGGTCCAGGGCCGGCACCGCGATCGCGGCCACGACCGCCAGCGCGATCAGCGCCGAGCCGGTCCGGCGGCGACGCCGGGGGAGCGACTGCCACCACGCGCTCACCCGGCGCTCAAGACCGCCCGGCGCCGAGCCCCAGACGGCGGTGTCGTCCGGCCCCGTGTCGCCGGTGTCGCCCGTGTCGCCGGTGTCCTCGCCGGGGCTGAGGGCCGATGTCAACTCGATGGGCCCCACCTCGCCGACGCGTTCGGGGGGTTGTCCTCCGCTGCTCATCGCACCCTCCGTCGCCGCCCCGGCGGTCCCGGCCGCCCGGGCCCCGCTACGGCAGTCATACCGCAGCCGGGCGGGCGGCTCCAGAGGGCCTCACCGGCCTCCGGCAGGCCTCAGCTGTCGCGGAGCATGCAGGTCAGGCGGCAGCTGGTGATCCGGCGGCCCTGGTCGTCGGTGATCGCGACCTCGTAGGTGGCCGCGGTGCGACCCCGGAAGACCGCCGTGGCGACCCCGGTGACCAGGCCGGAGGTGGCCGAGCGGTGGTGGGTGGCGTTCAGGTCCACGCCGACCGCGTAGCGCCCGGGACCGGCGTGCAGCATCGCGCCGATCGAGCCCAGGGTCTCCGCCAGCGCGGCCGACGCACCGCCGTGCAGCAGCCCGTACGGCTGCTGGTTGCCCTCGACCGGCATGGTGCCGACCACCCGCTCCGGGGACGCCTCGACCACCCGGATGCCCATCCGCTCGCCCAGATCGCCGCCGGAGAACGTGCTGGCGGTGACCCCGAGTTCGGCGAAGTGGTCGATCACGTCCTGGGGCACGTTGAGGGTGATACCGGGATCGGTCTGCTGCTCGGACATGCTGCTCCTGTACGTCGGCGTCCCATCCGGGAGGGTTGATCCTGTCTGTGATCGTACGCACCGGGCGCGGGTCCACCGGCCTCAGGCCGGTGTCAGGGAGCCCGGCTGTCAGTGCGGGGCCATAGGATTTCGTCCGGAATCAGCGCAGGGTGCGGTGTCGGGCGGAAGTGGTGGCGGTCATGGCTGGTAGTGCGGGCAAGAGCAAGCAGGAGCGGCCCCGGCTGTTGCTCCTGGACGGTCACTCCATGGCGTACCGGGCGTTCTACGCCTTCCCGGCCGAGAACTTCGCCACCTCCACCGGGCAGCCGACCAACGCCGTCTACGGCTTCACCTCGATGCTGGCGAACATCCTCCGGGACGAGCGGCCGACGCACTTCGCGGTCGCCTTCGACGTCTCCCGGAAGACCTTCCGGGCCGGGATCTACCCGGAGTACAAGGCCACCCGCTCGGCCTCGCCGGACGAGTTCCGGGGCCAGGTCGAGCTGGTCAGCGAGCTGCTGGACGCGATGCGGGTGCCGCACCTGCGGCTGGCCGAGTTCGAGGCCGACGACATCATCGCCACCCTGGCCACCCGGGCCTCGGCCGAGGGCTTCGAGGTGCTGATCCTGACCGGTGACCGGGACGCACTCCAGCTGGTGACCGATGACGTCACCGTGCTCTACCCGACCAAGGGCGTCTCCGAGATGACCCGCTACACCCCGGAGAAGGTGTTCGAGAAGTACGGGGTCACCCCGGCCCAGTACCCGGACCTGGCCGCGCTGCGCGGCGACCCGTCCGACAACCTGCCGGGCATCCCCGGGGTGGGTGAGAAGACCGCCGCCAAGTGGATCGCCCAGTACGGCTCGTTCCACGAGCTGGTGGAGCACGCCGACGAGGTCAAGGGCAAGATCGGCGAGAAGCTCCGGGCCGGCCTGGACGCGGTCAAGCTCAACCGCGAGCTGACCGAGCTGATCCGGGACGTCGAACTGCCGTTGGGCGTGGCCGATCTGGACCGCCGGGCCTACGACCGGGACGCCACGCTGGTATTGCTGGAGGCCCTGGAGTTCCGCAACCAGGCGCTGCGGGACCGGCTGTTCGCGGTGGACCCGGGCGCGTCCGAGCCGGACGCCGCCGCTGCGGCGACCGGGGCGCCGCTGGAGGTCGACGGCGAGCTGCTGACCGAGCCGGGCGCGCTGGCGGCCTGGCTGGCCGAGCACGCCGCCGGGGCCGGACGCACCGGGCTGATGGCGGACTACACCTGGGCTCGCGGCGAGGGCCGGGTGACCGCCTTCGCGCTGGCCGCCGAGGGCGGCCCGGCCGCCTGGGCCGACCCGACCGCGCTCGCCGAGCCGGACGAGCGGGCCTTCGCCGACTGGCTCGCCGACGCCGCCCGGCCGAAGGCGCTGCACATCGCCAAGCAGGTGCAGCGGGCCTTCGCCGAGCACGGCTGGCGGATCGAGGGCGTGGTCGCGGACAGCGCCCTGGCCGCCTACCTGGAGAAGCCCGGCCGCCGCACCTTCGGCCTGGACGTCCTGGCCGAGGAGTACCTGGGCCGGCAGCTGGACGCGGCCGGTCCGGCCGACAGCGGGCAGCTGGCCTTCGGTGACGACGCCGCGGACGAGGCCGCGGCCGCCGCCCAGGCGCTGATGGTCCGCGCCCGCACGGTGCTGGACCTGGCCGAGGTGTTCGAGGAGCGGTTGGCCAAGGACGGCGGGCAAGAGCTGATGCGGGAGCTGGAGCTGCCGATCTCGGCGCTGCTGGCCCGGATGGAGCGGGCCGGGATCGCCGCCGACTCCGACTGGCTGACCCAGCTGGAACTACAGTTCGGCGCGGCGGTGCAGCAGGCGGTCAAGGAGGCGCACGCGGCGGTCGGCCACGACTTCAACCTCGGCTCGCCCAAGCAGCTCCAGGAGATCCTGTTCGGCGAGCTGGAGCTGCCGAAGACCAAGAAGATCAAGACCGGCTACACCACCGACGCGGACGCGCTCACCTGGCTGGCCGCGCAGACCACGCACGAGCTGCCGGTGATCCTGCTCCGGCACCGGGACCAGACCCGGCTGCGGTCCACGGTCGAGGGCCTGATCAAGACGGTCGCGGCGGACGGCCGGATCCACACCACCTTCAACCAGATGGTGGCCGCGACCGGTCGGCTGTCGTCCACCGACCCGAATCTGCAGAACATCCCGGTACGCACCGAGGAGGGCCGGATGATCCGCCGGGCCTTCGTGGTCGGGGCCGGCTTCGAGTCGCTGCTGACCGCCGACTACAGCCAGATCGAGCTGCGGATCATGGCCCACCTGTCCGGCGACGAGGCGCTGCTCGACGCCTTCGCCAGCGGCGAGGACCTGCACACCACCGTCGGCGCGCAGGTCTTCGCCGTGGAGCGGCCGCGCGTGGACGCCGAGATGCGGCGCAAGATCAAGGCGATGTCGTACGGGCTGGCCTACGGCCTGTCCGCGTTCGGGCTGTCCCAGCAGCTCGGCATCGACGCCGGTGAGGCCCGACGGCTGATGGACACCTACTTCGAGCGCTTCGGCGGGGTCCGCGACTACCTGCGCCGGGTGGTGGACGAGGCCCGTGGCACGGGCTACACCGAGACCGTGCTCGGCCGCCGCCGCTACCTGCCCGACCTGACCAGCGACAATCGGCAGCGCCGGGAGATGGCCGAGCGGATGGCCCTGAACGCCCCGATCCAGGGCTCGGCGGCGGACATCGTCAAGATCGCCATGCTGAAGGTGGACGCCGCCCTGGCCGCCGAGGGGCTGGCCTCGCGGATGCTGCTCCAGGTGCACGACGAGATCGTGCTCGAACTGGCCCCGGGCGAACGGGAGCCGGTGGAGGCGCTGGTCCGCCGGGAGATGGCGGCGGCCTACCCGCTGCGCGCCCCGCTGGACGTCTCGGTGGGCGTCGGCACGGACTGGGAGACCGCCGCCCACTGAGACGTCTCGGAGACGCCCGGGCGGACAGGCCCGGGCGGACAGTTTCAGGCGGACGGGTCAGTCCCGGACGCAGACGAAGATCGCGGTGCCGGGCAGGTGCTGACCCCGGAGCGGGCTCCAGCCGCCCCAGACCTGGGTCAGCCCCTCCGGCCACTCCGGCTCGACCAGGTCGACCAGCCGGAAACCGGCCGCGGTCAGCTCCCGCACCCGGTCGCCCAGGGTGCGGTGGTGCTCCACGTACACCGCCCGGCCCTGGTCGTCCTCCTCGACGTAGGGGGTGCGGTCGAAGTAGGAGGAGACCGCCGTCAGGCCCTCGGGACCGGGCTCGTCCGGGAAGGCCCAGCGGACCGGGTGGGTCACCGAGAACACCCAGCGCCCGCCCGGCCGTAGCACCCGGTGCACCTCGCGCATGATCCGCGCGGTGTCGGCGGCGAAGGGCACCGCGCCGTAGGCCGAGCAGGCCAGGTCGAACACGGCGTCGGCGAACGGCAGCACGGTCGCGTCCGCCTGGACCAGCGGGACCGGCGCGCGGCGCTGCCCTCGGGCGATCAGGTCCTGGTCGATCCGCAGCGAGTGCTGGAGCTGGCGGTGCGACAGGTCCAGCGCCACCGGGCGCGCGCCCCGGTCGGCCAGCCAGCGCGAGCACTGGGCGGCCCCGGCACCGATCTCCAGCACGTTCAGGCCACGCAGCGCGGCCGGGTCGCCGAGCAGTCGCGCCTGCTCCTCGTCCAGTCCCTCGGGGCACCAGACGAAGCGGGCGTCGCCGAGGAAAGCGCCGTGTTCGTCCTGGTACTCGTCCGCGTTGCCATCCCACCAGTGCCGGTTGGCGACACTGCTCTCGCCGGTTCCGGCGGACCGGCGGACGGCCTCGGTCTCGTCGCCGATGGTGTGGATCCGGTCGTCTTCGGCAGCGTCGGGGGCTGCGGTGTACTCGCTCATCGCGCAGTAGCGTAACGTTGTCACGGTAGCGTCGGGCACCGCCGTGACTGGGGGTGTTCGGGTGTCGGCGGGTGTCGGACTCGTCCCCTTCGACCGATTGGTATCGGTCTGCGTGGGCCTCTCCCAGCCTGCGGCATCCTGCATTGACCGTGCACGGCTGTCCCCGTATGCTACAAGTTGCGCTGCGGGCCTGCGCGCCTCGGACGGAGCAGGTCGCGCTCGCATCTGTTGAAGACCCCACAGTCATTGCTCGGGGTATCGGCTGTCCACCATCAGGTGCGGGCAGTGGCGATACACCGGGTCCAGCCTGTCTGGTCCTTGGTGGAGCGATAACGGGTCCCCGGCGTAGTAGTACCTACGACTTCATGTCCGTACCGGAGCCCTTTTCCTAATGACGACCAGCAGCATCGAGGCCCGCACCACCCCGCAGGTGGCGGTCAACGACATCGGCGACGCAGAAGCCTTCCTCGCGGCGATCGACGAGACCATCAAGTACTTCAACGATGGCGACATCGTCGACGGCATCATCGTGAAGGTCGACCGTGACGAGGTTCTCCTCGACATCGGTTACAAGACCGAGGGCGTCATCCCGTCCCGCGAGCTGTCCATCAAGCACGACGTCGACCCACATGACGTCGTCAAGGTCGGCGACAGCATCGAGGCCCTTGTTCTCCAGAAGGAGGACAAGGAGGGTCGTCTCATCCTGTCCAAGAAGCGTGCGCAGTACGAGCGCGCCTGGGGCACGATCGAGAAGATCAAGGAAGAGGACGGCATCGTCACCGGTACCGTCATCGAGGTCGTCAAGGGTGGTCTCATCCTGGACATCGGCCTGCGCGGCTTCCTTCCCGCGTCGCTGGTCGAGATGCGCCGGGTCCGCGACCTCCAGCCCTACGTGGGCAAGGAGCTCGAAGCCAAGATCATCGAGCTGGACAAGAACCGCAACAACGTGGTCCTGTCCCGCCGTGCCTGGCTGGAGCAGACCCAGAGCGAGGTCCGTCAGACCTTCCTCACCACCCTGCAGAAGGGCCAGGTGCGCTCCGGCGTCGTCTCCTCCATCGTCAACTTCGGTGCCTTCGTGGACCTGGGCGGCGTCGACGGCCTGGTGCACGTCTCCGAGCTGTCCTGGAAGCACATCGACCACCCGTCCGAGGTCGTCGAGGTCGGCCAGGAGGTCACCGTCGAGGTTCTCGACGTGGACATGGACCGCGAGCGCGTCTCCCTGTCGCTGAAGGCGACCCAGGAGGACCCGTGGCAGCAGTTCGCCCGGACCCACCAGATCGGCCAGGTCGTCCCCGGCAAGGTCACCAAGCTGGTTCCGTTCGGTGCGTTCGTCCGCGTGGACGAGGGGATCGAGGGTCTGGTCCACATCTCCGAGCTGGCCGAGCGCCACGTGGAGATCCCGGAGCAGGTCGTCCAGGTCGGCGACGAGATCTTCGTCAAGGTCATCGACATCGACCTGGAGCGTCGCCGGATCAGCCTGTCGCTCAAGCAGGCCAACGAGTCGCTCGGCGCGGACCCGGCCTCGGTCGAGTTCGACCCGACCCTCTACGGCATGGCTGCCTCGTACGACGACGCCGGGAACTACATCTACCCGGAGGGCTTCGACCCCGAGGCGAACGACTGGCTCCCCGGCTTCGAGAAGCAGCGTGAGGAGTGGGAGCGCCAGTACGCCGAGGCGCAGGCCCGCTTCGAGCAGCACCAGGCCCAGGTCATCAAGAGCCGCGAGGCCGACGCCGAGGCTGCTGCCGCCGGTGAGGGCGCTGCTCCCGAGGCCGGTGCCGCTCCCAGTGGCGCGGGTGCCATCTCCGGTGGCTCGTACTCCTCCAGCAGCGACGAGACCTCGGGCGCCCTGGCGACCGACGAGGCCCTCGCCGCGCTGCGGGAGAAGCTCGCGGGCGGCCAGAGCTGAGCGCAGCGCCTGCCGCTGAGCTGAGCGCCCGTAAGGGCAGCTGACCAGGAAGGACCCCCATCCGGGTGACCGGGTGGGGGTCCTTCTGTCTGTCCGGTGCCTGATGGGTGCCAGTTCAGTGCCAGTTCAGTGCCTGTGAATGGGCTTTTGTTCAGACGAATACCTATGAGATAGACCATAGATCACTAAACTTCCCAATCGCCTTTATTCGGGCAGAGTTGGGTGCAGTCTCCCGTTTCCGGCTGCAAGGTAAACGCCCCATGACTGCACCCTCCACCCACCTCGGCGGGCCGTTCGCCGCCGTGGGGCGATTCAGTTACCGGAACCGACGCTGGGTGTTCGCGGTGTGGGTGGTGGTGCTGGCGGCCGGGCTGATCTTTGGAACCAAGGTCTTCAGCACCGCCGCGCCGACGGCCAAGGCGGCCGGTTCGGAGTCCGCCACCGGCTCGGCGCTGCTGGCGGCGGCCGATCCCACCTCCGGCGGGATCACCGCGGTGGTGCAGGGCAAGCCGGTGGCCGACCCGGCGGTGAAGGCGGCGGTCACCGCCGCCGCCGTGGAGCTGTCCCGGATTCCCGGGGTGGGCCAGGTCACCGACGCCTACGGCGGCGGGACGGCCGGGGCCGCGATGCGGTCCGCCGACGGGCAGTCGAGCGTGGTCCAGGTCGACCTGACCGGCACCGGCTCCAGTAGTGGCAGCGCGATGGACGCGGCCTCGCAGCGGCTGCGGGAGATCGCCACCGAGGTCCCCGGGGCGAGTGTGCAGCTGGGTGGCGAGCAGGTGCTCACCCAGCAGGTGCAGCAGCAGACCGAGAAGGACACCGAGCTGGGCGAGTTCATCACGCTGCCGGTGACGCTGCTGGTGATGGTGCTGATCTTCGGCGGCTTCATCGCCGCCGGGCTGCCACTGATCGGCGCGGTCGCCTCGATCGGCGGGGCGTTCCTGGCGCTGCTGGGCTTCACCAAGCTGATGCCGATCGATCCGAGCGTGCTGCCGATCGCCACGGTGCTCGGGCTCGGCCTGTCCATCGACTACGCGCTGCTGATGGTGAACCGGTTCCGCGAGGAACGCGGGCACGGTGTCGGCGTGGCCGAGGCGGTCGAGCGGACCAGCGCCACCGCCGGGCGGACCATCGCCTTCTCGGCGCTGACCGTGGCCGCCGCGCTGTCCGGCCTGTTCGTCTTCGTCAGCCCGATCTTCCGGGCGGTGGGCGCGGCCGGGGTGAGCGTGGTGGTGATCACCGTGCTCTCCGGGCTGACCCTGGTCCCGGCGCTGCTGGGCTTCGTCGGCGGCCGGATCAAGGCCCCGCTGCGGCCGGACTCGGACGACGGCGTGTTCGCCCGGACCGTACGCCGGGTGCAGCGGCGGCCGCTGCCGGTGGCGCTGGGGGTGGCCGGGGTGCTGCTGGCGCTGGCCGCGCCGTTCGCCTTCGCGCACCCGCAGAACGCCGACGCGGACGTGCTGCCGAAGTCCTTCAGCAGCCGGGCCGTCTCCGACGACCTGGCCGGCCGGTTCCCGGCGCTGGCGCCCGCGCCGGTGATCGTGGCGGTCCAGGGCGACCAGGCCCAGGCCGACGCCTACGCGGCGCACATCCGTGACCTGCCCGGGGTGACCGGGGTGTCGGTGTCGGCCCCGACCGGGTCGCTGGTCAGCGTCGGGGTGGACGTCAGTGGCAGCACCGAGGGGTCCACCGCGCAGCGGGTGGTCTCCGAGCTGCGGGCCGACCGGGACGGGCTGACCACCTGGGTGACCGGGGACGCGGCCACGGTGCTCGACTTCAAGCACGAGGTGGCCACCCGCGGCCCGTGGGCGCTGGCGCTGGTGGCGGCCGCGACCTTCCTGCTGCTGTTCCTGATGACCGGTTCGGTGGTGGTGCCGCTGAAGGCGCTGGTGATGAACATGCTGTCGCTGGGCGCGTCGCTGGGGGTGCTCACCCTGGTCTTCCAGGACGGCTGGCTGAGCGGGCTGCTCGGCTTCTCGTCCACCGGCGGCCTTGAGGCCTGGATACCGGTGCTGGTGTTCGCCTTCGCCTTCGGCCTGTCGATGGACTACGAGGTGTTCCTGCTGTCCCGGATCAAGGAGCTGCACGAGCACGGCCATCCATGCCGCCGGGCGGTGGAGCGCGGGGTGCAGCGCAGCGGTCGGATCATCACCTCGGCCGGACTGCTGATGGTGATCGTCTTCGCCGGCTTCTCCACCGGCGACATGCTGGACATCAAGGAGATCGGCCTGGCGCTGGCGGTCGCGGTGCTGGTGGACGCCACGCTGGTGCGGATGCTGCTGGTACCGGCCACCATGACGCTGTTCGGTGAGCACAACTGGTGGGCCCCGCTCTGGCTGAAGCGGCTGCACGCCCGGGTCGGCCTGCACGACAACCAGATCCTGCCGCCGCCGATGGTCATGCCCACGCTGCCGGTGCCGCGCCGCCCGGTGCCGCTGCCGGTCCGCCGCTCGGCGCTGGCCGGCCGCTGACACCTGTTTCACCTGTCCATGGATATGCATGGATATGCTGCGGCCATGCTGAAGGTCGGACTCACGGGTGGCATCGGCGCGGGCAAGAGCGAGGTGTCGCGACTGCTCGCCTCCTACGGCGCGTTGGTGGTGGACTCCGACCTGATCGCCCGCGAGGTGGTGGCCCCGGGCACGCCCGGGCTGGCGGCGGTGGCGGCCGAGTTCGGCCCGGGGGTGCTGCTCCCGGACGGCTCGCTGGACCGACCGGGGCTGGGCGGGATCGTCTTCGCCGACCCGGACCGGCTGGCCGCGCTGAACGCTATCGTCCACCCGCTGGTGCGGCAGCGCTCGGCCGAGCTGGAAGCCGCCGCCGGGCCCGGTGACGTGGTGGTGCACGACGTCCCGCTGCTGGCCGAGAACGGTCTGGCCGGGCTGTACGACCTGGTCGTGGTGGTGGACGCGGCCGACGAGACCCGGCTGGACCGGCTGGTCCGGCTGCGCGGGATGGACCCGGACCAGGCCCGGGCCCGGCTGGCCGCCCAGGCAACCCGGGCGGACCGGCTGGCGGTCGCCGATGTGGTGCTGGACAACGAGGGCCCGCTGGAGCGGCTGGAGCCGCAGGTGCGGTCGCTGTGGCAGCAGTTGCTGGTGAAAGGGGCGAGTTGAGGGCTGTGGAAACCGACAGTCAGCCCCGGCTCTCGGGTTCGGTCAGCAGCAGTGCTGCCGACCGGGGCGGCAGGGTGACCTCCGGCCCGGTCGGGGCCGGGTCGCCCCAGGCGGCCAGGGTCCGGGCGCGGGGCGCGCCGAGCGGGACGGTTCGCGGCTCGTCGGACAGGTTGACCGCGGTGCGGTAGCGGTCGCGGTGCAGTACCAGCCAGCGCTGCCGCTCGTCGTGCTCGACCCGGACCCGGGTCAGGTCGTCGTCGGCCAGCGCCGGGTGCGCCCGGCGCAGCGCCAGCAGCGTCCGGTACCAGTCCAGCAGGGCGGCGTGCGGTTCGCGGCCGGGTTCGCTCCAGTCGAGCTTGGACGCCAGGAAAGTGGCCCGGGCCTGCGGGTCGGGGACGTCCTCGGGGGCCCAGCCGTGGTCGGCGAACTCGCCGCGCCGCCCGTCGCGCACGGCCTGGGCCAGGCCCGGGTCCTGATGGTCGGTGAAGTACTGCCAGGGCGTGCGGGCGCCCCACTCCTCACCCATGAAGAGCATCGGGGTGAACGGCGCGGTCAGCACCAGCGCGGCCCCCGCCGCCAGCAGTCCCGGGTCCAGGGTGGCCGAGACCCGGTCCCCGACCGCCCGGTTGCCGACCTGGTCATGGGTCTGCAGGTAGCCCAGCAGCCGGTGGCCGGGGGTGCGTTCCGGCTCCAGCGGGCGGCCGTGGCGGCGGCCGCGGAACGAGGACCAGGTGCCGTCGTGGAACCAGCCCCGGGTCAGCGTCTTCGCCAGCGCGGCCAGCGGGCGGACCGCGAAGTCGGCGTAGTAGCCCTGGCTCTCGCCGGTCAGCGCGGTGTGCAGGCAGTGGTGGAAGTCGTCGCTCCACTGGGCGGCCAGGCCGAGTCCACGCTCCGGGCGCGGGGCGGTCAGTCGCGGGTCGTTCAGGTCGGACTCGCCGACCAGCGTCAGCGGGCGCCCGGTGGTCGTGGCCAATTCGTCCACAGCGGCGGCCAGTTGCTCCAGGAAGTGCAGCGCCCGGGTGTCGACCAGGGCGTGCACCGCGTCCAGCCGCAACCCGTCCAGGCGGTAGTCGCGCAGCCAGGCCAGGGCGCTGTCGACCAGGTACGCCCGGACCTCGTCCGAGCCGGGGGCGTCCAGGTTCACCGCCGAGCCCCAGGGGGTCTGGTGCCGGTCGGTGAAGTAGGGGCCGAAGCGCGGCAGGTAGTTGCCGGAGGGGCCGAGGTGGTTGTGCACCACGTCCAACACCACGTTCAGGCCGAGCCGGTGGGCCGCGTCGACGAAGCGCTTCAGCCCGTCCGGGCCGCCGTAGGGCTCGTGCACCGCCCACAGCGAGACGCCGTCGTAGCCCCAACCGCGCTCCCCCGGGAAAGGGCAGACCGGCATCAGCTCGACGGTGTCCACCCCGAGCGCGACCAGGTGGTCCAGTCGCCCGGCGGCGGCGTCGAAGGTGCCCTCGGCGGTGAAGGTGCCGACGTGCAGCTCGTACAGCACGCCGCCGGGCACCCGGTCGCCGGTCCAGGGCGCGCTCCAGCGGAAGGCCTGGTGGTCGACCAGCTGCGAGCGGCCGTCCGGTCCGTCCGGCTGGCGCGGCGAGCGCGGATCGGGCAGCAGCGCGGGGTCGGCGTCCAACCGGAACCCGTACCGGCTGCGGCCCGGGTCGGCCGGGATGTCGGCCAGCCACCAGCCGTCCCGGCCGGGGTCGCGGCGCATGGGGTGCGGTGCGCCGTCCACCTCCACCTCGACGGCGTCGCGGGCGGCGGGCGCCCACAGCTCGAAGCGGTGCGGGGGGTTGCGGGGCGGCATCAGCGGGCTCCTGCGGGGGAGGGGCGACGGGGCGGATTCGGGGGGCGCGGGTCAGGCGGGGGTGCGCAGCAGCAGGGCCACCGGGAGCTCGGACAGCAGCTCGGCCAGGGGAACCTCGCCGGTCAGGCCACCGCGGTCGGTCAGGGTGTCGGTCCAGTGGCCGTCCGGCAGCGGGAGGGTGCGGTCCTGCCAGCCGCCGCGGCGCTCCAGGCCGTACGGCAGCCGGGTGGCGACCGCCAGCACGTCGGGCCCGCGCCGGTACGCCAGCAGGTGCGGGTCGCCGGGGAGCGCGGTGTGGTCGCCGAGCGGCCGGTCCCGGCGCAGCCGCAGCGCGGCGGTGGTCAGCCGCAGCTTCTCGGCGGCCGGGCTGCCGGGGCCCGGCGTGGTGCCGCCGAACCGGACGATCCGCCGGTTGTCCGGATCGACCAGGGTGTGGAGCGGGAACTCGCTGCCCTGGTAGAGGTCGGGGACGCCGGGCATGGTCAGGTGCAGCAGCGTCCCGGACAGCGTGTTCACCCGTTCGTAGGGCGCGAGCCGGTCGACCAGCGCGCTGATCCGGGCTGCCAGCTCCGGGTGGTCCGGGACGGCCCGGGCCGCGCGCTCCACCGATTGTTCGTAGTCGCTGTCCGGTTCGGTCCAGGTGGTGCGCAGCTTGGCCTCCCGGACGGACTTGAGCACGGCGGCCGACAGCCGCTCGCCGTCCAGCGGCCAGGCGGCCAGCGCGGTCTGCCACAGCAGGTAGCCGGTGTGCGGGTCCAGGCCGTGCCCGGCCGCCGCCGCCAGTTCGGTCCAGGCGGCCAGCTCGGTGCGCCACAGCCCGGGCAGCTCGGCCAGCACCGCCAGCCGGGCCCGGGCGTCCGCGCTGCGCTTGGTGTCGTGGGTGGACAGCACGGTCATCGCGGCCGGCCAGTCCCGCTGCATCCGTTCGCAGTAGTCGTGGAACTCGGCGGGCTCCAGACCGGGACTGGCCGGGTCGCCGCCGACCTCGTTCAGCGACAGCAGCGGATAGCGGCGGTAGAAGGCGGTGTCCTCGACGCCCTTGGCGGCGACGGCGGAGGCGGTCTGGGCCAGCCGGACCCGGAACTCGTCCTCGGCCGGGCCGCGCCCGCGCCGTCCCAGGGCCAGATCGAGCACCTCGGCCGAGGCGGCGGCCGCGGTCAGCCGCTCGGTGTCGGCCGGGTCGTCCGGCTCGCCGGGCACCGGGTAGGGGCGGTAGACCGGGTAGGCGGCCAGGGTGTCGGCGATGTCGGCGCGCGGCACCTCGGCCGGGGTCCGGGCGGCGACCCGGACCAGCCGGTCGACCTCGGCGGCCAGCTCGCCCTGCGGGGCGACCATCTCGGTCCGGCCCTCCCGGGCGACCGTGTCGGCGTCCGGCACCGAGGCGCGGCCCAGGTGGTCGGCGTAGACCTCGGCCAGGGTGAGCGCGCCGACGCGGTCGGTCAGCACCCCGTCGATCCGGCGCAGCGCGTCGTAGCCGGTGGTCCCGGCGCAGGCCCAGTCGGCCGGCAGCCGCTCGTCGCCGGTGAGGATCTTCTCCACCGCGACATAGGCCCCGCCGGTCCGTTCGGCCAGTCGGCGCAGGTAGTCGCGCGGGTCGGCCAGGCCGTCCGGGTGGTCCACCCGGAAGCCGTGGAGCACGCCCTCGCGGTGCAGCCGCAGCAGCAGCTCGTGGGTCGCGGCGAACACCCGCTCGTCCTCGACCCGCAGCCCGACCAGTCCGGAGACGGTGAAGAAACGGCGGTAGTTCAGTTCGGTGCGGGCCAGCCGCCACCAGGCCAGCCGGTACCACTGCCGGTCCAGCAGCTCGGTCAGCGGCAGCTCCTCGGTGCCCGGGCGCAGCGGCAGCACCTGGTCGTAGTAGCGCAGCACCGGTGGCTCGCCGGGCCGGTCCGGGCCGACCCGCAGCCGCGGCAGCTCGGCCTCCAGCCGGTCGCCGAGCACCGGCAGCAGCACCCGGCCGTCCTGCGCCGCCCAGTCCACGTCGAACCAGGCCGCGTACGGCGACTCCTGGCCCTCCCGGAGCAGCTCCCACCAGGCGTGGTTGAGCCGGGCCTGGCCGGGGGCGGCCATGTGGTTCGGCACGGTGTCCACGATCAGCCCGAGGCCGTGGGTCCGGGCGGTGGCGCTGAGGGCCCGCAGGCCGTCCTCGCCGCCCAGCTCCTCGCTGATTCGGCTGTGGTCCACCACGTCGTAGCCGTGGGTGGAGCCCGGCATCGCCTGAAGCACGGGCGACAGGTGCAGGTGGGACACGCCGAGCCGGGCCAGGTAGGGCACGGCGGCGGCGGCCTCGGCGAAGCCGAAGCCGGGCTGGAGCTGGAGCCGGTAGGTGGCCGTCGGGGTGTGCGCGGGTGCGGCGGTCATGGCTTACGCCTACCCCGCGCGACCACCCGTGTCACGCCGGACGCTGCAGAACCATCATCGAACGGTCGGTCAGATGCAGTACGTCACCGGCCCGGACCTTCGCCCCGGCGCCGGGGGCGATCGGCCAGGGCTGGGCGGTGTCGACGATGATCTGCCACTCCTTGCCGTGGTTCAGCGGGACGTTGAAGTCCAGCGGCTCCCAGCCCGCGTTGAACAGCAGCAGGAACGAGTCGTCGGTGATCCGCTCGCCCCGGGTGTCCGGCTCGGAGATGGCGTAGCCGTTGAGGAAGACGATCAGCGACTTGGCGAACGAGGCCCGCCAGTCCTCGTCGGTCATCTCCTCGCCGCTCGCGGTGAACCAGGCGATGTCGGTCAGGTCGTCGTGGGTGCCGGAGACCGGGCGGCCGTGGAAGAAGCGGCGGCGGCGGAACACCGGGTGGTCGCGCCGCAGCCACACCATGTGCCGGGTGAACTCCAGCAGCTGCGCCACCGGGTCGTCGTCGTCCAGCAGCGGCGGCGCGCCCGGGGGCTGCCCGTGGGCGGCGGTGTGCGCGGGGCCCTGGGTGGAGCTGTGCGTGGTGGACGCGGTCTGCGAGGCCGAGGCCGGCCAGTGCACCCAGGACAGCTCGTTGTCCTGGCAGTAGGCGTTGTTGTTGCCGCGCTGGGTGCGGCTGAACTCGTCGCCGTGGGACAGCATCGGCACACCCTGGGACAGCATCAGCGTGGCGATGAAGTTCCGCTGCTGGCGGGCTCGCAGCGCCAGCACGCCTGGATCATCGGTCTCGCCCTCCGCCCCGCAGTTCCAGGACCGGTTGTGGCTCTCGCCGTCGCGGTTGTCCTCGTGGTTGTCGTCGTTGTGCTTGTCGTTGTAGGAGACCAGGTCGCGCAGGGTGAAGCCGTCGTGGCA
>Ga0302314_10005963_pt1 | contig 22136 bp, 26 predicted proteins | sample III_Palsa_N2_3_FD_200533 | JGI IMG/M metagenome (GOLD analysis project Ga0302314, IMG submission 200533) | Peat permafrost microbial communities from Stordalen Mire near Abisko, Sweden - III_Palsa_N2_3 | ecosystem: Environmental > Terrestrial > Soil > Palsa > Peat permafrost | place: Sweden...
CGAAGGGGGTGTGGGCGTCACTGCGATCCCAGGCGAGGATCACGTTCAAGTGGTCGCCGTTCGCGCCGTCGTAGCTGCCGGCGTAATAGACGTTGGTGTTGCGCGTCGGCGTGTTCGGAGTCCAGCCAGCGCTCTCGCCGTGGTCGAAGGTCAGGGTCTGCCTGATCCCGTCTATGTCGCCGGTGTTGAGCGCAAAGTGGAAATCGGAGCTGTCGAAGCTGCCGTAGCCGCCGCCGATCTCGCCGCCCGGTGTCGCGGAGGGCAACCGGGCCAGGTAATTGATCGTGCCGCCGAGCGAATTGTAGGAGTTCACGGCCGGATTATTGATGCCGTGATAGAGTTGCACGCTGTCGATATTGTAGGGGATCAGAACGACGCTGTCATAGGTCGACGCCTGCCCGGTGACCCCGCCGTTGAAGATGTCGTTCAGCGCCACGCCGTCAAACGTCTGGGCGAACTCGCCGGAATTGAAAGCGCGATAAAAGATCGTCCCCCCGGTTCCCAGCGGGCCGGTGTTGTAGGCGAAGACCGAGGGCTGGTTGACCAGCATGGTCTGCAGGCTGACCGTCGGGGCGCTCGAGATGTTCTGGATGTCGGCATGGGTGATCGTGGTCACCGAATAGGGCGTGTTGAGCGGCGGGGCGGTTGGGGCGGTTCTGACCGTCTCCTGCGCGCCCAGGACGGTGACGCCGCTGACGGTCGTGGCCCCCGAACTGGCGCCGGATGAATCGGCGCTAGGCGAACCAGCGGCGCTGGACGAATCAGCCGCTTCCGCGTGCGCCGACACAGCGCCGGCGAGGGCGATCGAGAGCGCCATCCAAGAGGCGCGGACCATCAACTTGGACATCTTTTGCTTTCCCCTCGTTCCGGCGCGCAACCGGCCGCGCCCGTCGGCGACGCTGACTCGTCGCGCCCAGATGCTGGCCTTATGTGGCGCCGAGCCTTCCTCCGTGTGAAGGTTGTTTGAATAAATTATGACAGGCGTGGCGCCGCCCCGATCGTCCGCACACAAACCGGGCGCCCGTCAGTCGAGTTTGCGCAGCCGGTTGACGTGACCCATCTTTCGGCCGGGCCGCGCGTGGCGTTTGCCGTAGAGCCAGACACGCGATTCGGGCTCGCGAATCAGGCGCGGCCAGCCGGCCGCCTCATCGCCGAGCAGGTTGGTCATCTCCACGTGGGCCCGCGCGGCCGTCGGCCCCAGCGGCCAGCCAGAAATCGCCCGGATGTGCTGCTCGAACTGGTCGACCTCGCAGCCGTCGAGGGTCCAATGGCCGGTGTTGTGCACCCGCGGCGCGAATTCGTTGACCAGCAGGGCGCCGTCGTCGCGCTCGAACAGCTCCACGCCCACTACGCCGACGTACGACAGGCCGGTGAGGATGGTGGCGGCGATCCGCTCCGCCTCGGCGGTGGCGCGTGGCGAAGCCACGATCGGCGCGCTGGTGCGCCGCAGAACACCGTTCTCGTGGTGGCTCTCGGTCAACGGATAGAGCGCAATCTCTCCACCTCGGCCACGGGCGGCGATGATCGCCAGCTCGCGGCGAAAGTCGGCGGGCGCCTCGGCGATGGCTGGGCGGCGGCCGATCACGGCCAAGGCGTCCTGCGCTTCGGCCGGGCGCATCACCCAGGCCTGCCCCTTGCCGTCGTAGCCGCCATGACGGGTCTTCAGCAGCAGAGGGGCGCCGAATTGCTTCAGGGCGCGGGCCAGATCGTCGTCGTTGTCCACCTGGGCGAACGCCACCGTCGGCGCGCCCGCGGCGTTCAGGAAGCGCTTTTCCTCAAGCCGATCCTGGGCGATGGCGAGGGCGCGCGCCGAAGGAGCCACTTCGGCGCCGAGGTCGACGAGCCGCTCGACCGCCGCGGCCGGAACGTTCTCGAACTCGAAGGTGATCACATCGCTGATCCTGGCCAGCGCCTCGAGCCCAGGCCCGTCGTCGTAGGGGGCGTGGATGGTGTGGGCGGCGACGCGGCTGGCCGGCGCGTCCTCTTCCGGCGTCAGGATGGCGGCGTCGAAGCCCAGCCGCGCGGCCGCCAGGGCCAGCATGCGGCCGAGCTGGCCGCCGCCCATGATGCCGATCGTCGATCCCGGCGCCAGTGGGAAGCGCGCCATCAGGCCCTGTCCGCTTCGTCCAGGTTCTCGGGGACGGACCTGGCCAGTTCCGCGCGCCGTTGTTCCAGGGTCGCCGCCAGTTCGGGGTCGGACAAGGCGAGGATCCTGGCCGCCAACAGGCCGGCGTTGCGCGCGCCGGCGTCTCCGATCGCCAGGGTCCCGACCGGCACGCCGGCTGGCATCTGGGCGATCGAGAGCAGGGAATCGAGTCCGTCCAGGGTCTTGGACCGGACCGGCACGCCCAGCACCGGCAGGTCGGTCAGCGAAGCGGTCATCCCAGGCAGATGGGCGGCCCCGCCCGCGCCGGCGATGATCACCTTGATCCCGGCCTGCTTGGCGCCCTTGGCGAAGCTGTAGAGCCGCTCGGGCGTGCGATGGGCCGAGACGACCTTGACCTCATAGGAGACGCCGAGCGCATCGAGGCTCTCAGCGGCGCCTTTCATGGTCGGCCAATCGGACCGGCTGCCCATGATGATGGCGACGGCGTAGCTCATGATCGCGTGGGTCCCCTAAAGGCGCGACTATAGGCGCCGGGGCGCGGAGCGGGAAGTGCGGGTTGAAGCGGTGTTTTGGTTTGAACTTCTGGGAATCCCTCAGCGGAGGTTGGGAACGTCCGCTCTACGGCCAGATGCCGATGCCGCCTTCGGCCCAGAGCGGACATTAGCTGTTCTGGCGGCCTGAATGACGTGAGCGGTATTCGGTCGCCGAGAAGGTGAGAGGGGCGGCGGCTAGCGGCCTCGCTCAAGCGCTGACCAAGGCAGGCAAGAAAAGGCCGCGCCAAGGGCGCGGCCCTGCACATTGATGCCAGCGAGTGAGAGGTCTAGGTTTTGGGTGCGACCTCGAGAAGGAGCACGTCATGGATATTCAGGAAATTGTTTCGGGCATCGCATCGAGCGACGCTCTGACCAACGTGGCCGGGAAGGTGGGCCTAAGCCCTGACCAGGCTCAAGGCCTCCTTCATGGAGTCCTCGACCATGTCACCAACGGCGGCGCCCAGGATGGGATGGTGGAAGGGTTGGCCGCCAAGGCCGGAATTTCGCCGGACATGGTTCAGCAGTTTCTCCCCCACGTCATGCCGCTTCTTCAGGGTCACGCCGAGAATGCCTCCGACGGCGTCCAGGGGATGCTCGGCGGATTGATGGGGTCGGTTGGCGGTCTTCTGGGCGGCGCTGGCGGAGCGGGCGACGTCGCGGAGAGCGCAGGCGCTTCGAGCGGCCTAGTGGGGCTGGTCAAGGGACTGTTCGGCAGCAAGGAATAGGTGCGCCGCCTCTAGGTCAGCGTCCGTCTCGCTTGGCTTGTGCGACGCTGGCGGCTTTGCGCAGGCGCCCGGTCTCCATCGGCCGGACGAGGTTCTGGGCGCGCGGGTTTGACGTGTTCCGCATGCCCTCGTGAGCATGACGGCTGTTGAAGGTTGCGCCCGTGCCTTCCGCGCCGCGCTTCATCGCCAGGGCTCTCTTCGCGTTGTCGGCCAGTGAGGCGCGGGCGGCCATCTGGCGACGGCGAGTGACCTCGCCATTGAGACGCCGCATGGCCATCGCCAGCACAGCCACCTTCACCTTGGAGCCTTCATCGGCCTTGGATGGCGTCGCCCCCTTCGGAGCGGCCTTGCCGCGCATTTCGCGGCGGCGTTGGTCGGCTTGAGACTTGGCCTTCTCGCGACGCGCGCGGATCAGCTTCACCAGATCGACGAGCTCCCCGTCGGGCAGCGCCTGGAGGCTCGGATGATGCGACTTCACGACCAGCTCGTGCTCGTCCGCGTTCAAGGCCCGCGCCTCTTCCTTTTGCGAAATCGCCATCTGTCAGATTCCTCTCGTTGGCTTAGCCCCGACCGCTGTTGATTGTCCCTTGTAACCCTAACTCGCCGACGCCTTTGCGCCAATGTGCTCACCACGGGCGCATGATCGAGAGAGCCGAGCGCGCGCCGGCGTCGGTGGGGAACGCGTGAGGCGATACGGGTCACTCGACATTCCCGCCGCCTACCGATCGGTGACCGAGCCCGGCGGAATATTGGAGATCAAAAAGCCCGACGGAAGTGCGTGGCATCCTGCGCCTGCCGACGTTGAGAGAGTGGGCGCGCGGATAGAGACGTCCCCAACCGACAACTGAGGTTCTACCGCCGGTCCGGATGCACGTTGCACCGGTCGGCCGGGGAGCGATCTACAGCCGCATCGAGTGCGACGGCCTGACATGCATGTACAAGGTCGCCTTCGTGCCCCCTAGCCAGCAAGCTCTCGCGTCGGAGTGCGGCGTCGCTCCGGCCTATCTCCTCGTCGAGGGAGCCTCACCCGGCGCCTTGGCGGCTGCGCTTCGGGCGATCCATTTTCGTTGGGGCGCAGAGCACCACGCAGTCTCGCTGGGGGACCTGAAGGGTGGCACGGAGGCGGCTCGCTAGCCGAAATTGGGGGCGAGCGCGTCTGCTTGGCCTCATGCGGTCGTGGGCCCACCACCCCATCGCGCGCGACCGAATGACCGTTTTTCACCCCGAACCGACCTTTTGGACGTCCGCTTCCGGGCTTGCCCCGGAAAGGGGACTTCCGGCCCATTGCGGACCCCGTTCGGCACGGAGCATTCTAGGAAATTCATCCAGGAGATTCAGCGTGGCGGACGCAAAACGTGTACTCGAACATGCCTTCGCTGAGACCGCGAAGGGAAATGGCCGCCCCTTCATCGACATGCTTGCCGATGATGTAGAGTGGGAGATTATCGGCTCCACGGACTGGTCGCGGACGTTTCATGGCAAGCCTAACGTGGTCGCCGACTTGCTTCGCCCACTCGGCGACCAGTTTGACGGCCCTAATACGGTTGAGGCGACACGCTTCATCGCGGACGGCGATTTCGTGGCCGTCGAAGGGCGGAATCTGAGCACGACGCGGCGTGGAGACGCCTATCCCAATCGCTACTGTTGGATCTTTGAAATGCGTGGAGATTGCGCTGTCAGGGTGATCGAATATTGCGACACCGCGCTGATAGATCGCGTCTTGGTCTGGCCAACGAAGGTCGGGTAACCACCCCGAGCCGCCTGCTGGAGGTCGGCTTTCCGGCGTCGCACCAACGACCGCTCCTGACCCAAAGCGGGCGCTGAGCGGTTGGCTAGGGTGCGGACGCCTCCTCGGTCTGGGCCGTCCCGGTGTGTTTGTCGTACAGACAGAGCACAACCGCGCGACGGCCCTTCATATGCCCTTGACGGTTGACGCCGCCAACCGTCGCCGCCGCGTGAGCCGCGAAGTAGGGCCAGTATTCGGTGACCCGGGCTGATTCGAGGCCGCTCTGTCGCTGGCAAGCCTGGAATACCCGAGTCTTGAGCTGAGCCCACGACTGAGGGGTGGAAGCGGCGGCCGGAACGACGAGGGAAACACCGACCGCGGCGCAGAACACGAACGCCGTATCTAAGCGCCTGAAGGCGATCATCGTCCCTCGAAGCGCGCCGAGGAGATGTGACCGGTCAGGCCGAAGATGGTCGATTGGTCATGTCGCATGGTGGAGCACCGCCCGCGGTAATCCGTGTGCTCACACACCCGCCAACGACCGTGCACGCGCAGGCTCATGACGGGATCTCTGAAGCCGACGAACCGGAGGTTGGATGTGCTCCGGGTCAGGGTCACTTCTTGACCACGGTAGTGGGGCCGCGCGTAGAGAGTCAGGCGCCCGCCGTGAATGATTCGTGGAATCGGCCGGCGCAGCGGCGGTCTGGGCCGAGGCGGCTGCGGCGTGGGCCGGGGCGGCGGACCGTTTCCGCCCTGAGTCTGCGCCAGAGCCGGCAAACCGATTGCGGCGGTCGAAAGGATGGCGATCACGGCGATCGCGCCCCTGGTCCACGTAGACATCACCGACGCCTCCAATGTTGAGAGTTCCCTACACGGCCTAGCTAAACCCCGCAGGACGAGAAACACAACCGGCCGCAGCGCAGCCATGCGGCTCCTTACTGCTCCCAGCCTGGGGGTTTGTCCTTCCATTCGACACCGGCGAGCGCCTGCTCAAAGCCATACTGGAAGAGGGACCGCATGTAAGTCTGGTCGAACGGTCCCTTGTAGGGCTGGGCGAAATTGTCGTCGATGTAGGCGAGGTGGTAGCCGACGTGGTCGCGCTGAGTGGTCGCATAGATGCGGATCATATCATTGACCCCGCTGTTCGCGATCATGAGGGAAGCCGCGCGGGCGGCGATGGGCAGAGTTCTGCGCCGTACGTTGGCCTCGGCGGAAAGAAGGCGGCCGTTGCGGATAATGTAGGCATCGCGTCGGCGACCGACACTCCCGGCCATCTTGGCCGCCTCGGCGGCATTGATTCCAGGCGGGTAGAGGAAGGCCTGGGCGAAGATCCCGCCGTCGACGTGCATCTCCTGACGATGTTGGCCATCGACCTCCAGGTCGATCATCACCGGCGGGAAAACGGCCGGGATGGCCGACGACGCCATCAATATCTGGATGATCAACTCGCGGGCGCCCGGCTTGCCACTGGCGGCGATGGCGCCGATGTTCCAGATGCATTCCTGACCGGAGTCGAGGTTGGTGGTCAGGATGAGCAGCAGCCGGCCCTTGGCGTATTCCTCGGCGATCCTCCGGACCATTCGGTTGTCAAGAAGGCGCGAGACGGTCTGACGCAAGGGCGTCGTGTCGCCCATCGCGTCTTCAAAGACGGCGGCCAGGGCGCTGCGCGGCTTGAAAATGTCGCGGGCGGTGGTTTCCGTATAGACCGCCTTCAATTGCGGGTCGTAGTCCGGGCCGAGGAAGGCGAAAGGGGCGGTGAGGGCTCCCGTGCTCACGCCTGTGACTCCCTTGAAGGCCGGACGGTCGCCGCGCGCAGTCCAACCGACCAGCAGGCCAGCCCCGAACGCTCCGTCATCGCCCCCGCCGGAAACGGCGAGCAACTCGGCCGGCGGCAGCGGGCCCGTCTGGCCGGCATCGCGGCGCCAATCGATCTCGCGCTGGGCCGCGGAGACGAACTCCTGCTGTAGCTGGGCGATGTCGGAAGGCATGAAACGGGCGTTGGGGATGCCCAGCACCAGGACCTGATGTGACTGGGCGATCGTTAGAGCCGGCTCGCGATGCGGCAGGGCACAGCCGCCGACAATGAGAGTCGCGCCGAGCATGATCGCCAGAGCCGCTTTGTGGACAAGGGCGTACATAGACGCCTGCTCGTCGTCCCGCCGGTAGGCGCCAGTGGTCACGCAGCATGAGGCAACGGGGATCCACGCCGAGTTGCAGACGATGACCTGAAAGGTTTCCTCCATGTCAATTGCCTTCGGACCAATGCTAGCGGTCATCGCCAGCGCAAATGGACCAGGCTCACCGGGTTCGGGCACGGTGTCCGAATGGTCGATCCACTCCACGACTGCGTCGATCACCGCGCCCCTCATCGCAGGGGACGAAGCCTAATCGACTTTGGCCCTAATGTCCGCTTGCCTCCCTTGGCGAACATTCGGAATGTGCGCTTCCGGGAGCTTAGGCGCCGGCGCGCCTAATCTGTGTCAAGCGAAGTGGACTTTGTGGCGGTGTGGACGGCGCTCGCATCGCGACGATTCCAGAAAGAAACTGTGGCGCCCGAGCGCCACTTTTTCTAACCTCGGGCCATGCAAATGCCCAGACTCTCCCGCCTCTTCGCCCTGGCCGTCGTCGGCGCCGCCGTCGGCGCCGGCGCGCTTGCCCAGACAAACACGTCTTCCAGCCCCTCGCCTGCGCCCGTAACTCAGCAGCCTGGTGACCGAAACCTCGAGTCGGCGGCGCAGACGCCGTTGCGCAACGCCAATCTGGTGAAGCAGCGGATTCCGCCCATACTCACCGCCGCGATGGCGAACCCATATGCCCACCCCAGGCGCGTCTCCTGCAGGGCGATCACCGCGGACGTTGCCGCCCTCACTTCGGCGCTGGGCCCCGATTTCGATGCCGGAGTCGCCGGGGACCAGCCGGGTTTCGCGCCGTCCGCCGTCAGGGTGGCGGCCAATACCTTCATTCCCTTCCAAGGCCTGCTCCGCTACGTATCGGGCGCGGAGGCCCATGACCGCCAGGTCGTCAGGGCGATCATCGCGGGCAGCGCCCGTCGCTCCTACCTGAAGGGCCTGGGCGAAGCACGGGGATGCACGGCGCCGGCGGCGCCGGCGAAGCCAACACGCGCGCGGTAGCCATCTAGGTCCCTGGCTGAGCCATCGCAGCAGCCATCGCCAGTCCAACGTCCGCTTCCCCCAACCGAAGTTCGGAATGTCTGCTTTGTGGCCGAAAGCCAATGTCCGCTCCTGGCGCAAAGCGGATCAGCCGGTCCCGACACCGCCCGACCCAGTTCTCGATCCCGTTCGCTCCGGCGAGGACCAGCGCCGAGGCCTAACGGTTAACCCTCAATCTGACCTTGGCGGATTGGTACCGGCGGCAGGAGAGATTCAGATTTGTCGCGCGGGTTCGTCCGGCCTAGATGAGACGTTCAGGAAGACCCAGAGAGAACGATCATGCGCACGGTTCATCATTTCATCGACGGTCGAGCGGTCGAAGGCTCGAGCGGCCGGTTCGGCGAGGTGTTCAACCCCAATACGGGCGAGGTTCAGGCCAAGGTGGCGCTGGCGAGCGCAGCTGAGCTCGACGCCGCCGTTCAGGCCGCGGCCAAGGCGCAAACCGCCTGGGGCGCTGTCAACCCCCAACGCCGGGCGCGGGTGATGTTCGAATTCAAGCGCCTGGTCGAGGCGCGCATGGACGAGTTGGCGGAATTGCTGTCCAGCGAACACGGCAAGGTCATCGCCGACTCCCGCGGCGATATCCAGCGTGGCCTGGAGGTCATCGAGTTCGCCTGCGGCATCCCGCATGTGCTCAAGGGTGAATACACCGAGGGCGCCGGCCCCGGCATTGACGTCTATTCCATGCGCCAGCCGCTGGGCGTTGTCGCCGGCATCACCCCGTTCAATTTCCCGGCGATGATCCCGATGTGGATGTTCGGCGTCGCCATCGCCTGCGGCAACACCTTCATCCTGAAGCCGTCGGAGAAGGATCCAACCCTGCCCGTCCGGCTGGGCGAGCTGTTCATGGAGGCCGGCGCGCCGGCCGGCGTGCTCAATGTGGTCAATGGCGACAAGGTCGCGGTGGACGCAATCCTCACCCACCCGCTGATCCGCGCGGTGAGCTTTGTCGGCTCGTCCGACATCGCCTCCTACGTCTATTCCACCGGCGCCGCGCACGGAAAGCGCGTCCAGGCCATGGGCGGGGCCAAGAACCATGGCGTCATTCTGCCCGACGCCGATCTCGACCAGGCGGTGAAGGACATCATCGGCGCGGCCTACGGCTCGGCCGGCGAGCGCTGCATGGCGCTGCCGGTCGTGGTCCCGGTGGGCGAGAAGACGGCCAACACCCTGCGCGAGAAGGTGCTGGCCGAGATCGACACCTTGAGGGTCGGCGTCTCTACCGACGCGGCGGCGCAATACGGGCCCGTGGTCTCGGCGGCGCACAAGAAGCGCGTGGAGGATTACATCCAGCTCGGCGTGGACGAAGGCGCCGAGCTAGTCGTGGACGGCCGCGGCTTCAAGCTGCAGGGCTATGAAGACGGATTCTTTATCGGTCCCTCGCTGTTCGATCACGTGAAGCCGGCGATGCGCACCTATCAGGAGGAAATCTTCGGGCCGGTGCTGCAGATGGTGCGCGCCGAAACGTTCGACGAGGCCGTGACCCTCGCCTCCGACCATCCCTACGGCAACGGCGTCGCCATCTTCACCCGCAACGGCCGGGCGGCGCGCGAATTCGCCTCACGCGTCAATGTCGGCATGGTGGGGATCAATGTGCCGATCCCGGTGCCGGTGGCCTATCACACCTTCGGCGGCTGGAAGCGCAGCGCCTTCGGCGACACCAACCAGCACGGCATGGAGGGTGTGAAGTTCTACACCAAGGTCAAGACCGTCACCGCCCGCTGGCCGGAAGGCGCGCAGGACGACTCCGCCTTCGTCATCCCGACCATGGGGTGAGCGGGGCCTAGGGATGGACGTCGCGCTCACCGAGGATCAGCGGGCGATCGAGGACGCGGCGGTGGCGTTCGCCAATGCTGAGTTCGCACCGTACGCCGCGCGCTGGGACGAAGAGAAACACTTCCCTATCGGCACCCTCCGCGCCGCCGCGGCGCTCGGCTTCGCGGGAATCTACATCAAGGAGGACGTGGGCGGTTCGGGCCTCACGCGCCTGGACGCCTCGATCATCTTCGAAGCCTTGTCGGCCGGCGATGTCTCCGCCGCGGCCTTCCTCTCGATCCATAACATGGCCTCGTGGATGATCGACCGCTTTGGCTCGGACGAGCTGCGCCGGCGGTATCTACCCAAGCTCACCACCATGGAATTCATCGGCTCCTACTGCCTGACCGAACCCGGCGCGGGGTCCGACGCCGCCTCGCTGACCACCAGCGCCCGGCGGGAAGGCGACAACTATATTCTCAACGGCGCCAAGGCCTTCATCTCCGGCGCGGGGACCAGCGACGTCTATGTGGTGATGGCCAGGTCCGGCGCGGCGGGCGCCGGCGGCATCTCGACCTTCGTGGTCGAGAAAGGAACACCCGGCCTCTCGTTCGGCGCCCAGGAGCGCAAGCTCGGCTGGGCCAACCAGCCAACGGCCATGGTCCACTTCGACAATGTGGTCGTGCCGGCTGCGAACCGGGTGGGCGACGAAGGCCAGGGCTTTCGCATCGCCATGATGGGTCTGGACGGCGGCCGCCTCAACATCGCCTCCTGTTCGCTGGGCGGGGCGGGTTTCGCTCTGGAAACCGCCAAGGTCTATCTGCAAACCCGCAAGCAGTTCGGCCGCCCGTTGAGCGAGTTTCAGGCCCTGCAGTTCAAGCTCGCCGACATGGCCACCGACCTGGAGGCCTCCCGACTGATGGTCCGGCGCGCCGCCGCCGCCCTCGACGCCGGCCACCCCGCCGCCACCCGGCTCTGCGCCATGGCCAAGCGCTTCGCCACCGACGCCTGTTTCGACATCGCCAATCAGGCGCTGCAACTGCACGGCGGCTATGGTTATCTGAAGGACTATCCGCTGGAGCGGATCGTGCGGGACCTGCGCGTGCACCAGATTCTCGAGGGGACCAACGAGATCATGCGTGTGATCATCGCCCGGGAGATGTTCCGGGAATGAGCGAACCGGAGGTCATCGTCGCCGTCGAGGGCGCGGTCGGCCGACTGACCCTAAACCGACCGGCGGCGCTCCATGCCCTGACTACCACCATGGTCCGTTTGATGACGCAGGCCCTGCTCGCCTGGCGCGAGGACGCGGCGATTACGACCGTCCTCATCGACCACGCCGGCGAGCGTGGCTTCTGCGCCGGTGGCGATATCCGCTTCCTGGCCGAGAGCGGGGCCAAGGAGGGGCCCGAGCGCGGCGCCGCCGCCCGCGGTTTCTTCTTCGAGGAATACCGCCTGAACCACCTCCTTTTCACCTATCCCAAGACGGTGATCGCGGTGTTGGACGGGATCACCATGGGTGGTGGCGTCGGCATCTCCATGCCTGCCGACTATCGCATCGGCACCGAACGAACGGCTTTCGCCATGCCCGAGACCGGCATCGGCCTGTTCCCGGACGTGGGCGGCGGCTGGTATCTGCCGAGACTGCACGGCGAGGTCGGAACATGGCTGGCGCTGACGGGTGCGCGGCTCAAGGCGGCGGATTGCGAGTTGCTGGGCGTCACCACCGACGTGGTTCAGTCGACCGAGTTGGCGAGGCTGAAGACAGGGTTGATCGCCCGTCCCGCCGAGATCGAGGAGATTCTCACGGAGCTGGAGTGGAACCCCGGGCCGGCGCCGATCGCCGCGCATCGCGACGCCATCGACACCCTGTTCGCGCATGACACGGTGGAGGCGATCTTCGCCGCCCTGGCGGCTGACGGCGCGGAATGGGCGGCGGCGCAGCTCGCGACCCTGAAGACCAAATCGCCGCTGTCGATGAAGACGGCGCTGCGCCAGCTACGCGCCGGCGCGCGCCTGACCTCTTTCGCCGAGGAAATGGCGGTGGAAATGCGCATCGCCGCGCGCATCGTGGTCAGCCACGACTTCGCTGAGGGCGTCCGCGCCGTGATCGTCGATAAGGACAACGCGCCCCACTGGCATCCGCCCTCCGTGGAGGGCGTCACCGACAAGCTGCTCGACGCCATCTTCGCGCCTTTGCCCGCCGATCAGGAATGGACGCCTTTGTGAGTCCCGCTAGCCGGTGATCGCCGCCAGGTCGCGTTCACCGGTGCGGATGCGCAGAGCCGATTCAAGATCGAGCACGAAAAGCTTGCCGTCGCCGATCTTACCGGTGTTGGCGGCCGCGGCCACGGCGTCGGCCACATCGCCGGCCATCTCGCTCGGGACGGCGATCTCCAGGCGGACCTTGGGCAGTAGTTTTATTTCGTATTCCGCGCCGCGGTAGATCTCGGTCTTGCCCTTCTGGCGGCCATAGCCGCGCACCTCGCTGACAGTGAGGCCGGTGGCGCCCGCGCGGGTCACGGCGTCCAACACCGCGTCCAGGCGGCTGGGCTTGATGATCGCGATGATCAGTTTCATGGGCGAACAGTCCTCGAGGCGGCGCGCGCCGAAGGTTGAACCGAAATCATGCGCTCTCCAAGGCCTATGCGGCCAAACTCATGCCACGGGTGATCGGCGCCGGCTGAAACACCGGCGTGGCGCGCACGCGCTGACGCACGCCCTTGGGGATGGCGGCGAAGGTCTGCTTACCAGCCTCCATCAAGATGACGCCGGCGAACGGCGGCCACAGGCGCGCGCCGACGCGCTCGAAGGCGGCTGCCCAGCGATGCGCGTTCTGGAGCGGCGGCGCGTAGAGCACGCGCGTCCAGCCGATCGGCTGCAGTTCGGCCTCGCTCAACAGGGTCTCGAGCTGGCGGCGGCTGAACGGCCGGCCATGGCCAAACGGAGTCGACTCAGCGTCGGCCCACAGTCCATGCCGGGCCGTGGCGGCCACGATCACGCGACCTGTAGGGGCAAGCACGCGGCTGATCTCACGCAACAGCTCTCCCGGGTGGTCGCTCTCCTCCAGGGCGTGCAAGGCCACCACCCGCTCGAAGAGGGCGTTGGGAAACGGCAGGGCGGCGTCGTCGACGAGACAACTGAGATTGGGCGCATCGCAAGGCCAGACCTCCACGCCCTGGGCGGCCGGCATGGCCGCGATCCGCCGGCGCGCGACGGTCTCGGTCATGAGCGGCAAAGCGTAACCCAGCCCGAGCACGTCCAGACCGTCGATGTCTCCCCAGGCCTCGCCGATCTTGCGCCCGATCAGGCGCGCGACCGCCCGGCCGAGCGGCGTGGCGTAAAACCGCCGAAGCTCAAGGACGTCCTGGCGCATCGGCGCTCCCGCTCCACCCAGGGTTCATGTAGGGTGGAATTCCTTAAACGACTGCCTCCGGAGGCCACCCATGCCCCTGGCCATCCGCCAGCTCCCCTGTCTCGACGACAACTACGGCTTTATCATCCGCGACGAGGCGAGCGGCCTGACCGCGACGATCGACACACCCGACGCCGGCGTCATTCTGGCGGCCCTCGACAAGGAAGGCTGGAAGCTCGACTTCATCTTCAACACACACTGGCACCCCGATCACGCTGGCGGCAACGCCGAGATCAAGGCGGCGACCGGGGCGATGATCGTGGGCCCCGCGGAGGTGACGCGGATCGCGCCGCTCGATCGCACCGTCGCCGGCGGCGATGTCGTGGCCCTGGGCGAGACGAACTTCGAGGTCATCGACAGCGGTGGCCACACCCTCGGCCACATCGCCTATTTCGACTCTGCCGACCGGGTCGCATTCGTGGGCGACACCATCTTCGCCCTGGGCTGCGGGCGCTTGTTCGAAGGCACGCCCCAGCAGATGTGGGCCAGCCTGTCACGCCTTGCGGCGTTGCCCGACGACACCCAGGTCTATTGCGCTCACGAATATACCGCTTCCAACGCGCGTTTCGCCCTGAGCGTCGATACGGATCCGGCGTTGAAGGCGAGGGCCGAGGCCGTATTCGCGGCCAGGGCGCGCGGCGAACCGACGGTGCCCACCACCATCGGACTCGAGAAGGCGACCAATCCGTTTCTGCGCGCACCGATCCTCGCCGGGGCCGGCAAGCCCGACTATGAGGCGTTTGCGCAGGTGCGGGCGGCGAAGGATGTGTTCAAGGGTTGAACCGCGCCCCTGGCTCCGCGGAGCGGCTCAGGCGAACCTGACGTCGGCCGACTTGATGGTGATCGTGCCGTCGGGCTCGAATTCCTGACGCATGAATTTGCGGTCCGCGATCTCTTCGAGCGCGTCGCGGTATTTGTAGATGCTCGGCGACAGCGCGGACGCCGGCCCGACCTCCTGAAGCGCTTCCTCGGTGACCTTGACTACGACTGGGCTGTTCTGGCTGAGCATATGCATGGCCCACCCGCCGGAGGGAAGTTGGCTCGGCGGACGGCCGGTCGGCTTTAACCACATCGGGACTGTCTCCCCTGGTTGCCCCTGCGCGGCGGGCTTTTACGCCCACGGATTAACCATGTCACGGAGAGATTAACGAGGTTTGACCTGTCCCCGATCCTAAGGACCGAGCGACCCGCGATCTCAGACAGGATCGCGTGTCCGGCGCAGCCACACCGCCGCGGCCAGAAAGCCCGCGCCGACGACGAGTCCACCCCAAAACTCCAGGCTGCCAAAGAAGCGGCCGGGATCGATCTGCGCCAGGTCGACCATGGACTCTCGCGGGCCGGCGTCGCTGAAGGCGGCGTCGAAGCCGCCGCCCAGGCGCACCGCGAGGAAGTGCGAGAAATGGCCCGTCCCGAAGGCGAACATCTCGATGATGCAGAGGCCGATCGGTGGCAGGATCGCCCACAGGAACGGCGCGCGGCGGGCCCAAGCCGAAACCATCAGCAGCCAACCCCAAACCGGCGCATACCACAGCGTCTCGGTGACGAGGCCATAGGCCAGCACCACCGACATGCGGAAGATCGGCCACTGTGACCACAGGGTTGCGAAGCGCACGCCACTGGGCAGGAGGACCATGGCGCTCACCGCCAGCATGACGAGCTGGGTGGCGAAGATGACCACAAAGAGGATCACCGGTACGGCGACGAGCGGCACGCTGGCCTTCACCAGCACGGCCTTCAGATCCGAGATCGGCATCGACTTCCAGAACAGGATGCTGCGGTCCCGCCGCTCGTTATGCAGGGCGCCGAGGCAATAGAAAGACGCGACGACGAGCCCGGTCACCATGATGGCGATGGCGGCCATGGCGTAGGGAATGGTGGTCACCGCGGCGCGGTTGCGCGGTTCGACCTGAAGGCTGTTGATCTGGCCCGGAATGTGGGCCACGCCGACAAAGAAGCCGAACAACACCAGGCCCGCCACGATCAGCGGGGCGATGTAGAGCGACCGGCTCTCCCACAACTCACGCCGCAGCGACCAGTAAAGCGGCCGAACGCCGGTTGTCCGCCCGGCCGCGCGGTCGCGCGCCTCGGGAATGGCGTCCGGGAGGGCTTCGGAAAGCGTGTTCATGCGGCGACTCCCTGGGCGTGCGCGCCGCCGATCAGGGCGACGAAGACGTCAGCGATGCTGGGTGTATGGACGTCTCCAAGGGCGGCGAGCCTGTCGCGGTCGGCGCCATCAAAGAGCAGGATACTGCGGCCGAACACCGTGCGTTCGTGGATGGGCCCGAGAGCGCGGGCGGCGGCGAGCTCTTCGGGGCGGACCATCACCTCGGCGAAGCGCGCCTCGAAGTCTTCCATGCTGCAGTTGAGGGCGATGCGGCCGCGGTCGATGAACACCACATCGGTGAGAATGTGCTGGATCTCTTCGACCTGATGGGTCGTCACCACGATGGTGCGGCTGTGGTCGAAATAGTCGTTCAGCAGGGTGTCGTAGAACGACTTGCGGTACAGGAGATCAAGGCCAAGGGTCGGCTCATCGAGCACCAGAAGCCGCGCGTCGATGGCCATGACAAGCGCCAGGTGCAGCTGCGCCACCATGCCCTTGGACAGCTCGCGGATGCGGCTGGTGAGCTTGATAGAGGTCTTGGCGAGGAAGGCTTCAGCCTTGGCGCGATCGAACCTCGGGTGCACGCCGGCGACATAGTCCAACGACTGGGCGACCTTCATCCAGCGCGGCAGCACGGCGACGTCGGCGATGAAACAGACGTCGCGCATGAGTTCGTCACGCCGGCGCCAGGGATCGAGGCCCAGCACCTTCAACTCACCTTTGTAAGGCGTCAGGCCGAGGATGGCGTTGAGCGCGGTGCTCTTGCCCGCGCCATTGGGGCCGATAAGGCCCAGGATACGTCCCTCGGGGACTGTCAGGTCGACGCCGTCGAGCGCCACCGTGGCGCCGAAGGATTTGCGCAGATCTCGCGCTTCTATGCAGGCCATGATCTTAGCCCTCCTTGCCGGAGCGGGCGCTGGCGGCGCCATCGTCGCCAACGGCCAGGAGTTCTTGCGGCGTCAGGCCGAGACGCCGGATGGTGATCCGGATCGCCGGCCATTGCTCGCTGAGGAATTTCTGGCGTTCGCCCTGCAGCAGCAGGCCTCGCGCGCCGTTGTTGATGAACATGCCCAGCCCTCGCCTCTTCTCGACGAGCTGCTCGTCGACCAGTTGTTGATAGCCCTTGAGAACCGTCAGCGGATTGACCCGGTAGTCGGCCGCCACGTTGCGCACCGAAGGCAGCGGATCGCCTTCGGCCAGCACGCCGTCGAGAATCATCGCCGCCACGCGATCGCGCAGCTGGCGGTAGATCGGCAGACTGTCGTTCCACTCCGGGTCCATCGCCTGTCCCTGGCCGCCCCAGCCGTTACTATGATCTAGTGTTGTATATAACTAGTACACTAAACACAACGCAAGCGGTTTTTTCACCGGTAGCGGAAGGCGGGGGCGACCTACGACCCCTCAAGCACCAGAGCGATGCGCGCCGACGAAGGGTGACCGGCCAGGCCGTCTTTCGGATTGACCGAGATCAACAGCGTCCCATGCCTGAGCCAGGCGGCGGGCGCCGGGCCGGACGCGAACGTCACCTTGAGGAGGCGCGCCAGGATCGCCTTGCCGGCGGGACGCGAGGCGACGCCGAGGATGCCGTTCATGGCCGAAAGGGCGGCGTCGCCGATGATCGCGGCCGACTTTGCGTCCGCCTCGGGCGCTTCGAAGGGAACCAGATGACGCGCCACGCGGCTACAGCGGCCGCTGGCGATGATCATGCGCTGATAGAGCGCCTCGGGCCCGATGGGAGTAACCCTCAGCGCGCCGGTCGGCCCCTCGAGGGTCGCCGCCAGACCCATGGGCCAGCGCGGCGTGAACACGGTGACGCCGCCGAGCTTGGTGACGCGCAGGAGCGTTTCGCCGACATCGTCCTTGAACAGAATATCGCCGCGCGGACCCCGACTGGGTGAAACGACCCACACCTCCGCGCTGTCCTCGAATCTGAGCAGGGCCGGGTGGTGCCTGCGGTCCAGAACGAACCCGCCGCCTTCGTCGTCGGAGAATCGGGCCACGGGGGGCGCGGCGTGCAGCTGGTCCTGACGACCCAGGGAAAGCGCGTTCTTCACCCATGCGGGCGTCAGCGAAAGGGTGGCGAATCCCATGCAGCCCCCTGCGGCGAGCGCGAGGGCGAGCGCTCGTAATCCGAAGAGAAGCCGGGGCGATGAGGCCATCGGTGGTCCGTGCGGCGCGAAGTAGGCGCTTTTTGGACGCCGAATTCAGCCGCTGATGTACTGGCCCCCATTTACGGACAGTGTGGCGCCGGTGATGAAGCCTGAGTCCTCGGCGGCGAGGAAGGCGACGCAGCGAGCGATCTCGTCGGCCATGCCGAGGCGACCCACGGGAATGCCGGCGATGATCCGGTCGAGGACCTCCTTGGGCACTGCGCTCACCATCTCGGTGTCGATGTAGCCCGGCGCGATGGTGTTGACCGTGATCCCCTTCTTGGCGTTCTCCTGGGCAAGCGCCTTGGCGAAGCCGATCATGCCCGCCTTGGCGGCGGAATAGTTGGTCTGGCCCATCTGGCCTTTCTGGCCATTGATCGAGCTGATGTTGACGATCCGGCCGTAGCCGCGCTCGCGCATGCCCTCGATAACATTACGCGTCATGTTGAAGATCGACGCGAGGTTGACGTGGATGACGTCGTTCCACTGCTCCTCGGTCATCTTGTGCAGCATTGCGTCGCGGGTGATGCCCGCATTGTTGACCAGGACGTCGACGGGGCCGAGTTTCTCCTCCACCAGCTTAATCGCCTGAACGCAGTCGGCGAACGAGGAGACGTTGCCCTTGACCACAAACACGCCCAGCTCGTCGGCGCAGGCCTGGGCGGCAACCTCGTTGCCGGCGTAACCGGCCGCCACCTTATAACCCGCCGCCTTGAGGCGGGCGGTGATCGCCCGGCCGATGCCGCGCGTCCCTCCCGTCACGAACGCCACCCTGCTCATCGTTGTCTCCCTGATCGTCTTTTATTTATTGGCCCCGCCCGTTCTCGGGCGGCGCAAGTTTAGTTCAGACTGTCTCCACGCACATCGCCACGCCCATGCCGCCGCCGACGCAAAGCGTAGCCAGGCCCTTGCCCGCGCCTTGACGCTTCATTTCGTGCAGCAGGGTGGTGAGGATTCGCGCGCCGGAGGCGCCGATCGGATGGCCGATAGCGATCGCCCCGCCATTAACATTGACCTTGGCCACATCGAGACCCAGCTCGCGCACCACCGAGATCGACTGGGCCGCGAAGGCCTCGTTGGATTCGATCAGGTCGAGATCGGCGACCTTCCAGCCGGCTTTTTCCAGCGCCTTGCGCGTGGCCGGGATCGGTCCGGTGCCCATGATCTCTGGGTCGACGCCGGCGTTGGCCCAGGACGCGATGCGCGCCAGCGGTTTGATCCCGCGCCTGGCGGCTTCGGCGGCGCTCATCAGCACCAGCGCGGCGGCGCCGTCATTGATCCCCGAGGCGTTGGCCGCGGTGACCGTGCCCTCCTTGGCGAATGCGGGGCGGAGGCCGGCGAGACTTTCATAGGTAACGCCGTGGCGGACGTATTCGTCCTGATCGACGATCGTGTCGCCCTTGCGCCCCTTGATGGTGACCGGCGCAATCTCCTCGGCGAACTTGCCGGCCTTCTGCGCCGCTTCAGCCTTGTTCTGCGAGGCGACGGCGAAGCGGTCCTGTTCCTCACGCGTAATCTGCCAGCGGACGGCGATGTTCTCGGCGGTCTGGCCCATGTGATAGCCATGGAAGGCGTCCCACAGACCGTCCTTGATCATGGTGTCGACAAAGGCGAGGTCGCCCATCTTCTGGCCGCCGCGCAGGTTCTGGGCGTGGGGCGACTGGCTCATGCTCTCCTGGCCGCCGGCCACCACGATGTTCGCATCGCCCGCCGCGATCTGCTGCGCCGCCAGAGCCACCGCGCGCAAGCCCGAACCGCACAGCTGGTTGAGGCTCCAGGCCGGGCTCTCCACCGGTATGCCGGCGTTGACGCTGGCCTGGCGGGCCGGGCCCTGGCCGGCGCCAGCCTGCAGCACCTGGCCCATGATCACCTCGTCCACGTCGGCCGCTGCGATGCCTGCCCGCTCGATGGCCGCCTTGATGGCGATCCTGCCCAGTTCATGGGCCGGGAGTGATCCCAGAGCGCCGTTGAACGAGCCCACGGGCGTGCGGGCGGCGGAAACGATGACGATATCGGTCATAAGGGCTCACTCCCAGGGTCGCGGCGAGGCGAGCCGCACCATGCCTAATCAAACGGTCCGCGTCACGGCCTACCTTGGGCTTCGCTGGCGCAGCATCGCAGGATAAGACTAATATCGCAGTCGCGATATCGCGCGCCTATGACGGGGATCATTATGGCCGAAGAGACGGAGACCGGGCCGGCGCGCCCCGCGGGCGAGCGCGTGACCATTCAGAAGTACGCCAACCGCAGGCTCTACAACAAGGCGACGAGTAGCTACATCACCCTCGACGATCTCTCGACCATGGTGAAGGAAGGCGTGGACTTCGTGGTCCACGACGCCAAGAGCGGCGAGGACATCACCCGCAAGGTGCTGACCCAGATCATCTTCGAGGAAGAGGGCCGCGGCCAGAATCTGCTGCCGATCCAGTTCCTGCGGCAGCTGATCGGCTTCTATGGCGACCGGATGCAGGCCTTTCTGCCGAGCTTCCTCGAGCTTTCGCTCGACAGCTTCATCCGCCAACAGGAGCGGGTGCAGAACAAGTGGTCGACCGTGACGCCGCCGACCATGGGCGCGTTCGACGAGCAGATCCGCCAGAACATGGCCCTGTTCGACCGGGCTATGAAGATGTTCACCCCGTTCGCGTTCCGCGCCGACGAAGTGACGCCACCGCCCGCCAAGACCGTCGCGTCGGCCGAAGACGAAACGCTGGCCGAACTGAAGGCTCAGATGGCGGCCATGCAAGCCCAGCTGAAAGCGCTTTCCGGGAAGAAGTAGGGAACCCTCGACTCCCCTCCGATGGGGCGGGAGCTCAGGCCGCCCGCACCTTGAGCCGGGCGCCGCCCAGCACTTCGATCACCTCGACCTTGGCGCCGGCGGCGATCGGTCCCGCCCCGTCGAGCACCGCCGCCCATTCCTTGCCATCGACGAAGACACGACCGTCCCCACCCTCGAAGGCGGCCACGGCTTCACCCCGGTGGCCCACCAGCCTCTGGGCGGGATTGTTGACGTCGGGCGCGTCAGCCTTGGCCCCACGCAAATAGCGCCGGCCGATATAGGTGGTGACGATGGTCAGCATGGCGAAGAGCACGATCGCCACGTGCGGCGGCACGGGGATGACAAGAGTCGCCAGCCCGGTGACCGCCGCCGAGCCCGCGGGCCACAACAGCCAGCCGGAACCGGTCGCCACCTCCACCGCGAGGAACACCGCCCCCACCGCCATCCACGCCCACAAGGGGTGAGACAGGATGAGATCCGAGAGGTCGCCCATGACTCAGGCGCTCCCGCCGGGCGGGACCGAAGGCGCCGACGGCCTGGGTGGCCTGGGCGCCGCGGCCACCGCGCTCTCGTGTGTGGCGGCCCTGACCAGCTCGGTGATGCCGGCGATGGAGCCGGCGATGCCCGAGAAGTCGGCCGGCACGATCAGGGTGCGCTGTTGGGGCGAGTCGGCCAGCTTGCCGAACGCCTCGACGTACTTCTGGGCGACGAAATAGTTGAGCGCGTTGACGCTGCCCGATTCGATGGCGTCCGAGACGCTCTTGGTGGCCGCCGCCTCGGCCGCCGCCAGACGCTCGCGGGCCTCGGCGTCGCGGAACGCCGCCTCCTTGCGCCCCTCGGCCTGAAGGATGGCCGACTGCTTCGCCCCCTCGGCGCGGGTGACGGCCGCTTGCTTCTCGCCCTCGGCCTCGGTGATGACGGCGCGCTTCTCGCGCTCGGCCTTCATCTGCCGGGTCATGGCGTTGGTGATATCCGGCGGGGGTTGAAGATCCTTGATCTCGATGCGCGCCACCTTGACGCCCCACGGCCCCGTGGCTTCGTCGATCACGGTCAGCAGGCGCGTGTTGATCATGTCGCGCTTGGAAAGCACCTCGTCGAGCTCCATCGAGCCGACCACGGTGCGCAAGTTGGTCATGGTCAGCTGGCCAATGGCGAAGTTGAGGTTGGCCACCCGATAGGCCGCCGCCGCCGCGTCTATCACCTGGATGAAGACGATAGCGTCCACCTTGACCATCACATTGTCCTTGGTGATCACCTCCTGGCTCGGCACGTCCATGACCTGCTCCATCATGGAAACCTTGCGCCGCACAGCCTCCATGAACGGGGCCAGGATGGTGATGCCGGGCTTGAGCGTGCGCGTGTAACGTCCGAACCGCTCGACCGTATATTCGAAGCCCTGCGGCACGATCTTTATGGCGGCCAGCGCCAGGAAGATCGCCAAAATCAGCACGGCGACCGCAAAAACCTCAAACACCATCGAGTGCCCTCAGGGGAGAGAATCCGCCCGCGGCGAATCTACTCCGGCCCGCGCCCGCGCGCCATCGACGTTGCGGCGCCGCTCACCCATGACTCTTGACCCTGAACGCGCGAGGTCGCATGGCGCGACCATGCAGCCGTTCGCCCATTTGACCGCCAAGGCTGTCCCGCTGGACATCGCCAACCTCGACACCGACCA
>Ga0302314_10005964_pt1 | contig 22135 bp, 15 predicted proteins | sample III_Palsa_N2_3_FD_200533 | JGI IMG/M metagenome (GOLD analysis project Ga0302314, IMG submission 200533) | Peat permafrost microbial communities from Stordalen Mire near Abisko, Sweden - III_Palsa_N2_3 | ecosystem: Environmental > Terrestrial > Soil > Palsa > Peat permafrost | place: Sweden...
CCTCGAACTGCTCCGACAGGCGCTGCAGGAAACGGCCATCGGTATAGAGCCGGGCCACCTCGTATTCGTCCTTATAGGCCATGAGCTTATAAAGCGAGCGGGCGACGGCGTCGGTCAGGCCGGTGCGGCCCGGAGTGCGCGCCGCTTCGGTCTGGGCCATGCGCTTGACGACGGCCAGATAGCGTTCGGCATAGGCGCCGTCCTGATACTCGACCAGCTGCCGGGCGCGCCGCTCGACCACCTCTTCCAATCGCTCCGACAGCTTGCGGCCGCCGCTCGCAACGGGTTTGGGCCGGGCCACGGCTTCGACCGCTGCCGGATCGACGGCGGCGCGCCGGCCCCAGAGGAAGGATTGCTTGTTGAACGAGACGGCGACGTTGTTGAGGGTGATCGCCTGCTCGATCGCCTCGGCCGACAGTGGCACCAGCCCCTTCTGCCAGGCATAGCCGAGCATGAACAGATTGGCCGCGATCGAATCGCCGAGCAGCGACACGGCGAGGCGCGAGGCGTCGATGAATTCGACCCCGTCGCGGCCGGCCGCTTCGACCAGCGCCTCGTGCGTGGCACTGGTCGGAAAGAGCAGATCCGGATCCTGGGTAAAGCCGCCGGTGATGGTCTCGGCGCTGTTGACGATCGCCTTGGAATGGCCGCGGCCGAGCTTGCTCAACCCGTCGGCGCTGGCGGCAACCAGCAGGTCGCAGCCCAGCATCAGATCGGCACCGCCGGCGGCGATGCGCACGGCGGCGATATCCTCCGGGTGGTTGGCGATGCGGATATGGCTGAACACCGCACCGCCCTTCTGGGCGAGGCCGGTCATGTCGAGGACCGAGACGCCCTTGCCCTCGAGATGCGCCGCCATGCCGAGCAGCGCCCCGATGGTCACCACGCCGGTACCGCCGACGCCGGTAACCAGGATGCCATAGGGTTGGTCGAGGGTGGGCAGGATCGGGTCCGGCAGCGGTCCGAACTCGCCGGCGCCGGCACCCGGTTTGGTCTTCTTCAGCTGGCCGCCATGGATTGTCACGAAGCTCGGGCAGAAGCCGTTGACGCAGCTGAAATCCTTGTTGCACGAGGACTGGTCGATCTCGCGCTTGCGGCCGAACTCGGTTTCGACCGGCACGACCGACAGGCAGTTCGACGTCTTCGAGCAGTCGCCGCAGCCTTCGCAGACTTCCTCATTGATGACGACACGCATGGGCGGATCGACCATCAATCCGCGTTTGCGGCGGCGGCGCTTCTCGGCGGCGCAGACCTGATCATAGATGATGACCGTGACACCCGGGGTCTCGCGCAGATCGCGCTGAACCTCGTCGAGCCGGTCGCGGTGATAGATCGGCGTATGCGGCGGCAACCCGGCATTGGACGGGTAGCGGTCGGGATCGTCGGCGACCACGGCCAGCCGGGCGACACCCTCGGCCCAGACCTGCTGCGCGATCGCCGGCACCGTCAGCGTCCCGCCGTCATGGTGCTGGCCGCCGGTCATGGCCACTGCATCGTTGAACAGGATCTTGTAGGTGATGTTGACCTTGGCCGCGATCGCCGCGCGGATCGCGAGCGCACCGGAATGATTATAGGTGCCGTCGCCCAGATTGGCGAAGATGTGCTTGGTCTCGGTGAACGGTGTCTGGCCGATCCAGGGCACGCCTTCGCCGCCCATCTGGGTGAAGGTCTCGGTCTGCCGGTCGGGCATCCAGGTCGCCATATAGTGGCAACCGATGCCGGCGAGCGCGCGGCTGCCTTCCGGTACCTTGGTCGAGGTGTTGTGCGGGCAGCCGGAGCAGAACCACGGCACGCGGGCCACGGCCGGCTTCAGCTGGACCAGCTGCGCCTCCTTGGCAGCCAGGAATTTCAGCCGATCCTGGATGCGTTCGCTGGTGTGGAAGCGGGCGATGCGCTGGGCGATGACCTTGGCGATGGTCGCGGGCGAGAGCTCGCCGGGCGAGGGCAGGATCCAGTTGCGCTCCTCGTCGAATTTTCCGACGACGCGCGGCCGGACATCCTCGCGCCAATTATACAGCTGTTCCTTCAGCTGGTTCTCGATGACCGCGCGCTTTTCCTCGACCACCAGGATCTCTTCGAGCCCTTCGGCGAATTGGCGCATGCCTTCGCGCTCGAGCGGCCAGGACATGGCGACCTTGTAGACGCGGATGCCGATCTCGGCGGCATAGTCGTCGTCGATGCCGAGATCTTCCAGCGCCTGGCGCACATCGAGATAGGATTTGCCGGTGGTGACGATGCCGAAGCGCGGCTTCGGGCTATCGATCACGACCTGGTCGAGCCGGTTCGCCCGGGCGAAGGCGAGGGCCGCATAGAGCTTGAATTTATGCAGCCGGTATTCCTGGTCGAGTGGCGCATCGGGCCAGCGGATATTGAGCCCGCCCGGCGGCAGCTCGAAATCCTCGGGATAGGTGAGCTCGACCCGGTCGGGGCCGACATGGACCGAGGCCGAACTGTCGACCGTCTCGGCGATCGTCTTCAAGGCGATCCAGCAGCCGGAATAGCGGCTCATCGCCCAGCCGATCAAGCCGTAATCCAGGATCTCCTGCACGCTCGATGGGTTCAGCACCGGGATGCTGGCATCCATGAAGGCGTATTCGGATTGATGCGGCAGGGTCGAGGATTTGCAGGCATGGTCGTCGCCGGCCAGCACCAGCACGCCGCCCTGGGGTGCTGTGCCGGCGGCATTGGCGTGCTTTAAGACGTCGCCGCTGCGATCGACGCCGGGCCCCTTGCCGTACCACATGGCGAAGACGCCGTCATATTTGGCGCCCTCGAACATATTGACCTGCTGGCTGCCCCAGACCGCGGTCGCCGCCAGGTCTTCGTTCAGGCCGGGCACGAAATGGACATGGTCCTCCTTCAGGTATTTGCGGGCACCCCACAGCGCCTGGTCGAGCCCGCCCAGCGGCGAGCCGCGATAGCCGGAGATGAAGCAGGCGGTGTTGAGGCCGGCATCCAGATCGCGCTGGCGCTGCATCATCGGCAGCCGGGCCAGCGCCTGCGTGCCGTTCAGGTAGATGCGCCCCTGTTCGAGCGTGTATTTATCGTCGAGGGTGACCGCTGCGAGTGCCATACCAGAGCCCCTCCGGGAAGCTCGAACCAAAGGTTCGGAATATGCGGCGAAACCTAGACTAAGCGCTGGCCCTACTCAATTGCAGACCCGGCCCGGGGAAAAAAAGCAATGAACCAGCGAGGTTGCCGGAGGGGCCATGTCGAATAATCGACGCCGTCTCAGAGATCGGTAATATTCTTTCGCATTGGCCCGTCGCCTGAAGGTTGCCGGGCTCACGCCGCGGTGCCGCGCGTGGCGATGCGGGCGCCGATGGCGTGACGCAGCGGCGCTTCGGACCGCCTGAAGGCCCTGGCCGTGGCAGCCGCCAGCGGCCAGGCCTCGGCGCTGTCGCCCTCGCGGCAGGCCATGATGACCTGGCGCGCCAGTTGCTCGGTTTCGGCCAGGCCATAATTCGCGGTCATGCCGGCAATGTCATGGGCCGCCCGGCGCAACCCCTCCAGATCCTGACGCTCGCCGGCGGCGGCGAGCGCGGCCAGGCGCATTTCGCCATCGGCGAAGAAGGCGTCGAGCATGGTCGCGAGGCTGTCAGGCGGGACGATCGCGGCCAATTCGGCGATGCGGCCCATCTCGACCACCGGCGCCGGTCCCGCCGGCGCCGCGGCGACCGGCGCCGCGGCGACCGGCGCCGGCGCCATCGTCGCAACGGCGTCCCGATCGTTCAGAGCCTGAAGCACCCGCGCCAGATCCTCGGGCTTGAGCGGCTTGGCGATGTAATCGTTCATGCCGGCCGCGAGATACTCCTCGCGATGGCCGAACATGGCGTTCGCCGTGAGCGCCACGATCGGCACGAGACCGGTCGGAGCGGGCAGGGCGCGGATCGCTCCGGTCGCCGCCAGCCCATCCATTTTCGGCATCTGGATATCCATGAACACCAGATCGATGCCGCCCTGCTCGACGATCGCCAGCGCCTCGGCGCCATCGCCGGCGACCTCGATCTGATGGCCATAAGGCGCCAGCATTGCCGTCACCACGGCCTGGTTGACCAGATTGTCCTCGGCCACGAGAATCCGCAGCTTGCGACCGTTGGGCTTGTGGCGGATCGGCTCCGGCACGGCCTGGACGGGTGGCGCCACGGTGATGCGGCAGGGCAGGTCGACCCGAAAGGCGCTGCCTTGGCCGAGCACGGTCTCGACCGAGATACTGCCGCCCATCAATTCGACCAGCTGCTTGGAGATGGCCAAGCCCAGGCCGGTGCCGCCGAATTTCCGGGTGATCGAACTATCGGCCTGGGTGAAGCGCGAGAACAGGCTGGGCAGCACCTCGGGTGCTATGCCTGGTCCCGTGTCGCTGACGACGACCGACAGCATCACCTGCCCTGGGGCGGTCTGCCGTGCGGCGAGGCGGAGCGACACCGTGCCCCGCTCGGTGAATTTCACGGCATTGCCGAGCAGGTTGAGAATGATCTGGCGCAGCCGCGTGCTGTCGGTCTCGATCCAGCCCGGCAAATCGGGGCCGCGGTCGAAATCGAGATCGAGATGCTTGTCGCGAGCCAGTGGCCGCATGATCGCCAATATGCTTTCGGCAAAGTCATCGAGGTCGACAACAACCGTCTCCAGCACCAGGCGCCCGGCCTCGAGCTTCGAGAAATCGAGAATGTCGTCGAGAATGGACAGCAGGGCCTCGGCCGAACTGCGGGCGGTCGCGGCGAATTTCTGCTGCTGCGGCGCGAGTTCGGTATCGAGCAGCAGGCGGATCATGCCGAGCACGCCGTTCATCGGCGTGCGCACCTCGTGGCTCATCATGGACAGGAATTCGGACTTCGCCCGGTTCGCCGCCTCCGCACCCTCCTTGGCGGCGCGGAGCGCATCATCGGCGGCGCGGGCGGCGCTGACGTCGCTGAAGGTAATGACGCCGCCGCCCTCTTCCAGCGGCTCATGGACGATTTCGATGACGCGGCCATCGAGCAGGCGCCGCTCGACGGTCTGCCGTCCGGCCTCTTCGCTGCCCATGGTCAGCAGCATTCCGACGCCCTCTTCGACCGCATTTGCGCCGAATTCGGCGCTGCGCTTGCGCACGGCCGCATGGCTGAGCCCGGCCCGCAGGAAGCCGGGCGGGAAGCCCATCAGCCGCTCGTAACGCCGGTTGAACGACCGCAGCCGGCCATTGCCGTCATAGAGCACCAGGCCTTGAGCCATGTTGTTGAGCGCGGCGTCGAGGACACGGTTCTTGTGGAGCAACTCGCGGCGGCTGTCCTCGAGCGCCGTTCCACGCTCGCGCGCCTCCCGTTCGCTCTCGACCAGTTGCTGGGCGAGCGGTGCGATCCGGTCGCGCAGCACCAGCGAGCCGCCGATGACGATCACGATCAGAATCGGCACCGAGATGCTGCCGCGCGTGCGCACCGGTGTGAAGAGTTCGGCGGTATCGACCTTGAGGTCGAGCGCCAGGCCGAAACGGGGCAGGGGCTCGAAGGCGGCGATCACGCGGGTTCCGCGCCGGTCGAAGCTGTCGATTGTTCCGACCATGCCGAGCAGGCCGTTGGCAACCGGCAGCAACCGTCCCCCTTGCTTGACCTCGGTGGTGAAAGGCGACGGATTGGTCCGGTTGGGCAGGCATTCCATCCGGCTCGGGCTGCCGGGCAGGAGGCCGCAGATCGCGCCGTTGCCGCTATTGCCGAGCCCGGCGGCCTGGACCAGCACGGTGTCGAGCGCCGGAAGCTCCTGCTCGACCACGATCCGGCCGAGCGGCAGGTCGTTTTCGGTCAGATCGGTACTGACATCGATCAGCAGTCGATCGTCCCAGATGAGGCGGGCGCCGGCGGTGCCGCCGAGCTCCCGGGCGAAGCCTGGATGTTCGGCGAGGCGGCCGCCCGTGGCGAGCAATTTGCCTGCCGCATCGAACACGCTGACCCCGCGAATATCACCGCCGATCAGGCTGTCGGCCACGTTCTGCAGTTTCTGGCGCTCCACGCTGCCTTCGGGCGCGGCCGCGATGGCCTGGACGGCCCCCGTGAGCCCGGTCCGGGTGGCGGCCAGCCGGGCGAATTTCAGGCGGTCGTCGATCGTCATCTCGAAGACCGTGCCCGCCGCCCGGACCGTTGCCAGCAGATTGTGGCGCACGCTGTCTTCGATGCCGCGACGCATCGAAACGAGCCCGATGCAGCCGGCCAGAACGCTCACCGCGACGAGCAGCAGCGTGCCGCTCGACATCAATGTCGCCGCCGGATTCGGCTGCCGCAGCTGCCGTTCCTCGGGCGGAACGCGATGATGCCAGAGTGGCAGGACGAGGAGGAGCAGGCCGCCGGCGACCGCGACCGGCGTGCGATTGAGATAGTGCCAGCCATAGACGGCGCCGAGATCGAGCAGCCTCTCGAACAAGCTGGCGAGTGCGATCCCCACGGCGGCGATGGCGAGAACGGCGATGACCCGGCGTCGCCGCGTCCGTCGGGCGGCCGGCGCCAAGGCCAGACCGACCGAGATGAACAGTACGGCGGTGGCCGCCACGGCCGTGGCGCGTCCGGCCGCCGGATCGGCACCACGCCAGGCATCCGGGCTCCGCCAATCGATACCCAAATCCAGGCTGAGCGCGCTCTCGAACAGGCTCGTTGCCGCCAGAGCCGCGGCGAGCGTGCCGAAGGCGATTCGCGCCCAGCGCCAGCGCACGGGCATCAAGGCTGCGAGCGATACCAGCGCGCCCAAGGCGGCGCCTTGGGCCGGAATCGGCTCGCCATCGCTGAACGTGCTGAGCATTCCCGGCTGGGCGGTGAGCCAGCCGGCCAGAATGATCAGGCTGGCCACGAGACAAAGCCCCGCGGGTAGCCTGAGAATTATACTCAACCCGAGATCCTGCCGCGCCATGGGTCCTCAGCCGCCAAACAGCGATGTGCTGCGCCGGTAAAGAAACAGGATCGGAACTCAGCCTTAAGTTTTCGATAAGAAATGGCCGGAATTAGCTGGCGGCGGCATAGGGAGATCTGCGCCGCGGCCGGGGCCGACGACAGGACTATCCCGCAGCGTGTTCGCGCGAATCCTGGCGATATTCGCAATGCTCGCATCGCCAACGCGACGAACAGGTGACGCAATGCAGGAGATTCTCGACGAAGCGTGCCGAGGCCGGATTGCCGCTGTCGTAGAGTTCGCGCAGATTGCTCAGCGTCGCCGCATTGCTGCCCAGATAGGGATTGCCGGAGATTACCGAGGCGAGATGCTCCAGGCGTGCATCGACATCCGCCGATGCAGCGTCCTGAGGGGAGATCTCGGTCGGTTCGGGCTTCATCATTCGGCTTTCGGCTGCCGTCCAGGTCAAAGACAAAAGGAACATGTGCGCGCGAAGACCGGCACTCTCGGGCAATAGCGGCGCGCGCGGAATTCGGCGCGACGGCTTATGGCCGATTGGTCGAGCCGGCCAGCATGGCTAGGCTGAATGGCCTAGGTCCTCAGGTCTAATGGCCAGTGCGGCGGCTCGATGGGCAGAATTGCAGCCGCGGCCGGGCAGCCGCATGAATAATGAGGCGGGCGTTGGATATAATGGGTTTGTCGTCGCTCCCGGTCGTCGTGCTGGTGGAAAGCGATCCACTGGTTCGTTACGGCTACTCCGTTCTGGTCGGAGATTGGGGTTACGAGGTGATCGCGCGCGCTTCGACGGGTGAGGCGGCTGAAGCCGTCGCTTCGATGGGCCGAAGTGTCGGCGCCCTGGTCCTCGGCCATGATGTCGCCATGGCCGAGGACGGGCTGTCGTCCGCCGCAGCACTGGTGCGGTATCTCGGCGGGGTGCCGGTCGCCATCATCGCCGGTCGCCTGCAGCGCGATGTCCTCGACCGGGCGACGAGACTGCACTTCATCGTCCTGTCCGAGGCGGCCGAGCCCGATCAATTGCAGGAATGGCTGCGGGCAAGCTTGACGGCGCCGATTGCGATCGACGAAATCCGGGGCCAGCCGGCGGCCTGATACGGCACCGGCAGCATACGGGACTGCCTTTCGGTTGCCGGCGCGGCCGGCGCCATCGTCACGGGAATGCTTCAGATGCGGTCGACGTCGTCAGCGCGATCCGAACCGATGCCGCCCGCCCGTGAGCGGCCGTCCTACCCCATCCGTGGCTATCTCCTGGCGCTGGTGATCAGCTCGATGCTGCCCCTGCTGCTGTTTGCCGGCCTGGTCGTGTTCCAGCATGCCCAGGCGGTGAAGGCGGCGACTCGCGAGCAGATGACCACGACGGTTCGCGCGCTGGCTCTGGCCGTAGACCGCGATATCGCCAACGCCCAGGCAACCCTCGCCGTCATGCGCGAATCGCCAGCCTATGCCGCCGACGATATAGCGACCTTCTACAGCCAATGCGCTGGTTTCGGCCAGGGTTACGGCAGCCGCATCATGCTGCTCGATCGGGATCGGCAGATCTTTGACACCGGCGTTCCGCTCGGCACGACGCTGCCGCCGGCGCCGCCGATCGCCGCGCGGACGATCGATACCGGGGCGCCGCAGATCTCCGGCTATATCGCGACACCCGCCGCCGGGGCGCAGACGGTGCTCGTTACCGTGCCGCTGCTCCGTGACGGCCATGCCGTGAACGCACTGGCCATGGAGCTGGAGCTCGGCCGCTTCACCAAGCTGCTCGAACAGCAGCGGCCGCCGGCGGGCTGGCTTGCCGACGTCATCGATCAATCCGGGATCATCCTCGCCCGCAATGTTGCGGCCGAGCGCTTTGTCGGGCAATCCGCCTCCGGCGATTTTCTTCAGCACCGGATCGGCGAGGAGGGCATGGTCGAGACCCGGTCCATGGAAGGGATCCCGGTCCAGGCGGTCTTCACCCGGGCAGTACTATCAGGCTGGACCGTTACGCTGGCCGTGCCGGAAGACGCGCTGGGCGCGGCCGGACAGAATTCGCTGTGGTGGATCATCGGCGGCGGGTTGCTGCTGCTCACCCTTGCCGGTGCCGGCGCCCGCACCGTCTCGCTCTGGATCGTCCGCCCGGTCGGAAAATTGGCTGAGGCCGCCGAAGCTCTCGGCCGGGGCGAGTCGCCGCCGGTCTTCGAGACCGGCATGCGCGAGTTGCAGGCGGTGGCGATGGCATTGCGCCAGACCGACGATCTGTTGGCCCACCGCGCCGCCGAGCGCGACCGGACCCATGCCGAGCTGCAGGCCCTGGCAGCGACTCTGGAGGCGCGGGTCGCGGAGCGGACGGCGGCGCTCGAAGGCAAATCGGCCGAGCTGCTGCGGGCGCGCGATGCGGAAAAGGCCGCGAGCCGGGCAAAAACCGGCTTTCTCGCCGCCGCCAGCCATGATCTGCGCCAGCCTTTACATGCCGCGGCCTTGTTTGCCGCGGCCCTCGGCCGTCGCGTCGAGGGCGCCGAGGCGCTGCGCCTGGTCGCCAGCATCGGCGAGGCAACCAAGACCATGCAAAGCATGCTCGACGCGCTGCTCGACGTGTCGCGGCTCGATGGCGGCGTCATGGAGCCCTATCCGGCGTGGTTCTGCATCGAGGGCATGTTTGCCCGGCTCAAGACCGAATGCATCACGGCGGCGCGCGCCAAGGGGCTGGAGCTCGACATGATCGGCTGCACGCTCTGGGTCGAAACCGATCCGGCGCTGCTCGAAAGCATCGTCCGCAACTTCATCTCGAACGCGGTCAAATTCACCAGACGCGGCCGGGTCCTGGTTGGGTGCCGGCGCCGCGGCGACACGGTCCGCATCGAAGTCTGGGATACCGGCCCCGGCATTCCCGAGGATAAGATCGAGTCCGCCTTCCAGGAATTCCAGCGCCTGGGCGGGCATGAGCATCGCCAGCCGGGGCTCGGGCTCGGCCTGGCGATCGTACGCCGGCTGGTCGATCTGCTCGGGCTGCGACTCGAGGTGACCTCCACGGTCGGGCGTGGCAGCTGTTTTGCCATCGAGCTGCCTTACGCCATCCGCGCGCCCGACCGGCGCGAGGTGGCGCCGGGCGATGTCGAGCTTTCGGGGCACAAGACGGTGCTGGTCGTCGACGACAATCCGCTGGCGCGCTCGGCGTTGGCCCGCGAGCTGACCGATTGGGGCTGCCGCGTCATCGAGGCGGGGACCAGCGAGGAGGCCGGGTTGCTGCTCGCCAATGAACTCGATCGCCTGCCGGATCTGATCATCACCGATCTCGATCTCGGCGGCGAGATCAGCGGGCTCGACATGCTGGCCCGGCTGGCGGCACGCTATGGCATCGCCGTGCCGACCATCGTCATCACCGGCGATACAAGGCCCGACACCATCATCGAGCTGAAGGAATCCGGCCATCCCTGGCTGATCAAGCCGGTCGATCCGGCAGCACTGCGCCGGGCCGCCGGTGCACTGTTGTCAGCCGCGGCGGATTAGCTTGCCGGCCAGGATCACCGCCTCGGTGCGGTTGCGGGCGTTGAGCGCCCGATAGATCGCGGCCAGATGGATCTTGACCGTGCCCTCGCCACGATCGAGCGCGCGGGCGATCTCCTTGGTCGACAGGCCTTCGGCAAGCAGCGCCATGACCTCGTTCTGCCGATCGGTCAGCCGCACCGAATCGGCGGGCCCTGCCGTCGCGGATAGTCGGGTTAAGGGGCGCCGATCCGCCGACTCGATCTCGCCGACCGAGGCCAGGGCCGGCGGCGCATAGATGCCGCCGTCGATGATCAGCCGCAGGGCCGCGACGAGCTCGTCGGGCGATGAGGATTTCGGGATATAGCCATGGGCGCCGGCGCCGAGCGCATCGAGGATGTCTTCGCGCGCATCGGAGGCCGAGACCACCGCGAGCTTGGCCTCCGGGCATTGCGTGCGCAGCGCCCGGAGCGTAGCACCGCCGGCCATCCCCGGCATGCGCAGGTCGAACAGCAGGAGATCGGGCGGCGCGCCGGCTTCGAGCAGCTCCAGCGCCGCATCCAGACTGCCGGCCTCCTCGAAGCTGGTGACCAGGCCGGCATCGCTCAGCAGCAGCCGCAGCCCGCTGCGAAACAGGGCATGATCATCGGCGAGGAGGATCCGCATGGCGACACCGGGCTGAATGTGCTCTCCGCTATGTGACGCGGAACGCCCGATGCGGTCAATGGTGGTGCCGCGCGGCGGTCCGGCAGTTTATCTCGAGCGGCCGTCAATACTTTGATGATCGCCGCAGGATTCCGTCACCCATGGGTCTTGCCCATAAGAAAAGGGGCTCGGCCGCACCCGGCCAAGCCCCTGTTTTCTTTGGATCATCCTGCGTCCGGTTTGGTCGGAGTGAGAGGATTCGAACCTCCGGCCCCTAGCTCCCGAAGCTAGTGCTCTACCAGGCTGAGCTACACTCCGCCGTCGCAGGAGGGCCCTTATAGTCACCTGGGCCTCAGGCTGCAACAGCGTATTTGGCGGTCAGTACCCGCGCTGCAAGCAGAACTCGGCGACCTCGACGAGCGCGCGGCGGATCGGCTGGTCGGGGAAGATCATCAGCGCGTCGATCGCCGCATCGGCATAGGAGCGCGCGCGCAGCAGCGTCGCGTCCAGGGTCCCGTGCTTGCGCATCAGCTGGATCGCGCGGGCGAGATCGGTTTCGGCCTGCTCCTGCTCCTCCAGCGTGCGGCGCCAGAATTCGCGTTCCTCGGCATCGGCGTGCTGGAGGGCGAGCACGATCGGCAGGGTCATCTTGCCGTCGCGGAAATCATCGCCGACGGTCTTGCCGAGCTCGGCCTGGCGGGCCGAATAATCGAGCATGTCGTCGACCAGCTGAAACGCCATGCCGAGATTGCGGCCATAGCTTTCGAGTGCTGCGATCTCCTCGGCCGGGCGTTCGGCGATAACGCCGCCGATCTCGCTGGCGGCGGCGAACAGGGCCGCGGTCTTGGAGCCGATGACTTCGAGATAGGCGGCCTCGGTGGTCGCCAAATCGTTGGCCGTGATCAGTTGCAACACCTCGCCTTCGGCGATCACCGCCGAAGCCGTGGACAGGATGCGCAGCACGTCGAGCGAACCGTCGGCGACCATCAGCTGAAAGGCGCGGCTGAACAGGAAATCGCCGACCAGCACCGAAGGCTTGTTGCCCCAGACCGCATTCGCCGTCGCCAGGCCGCGGCGCAAATCCGACGCGTCGACGACGTCATCATGCAGCAGAGTGGCGGTGTGGATGAACTCGACCGCGGCGGCGAGCGTCAGGTGGCGGTCGCCGCGATAGCCGCACAGGCGCGCGGAGGCCAGCGTCAGCATCGGCCGCAGCCGCTTGCCGCCGGCCGAGATGATGTGGCCGGCGAGCTGTGGAATCAGCGCCACCGGGCTGTGCATCCGCTCCAGGATCAGGCGATTGACCTGCTGCAGATCCTCGTCGCACAGCTGGGTGAGCGCGTTCATATCGGCGGGTTTGCCGATTGCACTGCCGATGTTCTTAAGGCCGGGCATTGCTGCCAACTCGGATTACTCCCCTCTCGCTCGATGCCCGCGACGCCTTCGGCCGCGACGCATGACAGCGTGCCGACGGCAGAATAGAGTGCAGCCCGACAGGGTCAAGCCTGGTGCGGCATCCTGCCGGACCCGACCCGGATGAGGTCGGAGCGGACATCTTGGCTAGCTCTAGCAGATATCGCGCACGGGTTCACCCGCTGCCGGGGGCGCCCCTTCCATGCGGAGCCGGATAGTCGCATGAGAGAACTCCTCCGTACTGGCGATCTCGTCAGATTGTCCTTCCTGCAGGCCCTGCTGGCCGAGGCCGGCATCGACAGCCTGGTGCTCGACGCCAATACCGGCTCGCTGCTCCCCTACGGCATCGTCCCGCGTCTGATGGTCGCGGATAATGACGAGCTGGAGGAAGCGCGGCGCGTGCTGCTCGAGGCCGGCGAGTCGCTCGATGGCTGAGGCGCCGGTCGGGATCTCCGAAGATCGGCTGCTCGGTGGCCGGGTCGTGCTGCGCCAGCCGGTCCAGGGCTTTCGGGCCGCGATCGATCCGGTGCTGCTGGCCGCCGCCGTGCCGGCCGAGCCGGGGCAGGCGGTGCTGGAACTCGGCACCGGCACCGGGGCGGCCGCCCTCTGCCTGGCGCGCCGGGTCGCAGGGCTGCGGATCATCGGGCTCGACCAGCAGCGTGAACTCGTGCGCCTCGCTGCCGAAAACGCCGCGCTGAACGGGCTCGAGCACGAAACCGAGTTCATGATCGGCGATCTGCTGCAGCCGCCGGCGCGGCTGGCGCCCGGCAACTTCGATCATGTCATGGCCAATCCGCCCTATCTGGAGGCGGGTACTGCCACCCTGCCGCCGGACCGGGCTCGCGCGCTCGCGGTCGGCGAGGGTGCGGCCGATCTCGCCGCCTGGATCCGCTTCGCGCTCGCCATGGTCCGGATGCGCGGCGCGATCACCCTCATTCACCGGGCCGACCGGCTCGATGCGCTGCTCGCCGCACTCATCGGCCGCGCCGGCGAGATCGTGGTCTTTCCACTCTGGCCGGGGGCGGGCAAGCCGGCCAAGCGTGTGCTGGTGCGGGCGCGCAAAGGCATCGAGACGCCGCTCAAGCTGTCGGCCGGGTTGGTGCTGCACGGGCCGGACGGCAAATTCACCGCGGCTGCGGAAGCGGTGCTGCGTGAGGCACAAGGGCTGGCGCTGTAGCGCCGCCTGCTACATCCAGACCTTGGCCAGGCCCAGCATCTCGGTCGCGCGGCCGGGATCCATCGGGCGCGAGTAGAAATAGCCCTGGCCGTAATTGCAGCCGAGCGCCTTCAGATGATCGGCCTGCTCGGCCGTCTCGACGCCCTCGGCAACGATGCGCAGGCCCAGATCCTGCCCCAGCTCGATGATGGTCCGGACCAGCCGCCGCGTCTCGGCCGAATCGGCGACGCCCATGACGAAGGAGCGGTCGATCTTGAGCACATCGAAGGGGAATTTGTGCAGATAGCTCAGCGAGGAATAGCCGGTGCCGAAATCGTCGAGCGACAGCTCGACGCCGCGCGCCTTGAACTCGCGCATCAGCTCGAGCATGGCGACCGGATCTTCGAGCAGCACACCTTCGGTGATCTCGAGCTTGATGCGGCGTGCGGCCGCTTCATGGCTGTCGAAATAGTCGAGGATGCGGCGGGTATTGCGCGGATCGGCGATCTGGCGTGGCGAGAGATTGACGGAAATGGTCAGGTCGTCATCCAGCTTGCGGTCGCGCGCCCAGCGATCGGCCTGGGTCGCGGCCTCGTGCAGGACGAATTCGCCCAGCGCCACGATGGCGCCGGTCTCCTCGGCAATCGGGATGAAGCGCATGGGCGCGATCGAGCCCAGCTCCGGGTGGCGCCAGCGCGCCAGCGCCTCGAAGCCGCTCAACCGGCCGGTCGCCAGATCGATCAGCGGCTGGTATTCGAGATGGATCTGGCCGTCGCGAATGGCGGTGTCGAGCTCCTGCTCGATGCGCAGCCGGATCCGGCTTTCCTTGCGCAGCGCCTCGTCGAACACGTCCAGACGATTGCCGCCCGACAATTTGGCCTTGTCGAGGGCGAGGCGGGCCTCGCGCAGCAGATCATGGCCGGCCATGGTTTCGGTTCCCGACCAGGCCAGGCCGGCGCTGACGCGCAGGGCCAGCTCATGATCGCCGATCGGCACGGGCAGCGTGAAGGCGTCATGCACGGCCGCAATCAAGCCGTCGCGGCGATCCGGGGCGAGGTGGTGGAACCAGACGACGAATTCGTCGCCGCCAGTGCGGGCGCAGATGTCGCCGTCGCCGGCGAGTGCTGCCAAGCGCGTTGCGAGCGCGACCAGCACGATATCGCCGACGGCCTGGCCATGGGAATTGTTGATCTGCCGGAACCGGTCGATATTGGCGACCAGCATGGCGGCGGCCGGTGGCGGGCTGCCGGTGCCCAGCTCCTGGTCGAGGCGGTCGAGCAGGAAGACCCGGTTGCTGATGCCGGTCAGCGGATCCTCGTAGGCAGCAGCTTCGAGCTTGCGCTCATAGCTCTTGCGCAGCGTGATCTCCGACAGGATCAGGAAGGTGCCGCCCTCCACGGTTTCCTCGCGGCCGATATTGAGCCAGCTGCCGTTCGGCAGCTGCACTTCGCCCGGTGTCAGCAGCCGCTCGGCCCAACCCGACTGATCGGCCGGAAAGGCATCGGCGAAGCGCGTACCCTCCTTGATCCGGGCCGAGAGCACGGCCAGGAACTCGCCGACCCGGCTATTGGCGACAATGATGTGTTCCTCGCGGTCGAGCAGCAGCATCGCCTCGGTCGAGCTTTCCAGCGCCTCGACCAGCCGACCCTGGGCCGAGCGGCGGCGGCGGGCCTCGTTCGCCACCATGTCGCGGATACGCCGCTGCATTGCCGCCATCGAGGAAAGCAGGGTTCCGGCCTCGTCCGGTTGCCCGACCGGAATCGGCGTCTCGAACACCCCGGCCGCGATTCGATCGGCGACCGCGGCGGCGACGCGCAGCGGACGGACGATCCGGCGCGACAGCAGCACCGCCAGGAGCAGCGAAAGAGCCAGCGCTCCCGCCGTGATCGCGACGCTCAAGCGCAGCGCCAGTGCCGAGGCGCTGGCGGCATGTTGTTGGCTGACCAACCCGTCATCAGACAGCTGCCCGGTCAACCGGTCGATCGCATCCCGGACCTCAATGCCGAGCGGCGCCAGGCTGTCGTCCTTGGCATTGGCAGTGCGGCGCGCGACCCAGTCGGTGGCCAGCACGCGAACGCGGCGGACATCTTCGATCGCGGCCGGCGACGTGGCGCGCTGCTCGGCGCCGTCGAGATCGCCGAAGAAACTCCGTCGCGGATCCTCGCCGCCATCGAGCAGGAGCTTGGGAATCAGGTCCCAAAACCGGTCATTGTCGAGCTGTTCGAAGACCGTGCCGGCGGCGCGGCCATAATTGATCGCCATCAGCGGCCGGTCACGGATCGCCGCATCGATCTGGCCGAGACTGCCGATCTGGGAAATACCCCAGGCGCCGAGCAGCCCCGTGATGGTGCTCATGCCGAGAAAGGCCAATAGCAGCCTGGTCCCGATCGAACGAGGCAATAGCGAGCCCAGCAAACTGCCTCTCTCGCCGCCGGTCGGCGTGCGTGCGGTCCCCTGAGCGGACCTGCCGCTCAGGCACATGATATGCCAGCAAACCGCCTGAGGTCCGCTCGATCCGAAAACGAGTGTCAGGGACAAGAAGTTACCATCAGGATAATCATCTCGTGGCAGAGCGACCGAGGTGCGCTATTCGTTTCGGGCGAAATGCCGCGGCGCACGACCGGCACGCAAGGCAGGGGGCAGGGCGATGGGCGACGGGTTCATGATCTATGGGGCGACCGGCTATACTGGCGCGTTGGTCGCTCGGGCGGCCGCTTCACTGGGCATGACGCCGCTGCTGGCCGGGCGCAGCGAGGCCAAGCTGCAGCGCGTCACCGCCCCGCTGGGCTTGGCCTATCGGGCTTTCGAGCTCGCGGATAGCCGGGCGCTCGATGCCGCGCTTACCGAGGTCAGGGCCGTACTGCACATCGCCGGCCCGTTCTCGCACACTTCGCGCCCAATGCTGGAGGGGTGCCTGCGCACCGGCCGGCATTATCTCGACATCACCGGCGAGATCGAGGTCTTCGAGGCCTGTGCCGGGCGCGAATCCGAGGCTCGCCAGGCCAAGATCATGGTCATGCCCGGCGTCGGCTTCGATGTCGTACCCAGCGACTGCCTGGCCGCCCATATGAAACGGCGCCTGCCGGATGCGACCGCGCTGACCCTGGCCATCGGCGGCCTCGGCCAGATGTCGCATGGCACGGCCAAGACCGCGATCGAGAGCCTCGGCGTGCCGGCACGCGGCCGGCGCGGCGGCCGGATCGTCGCCCTCGAGCGCAAGCTGCGCCGCGAGATCGATTACGGCGATGGCAAGCTGCCGTCGCTGGCGGTCGGCTGGGGTGATGTGTCGACGGCCCACTACACCACCGGCATTCCCGATATCACCGTGTTTTTCCAGTCCATGCCGCAGCTGGAACAAATATCCGGGCTCGGCGGCTTCGCACGCTGGATGCTCAGCCGCAGCCTGGTGCAGAACTGGCTGAAGCGGCGGGTCAAGAAGCTGCCGGCCGGCCCGAGCGATGCCGAGCGCGCCGCCGGCCATGCTGTCCTGGTCGGCGAGGCGGTGAATGCCGCCGGCCGGCGCGTGGTGTCGCGGCTGCGTACGCCCGAGGGCTATACGCTGACCGCCCAGACCAGCCTCGAGATCGTCCGGCGCGTCCTGGCCGGCGAGGTCAAGCCCGGGTTCCAGACACCGGGCGGGCTCTTCGGCGCCGATTTCATCACCGGCATCGCCGGCTGCAGCCGCGAGGATGTCGCCGGGTAGGGGAGGCAGGGTCGTGCGCCGGGCCTTGTGCTATTGTCGACATTGCGTTCGCTCCGGAGCGGATCCCGGACAGATCCGCACATGAAGGGCCATACGGTCATGAACAAGCTCTTCGTCGGGACATTGGCCCTCGCGATTCTATCCAGCTCCGCCGCGTCGGCTTGCACCGAGGACGAGTTGCTGGCCAAGGTGACCGCGGTCACCGCGAAGATCCAGGATCTGGCGGAGACGGATCCGCAGAAGGTCAATGACTGGACTCAGCGGGTCGCAGGGCAATTGCAGGCCGCGGGCAGGCCCAAGAGCGTGGATGAGCTGTGCAAAATGTATGACGAGATGCTGGCCGGCCTGAATTGAGGTCGGCGCGTTTCGCGCAGGCGATCTAGGATTTCTCCAAGCCGCTCCCTATATGCCGGACATGAGCCTACGCCGATGGATACACCGCCTGAGCGGCGATCGCCTGCTGCCGCCGCGCCCGGTCGTGGCGGTCTTGCGCCTCGAGGGCATTATCGCCGCACGCGGCGGGTTCGGGCGGCGCAGCCTGTCGCTGCCCGCTCTGGCCGACCAGATCGAGCGCGCCTTTCGCCTGGACGGGCTGGCCGCGGTGGCGCTGGCGATCAATTCGCCGGGCGGGTCGCCGGCGCAATCGGCGCTGATCCAGGGTCGCATCCGGCAATTCGCCGCCGAGAAGAACGTGCCGGTGCTGGCCTTCGCCGAGGATGTCGCGGCCTCGGGCGGCTATTGGCTGGCGCTCGCCGGTGACGAGATCTTCGCGACCGAGGGTTCGATCCTGGGCTCGATCGGCGTGATCAGCGCCGGTTTCGGCTTCACCGACGTGCTGAAGCGGCTGGGCATCGAGCGCCGAGTCTACAAGGCCGGCGACAACAAGGCGATGCTCGACCCGTTCCTGCCCGAGGATCCCGACGACGTGGCACGGCTGCGCGCGCTGCATATCGACATCCATGACGGCTTCAAGGCGATCGTGCGCAGCCGCCGCGGCGCCCGGCTGAAGGAGGATCCAGAGCTGTTCTCCGGCGCCATCTTCACCGGGCGGCAGGCCCTGGCGCGCGGCCTGATCGACGGCATCGGCGAGCTGCGCGGGGTGCTGCGCGAGCGCTTCGGCGAGGAGATCCGCCTGGTTCCGATCCAGCCGCGCAGCAGCGGCGGCTGGCTGCGCCGACGCCTGCCCGGAATCGGCGGGGCGCGACCAGTCGAACTCGCCTTCGAGTTTCTGGATGCGGTCGAGGAGCGCGCGGTCTGGGCACGGTTCGGCCTGTAGGCCGACTTCGGCCGCCGGCGACGCGTCCGGCTTGACCGGCCAGCCCCAGGTGATTAGACCGGTCCCATGCTGATCAAGCTCCTGCTCCTCGCGGCCATCGCCTTTGGCATCTGGCATTTCTGGCGCCGGTTTATCGGCGTGCCCGGGCAGCAGGGCGGCGCCGGCGCGCGTGGTGCCGGCAAGCCGCGCGGTGGCCGGGCGGCGGCCCGGATCGAGGACATGGCGCAATGCCCCGCCTGCCAGACCTATGTCGCGGCCTCTGCCCCCGCTTGCGGGCGGCAGGATTGCCCGCGCCGAGGTTGACCCTCTCGCAGGTGCGAATTAGGGTCGCTTCCGACTTCCGGACCTCAAGGAAATTCCAGGCATGATGGCGACGCCGAACGGCCCGTCCGATACCAGTTTCCAATCGCTGATCCTGCGCCTGCAGACCTTCTGGGCGGCGCAGGGCTGCGTCATTCTGCAGCCTTACGACACCCATGTCGGCGCCGGCACCTTTCACCCGGCGACGACCCTGCGCGCCCTCGGTCCCGAGTACTGGCGCGCCGCCTATGTCCAGCCCTCGCGCCGGCCGACCGATGGCCGCTATGGCGACAATCCGAACCGGCTGCAGCATTACTACCAGTTCCAGGTCATCCTGAAGCCGTCGCCGGCCGACAGCCAGCAGCTCTATCTGGACAGTTTGAGGGCGCTGGGCATCGACCCGACTTTGCACGATATCCGCTTCGTCGAGGATGATTGGGAAAGCCCGACCTTGGGCGCCTGGGGGCTCGGCTGGGAATGCTGGCTCGACGGCATGGAGGTCAGCCAGTTCACCTATTTCCAGCAGGTCGGCGGCATCGAATGCGCGCCGGTCTCGACCGAACTGACCTATGGGCTGGAGCGGCTGGCGACTTATATCCAAGGCGTCGAGAGCATCTACGACCTCGACTATAATGGTGCTGCCGGCAATGCCCGCATCACCTATCGCGATGTGTTCCTGCGCAACGAGAAGGAATTCTCGGCCTATAATTTCGAGCGCGCCAATGTGCCGAAACTGTTCGAGCATTTCCGCGACGCCGAAGAGGAATGCCGGGCGCTGTTGGCAGCCGGATTGCCGCTGCCGGCCTATGATCAATGCATGAAGGCCAGCCATTTGTTCAATCTTCTGGATGCGCGCGGCGTCATCAGCGTGACCGAGCGCGCCAGCTATATCGGTCGGGTCCGGGCATTGGCCAAGGGCTGCTGCGAAGGCTGGCTCAATCCGGCCAGCCAGGTCGCGTGAGCCCAAACCATGTCTGATCTTCTGCTCGAACTCTTCTCCGAGGAAATCCCCGCGCGCATGCAGGAGCGTGCCGCCGAGGATCTGCGCCGCCTGGTCGAGACCAAGCTCGCAGCGCTGCAGCTGTCCGGCACGGCGGCGCGCAGCTATGTGACGCCGCGGCGCCTGGCGCTGGTGGTCGAGGGCCTGCCCGAGCACCAGCCCGATCGCGAAGTTGAGGTCAAGGGCCCGCGCGTGGGCGCCCCGGAACAGGCCATCGCCGGCTTCCTGCGTTCGGCTGGCTTCGCTTCGATCGAGCAGACCGAAATCCGCGACACCGGCAAGGGCAGCTTCCATTTCGCCGTCAACCGGGTCGCCGGCCAGGCCATCGAGACGGCGCTGGCGCAGATCCTGACCGAAGTGCTCGACACCTTCCCCTGGCCGAAATCGATGCGCTGGGCCGGGCATTCGGTGCGCTGGGTGCGGCCGCTGCACAATATCCTGGCGATCCTGACGCGCGATGATGGCGAGCGGACCATCGTGCCGCTGGCCTGGGCACTCGACCGGGATACCGAGACACCCTCGGTGCTGGAGGCCAATGGCCATACCTATGGCCACCGTTTCATGGCGCCCGAGCGGATCGAGATCCCGGATCACCACGAATATCAGTCCAGCCTTCGCGATGCCCGCGTGATCGTCGATCCGGCCGAGCGCAAGCGCACGATCCTGACCGAAGGCGCCAAGCTGGCCGCTTCCGAAGGCCTGCGCGTCAAGGAGGATGCCGGGCTGCTCGACGAAGTCGCCGGCTTGGTCGAATGGCCGGTCGTGCGCATGGGCCGCATCGAGCCGCGTTTCATGGCGCTGCCGCCGGAGGTCTTGACCACCTCGATGCGCACCCACCAGAAATATTTCGCCTGCGAAACAAGCGACGGCAAGGTTGCGCCCTTCTTCATCGTCGTGGGCAATACCATCACGCGCGACGGCGGCGTCCAGATGATCGCCGGCAATGAAAGGGTGCTGCGCGCAAGGCTGTCGGATGCGCAGTTCTTCTGGGATCTCGACCGAAGATCGAATCTGGAAAGCCGGGTCGGGAAGCTCGACGAGCGGGTGTTCCACGCCAAGCTCGGCTCGGTTTATGACAAGATGGAACGCATGGCGAAGCTCGCTGACGTGCTCGTCCAGTTTGTGCCGGGCGCTGAGCCCTTCGCGGCGCGACGGGCAGTGTTGCTGGCCAAAGCCGACCTGTCGAGCGCGCTGGTCGGCGAGTTCCCCGAGCTGCAGGGCATCATGGGCCGCTATCTCGCGCTCCATGACGGCGAGCGCCCGGAGGTCGCAGAGGCGATCGCCCGGCATTACGCCCCAGCCGGAATCAGCGACGCGACACCCTCGGCGCCGCTCGACATCGTGGCGGCGCTGGCCGACAAGCTCGACACGCTGGCCGGGTTCTTCGCCATCCGCGAAAAGCCGACGGGCTCCAAGGATCCTTTCGCGCTGCGCCGCGCTGCGTTGGGTGTGATCCGGATCATTCTCGACAATGGCTTGCGGCTGCCGCTGGTGCCGGTGATCCAGGCCGCGCTCAAGGAGATGGCGGTGTTGGTGATGAATCTGGTCGCGAGCGGGCAGCTGCCGGCGCCGGCGCCGGATGAGGCTTTGGCCGATGCGGCGCTGCTAGATTTCTTCGCCGACCGGCTCAAGGTGTTCCTCCGCGAACAGGGCGTACGGCACGATCTCGTCACTGCAGTGTTCGCGCTAGATGATGAGGACGACCTATTTCGGTTACGAGCCCGAGCGCTAGCGCTGCAAGGGTTCCTCGGCACGGATGACGGCGCCAATCTGCTGGTCGCCTATCGCCGCGCCTCGAAGATCGTTGCGATCGAGGAGAAGAAGGATGGCGCCGCTTACCGCGATGCCGTCGATCGCGACCAACTGGCCCAGCCCGAGGAACGGGCGCTGGCCGCAGCGCTGGCGGAAACCGGCGAGGCCAGTGATGCGTTGTTGAAAGCCGAGGATTTCACCGGCGCCATGGCGCAATTGGCCAAGCTCCGGCGGCCGGTCGATGATTTCTTCGAGCAGGTGACCGTGAACGTGGACAATCCGGACCTTCGAGCGAACCGCTTGCGCCTGCTGGCGCAGATCTGGACGACGCTCAATCGGGTGGCGGATTTCTCCAAGATCGAAGGGTAGTGAAACAAGGCTGTTTGCAGGTGTTTGCGTGAAGGCGACAACCAACCCTCGCCCGCTTGGCGGGAGAGGGTGGCAAGCGTAAGCGAGCCGGGTGAGGGTGGGCGCTGCGGCAGTGCAGAACTGCAGCGGCGCGCTCGGAGCACCCACCCTCACCCTCCCGCTGCGCGGGCCCCTCCCTCTCCCGCCAAGCGGGCGAGGGGC
>Ga0302314_10005966_pt1 | contig 22131 bp, 25 predicted proteins | sample III_Palsa_N2_3_FD_200533 | JGI IMG/M metagenome (GOLD analysis project Ga0302314, IMG submission 200533) | Peat permafrost microbial communities from Stordalen Mire near Abisko, Sweden - III_Palsa_N2_3 | ecosystem: Environmental > Terrestrial > Soil > Palsa > Peat permafrost | place: Sweden...
ACTCGATTTCCGAGCCGACTCTCAAGGGCTTCCGCAAATTCGCCGATCTGCAGGGCGACGACCGCCTGGCGCTGGCCGCGTGCAGCGAGGGCGCCGGCCGGCCGGCGACAGCGGACGATTTGGCCGGGATCCGGGCGCCCACGCTCGTGGTCGCCGGCGCGCTCGACGAGATCGCCGGCGACCCGCAGCGTCTGGCCGACGCCATCCCCGGGGCCAAGTGCGTGTCCCTGCCCGCCTGCGACCACTTCACCGCCATCCCTCACGCTCTCTTCAAGGCGGCGGTGTTCGACTTCCTGGAGGGTTGGATGGACGAGATGCCGTGAGCGCCTTGCCCATCAGCACCAGCGGCACGGAAACCCCGTTCACCGGCGCGGCGGCCGCGCGCTCTATCTCCTCGTAACCGCAGGCCCGGTAGAGCGGTTCGCCGGCCAGCGTCGCCATCAGCTGCACCCGCGCGAAGCCCTCGCTCGCCGCCGCCGCCTCACACAGCGACAGAATCAGCCGTCCGACGCCCCGGCGCGCGAAGCCAGGATCGGTGTACATGGCGCGCACCCGCGCCGCGTCCGTGGCCGGATCGAGCTGCCTGGCGTCCCGCAGCGCGGTGCTGTGGTCGCCGCCGTAGAGCGTCGCCCGCCGGCTCCAGCCGCCGCAACCGGCCAGGACCCCGTCCGCCTCGACCATGAAATAGGTCCCGTCCGCGACCAATTGGGTGTCGAGACCCATCGTCGCGTGGCTGGCGGCGATTTCGGCTTCGCTGAGGAAGCCGCGCTGCAGCTCGGCGATGGAGCGCGCCATCAGCGCCCGCAGCACCGGCAGGTCGCCCTCCTGCGCCAGCCTGTGAGTCAGCATGGGGAGGTCAGGCGAGGTTGTAGGTCCCACCCTTTTCGAGCGCGCGCTTGAACGCCGGCCGCGCGTGCAGGCGTTCGACCCAGGTGCTGAGGTTCGGCTTGTCCGCCAGGCGGCCGAAGGCGCGGCCGACTTCGCCGACGAAGCTCATCTGGATGTCGGCCCCGGTCAGGTCGTCGCCCATCAGATAGGGCCGGCCGGCGAGCGCGCCTTCGACAAAGCCGAGGTGGTTGTCGATCTCACTGTCGATGCGGTCCTTGAGGGGCGCCCCAGCCTCGCCGAGGCGCATGGTGTAGAGGTTGAGCATCAAGGGCAGCATGGCCGAGCCCTCGGCGTAGTGCAGCCATTCCAGATATTTCTCGTGCGCCGGCCCGCCCGTAGCGGGTTGCAACCGGCCGCCGCCATAGGTGCGGATGAGGTAGTCCACCGCCGCGCCGGACTCGGCGAGGGTCAGGTCGCCGTCGACGATCACCGGCGACTTGCCGAGCGGGTGGACGGCCTTCAGCTCCGGCGGAGCCAGGTTGGTGGTCGCGTCGCGCTGGTAGAACTTGATTTCATAGGGCGCGCCCAGCTCTTCCAGCAGCCACAGGATGCGCTGCGAGCGCGAATTGTTGAGGTGATGGACAACGATCATGCAGGTTTCTCCAAGGGCGGCTTGGCGTCAGCAGAGCCCGAAAGCGGGGTCCGGTGCAATGGGAGGGGCCGAGCTCTCCGTTTACCCGCGCGCGACATTCATCCCCCAGACCTAACACATGACCTCCCCTATTCCCCGGCTTCGGCCCTTTCCATCGCAAGCCGGCAGTTCGCATCAATGCATGTGGGCAAAGAGGTAGCGCATGGCCAACCCTGCGGCGACAAATACAACTACGCCGACAGCATAGGCCAGAATGTTCCCGGTTTTTGCTTTCATCGCACGCCTCAATCGATCGGTATCGTTGATGGAAGGCGAATTGATCTTAAATCGGCGCGAGCCTCGAATAGCGCGCGAGCATTTGGGCGCCGTCGGCATCGTCGCACAATCCCCACGCACTGCGGCGCGGCCTCCAAGCGCACACCACGTCAATCCATCCGGCATATCCCATTGACATATCCCAACTGGGATATACATACTGGATATCCAAACGGAGGCCGTCATGACGCGCACAACGGTGTTCCTGTCCAACCGCTCCCAGGCCGTTCGCCTGCCCAAGGACGTCGCTTTTCCCGAGGGGACACGCGAGGTCACGGTGCTGCGCGACGGCCGGCGCCGGGTGATCGCACTGGCCGATGTCTCTTGGGACGACTTCTTCGAGGCGCCCGGCGTCGATTTGGGCGAACGCGACCAGCCGGCGACACAGAGCCGCGAGCCGTTCTGATGCTGCGCTACATGCTGGACACCGATCTCTGCATCCGTGTGCTCAGGGATCGGCCGACGAGCGCGCGCGAACGCTTCAACGCCGAGGCTGACGGGCTGTCGATCTCCACCATCGTCCTCACCGAACTGCTGCACGGCGCGGCGAAATCGGCCCGGCCGGAGCACAATCGCCGTGAAGTAAACCGCTTCGCGGCGCGCCTCGACGTCTTGGCCTTCGACGTCGACGCCGCGGGGCACGCGGCCGACATTCGCGCCGCGCTGGAGCGACAAGGCCAGGTGATCGGCGGCTACGACCTGCTCATCGCCGGTCATGCGCGCAGCCGGGGCCTGATCGTGGTCACGGGCAATCTCGACGAGTTCACGCGCGTCGACGGGCTTCGCTGCGAGGACTGGTTGCCTGCTCCCATGGCGGACGCCCCGCGAAGCCGCTAGACTCGGCTCCACACCATGAACGGCGTCTTCACCATCCTCATCCCGGTCGCCCTGGCGGCGGTGGCGATCACCTTGGCGGTTGGCATCTACAGCCTGTTCCGGGGCGGCGACTTCGCCCGGACCTGGTCCAACAAACTCATGCGGTTGCGCGTGGTTCTGCAGTTCTGCGCCATCCTGATCGTGGTGGCGGCGATGCTGCTGCGCCACACGCACGCATCCTGAGGCGCGGCCCATGGTCACCCTCAACCGCATCTATACCCGCGCCGGCGACGGCGGCCTGACCCGGCTGGCCAGCGGCGAAAAGGTCAGCAAGGCCAGCGGGCGCGTGGAGGCTTATGGCGGCGTCGACGAGCTCAACGCCGTGCTGGGCCTCGCACGCCTGGAGACCGCCGGCGACGAAACTCTCGACGCCATGCTTGGCCGCATCCAGAACGACCTTTTCGATCTCGGGGCCGATCTGGCCACTCCCGCGCGCAAGGCGGCCGCGCCCGAGACCCTGCGGATCGTGGCCAGCCAGGTTGAGCGGCTGGAGCGTGAGATCGACGCCCTGAACGAGGGCCTGGCGCCGTTGACCTCGTTCATCCTGCCTGGCGGATCGCGCGCCTCGGCCCATCTGCATCACGCCCGCACCGTGTGCCGGCGCGCCGAGCGCGCGGCCGTGGCCTTCGTCGCGGCGGCCGGCGTGACCGACCACGCCGAGGCGATCCGCTATTTGAACCGCCTGTCAGACCTGCTGTTCGTCATGGCGCGCCATTCGAATGGGCGGGGACGGGGGGATGTGCTGTGGGCGCCCGCGGCAACGCGGGCATGATCTTGTAGGCGGCGAAGGCCCCGCTGGTGAACCGGCGGATCGGAATCGGCGTCAGGCATTGCCGGTCCTGGGGATCCCACCACAGATTCTCGCGGTCGCACTTCTGCTGTGGCCAGACATAGAGGGCCTGATAGCCGATGGCGGCCGCCGACACCGCGACGAACAGGGCGAGGACAGAGAGTTTGGCGGTGGTGAACCAGCGTTCCATTGCGGCGCGTTCTTAGTCGCCGCGCGGGCGAAGAGCCAGAGGCGACGTGCAGTCGCCGCGACTTGCAAACCCCGCTCAAGGCGTTATTGCCCTCGCGTCCTCCCCTACCGAAGGGGTGAATGGCGGAGAGGTCGATGAAGGTTCTGGTCCCGGTCAAGCGGGTGATCGACTACAATGTTAAGGCGCGGGTGAAATCCGACCAGACAGGCGTCGACCTCGCCAACGTCAAGATGTCGATGAATCCGTTCTGCGAGATCGCGGTGGAAGAAGCCGTGCGCCTGCAGGAAAAGGGCGTCGCCACCGAGGTGGTGGTGGTCTCGATCGGGCCGATCCAGGCCCAGGAGACCATCCGCACCGCCCTAGCCATGGGCGCCGAGCGCGGCATTCTCATCCAGACCGACACCGATCCTGAGCCGCTGGAGGTGGCCAAGCTGCTGGCCGCGGTGGCCAAGGCGGAAGAGCCGAAGCTGATCCTGATGGGCAAGCAGGCGATCGACGGCGACAACAACGCCGTGGGCCAGATGCTGTCGGCCCTGCTCGACTGGCCGCAGGCGACCTTCGCCTCCAAGGTCGAGGTGTCCGGCGAGACGGCGAAGGTCACCCGCGAGGTGGACGGCGGATTGCAGACCCTCGAGGTCGACCTGCCGGCCGTGGTCACCGCCGACCTGCGGCTCAACGAGCCGCGCTACGCCTCGCTGCCCAACATCATGAAGGCCAAGCGCAAGACCATCGATATCAAGACGCCCGACGATTTCGGCGGCCTGGGGGAAGGCCACCTCAAGGTGGTCAAGGTGACCGAACCCGCCAAGCGCGTCGCCGGCGTGAAGGTGGAGAACGCGGCCGAGCTGGTCGCCAAGCTGAAGACCGAAGCGGGAGTGATCTGACATGGCTGTCCTCGTCGTCGCCGACCATGACAACGCCGAACTCAAGGACACCACGCAGAAGACCGTGACCGCCGCCCTGGCGCTGTCGGGCGATGTCGACGTGCTGGTGGCCGGCAAGGGGATCGCCGCCGTCGCTGCCCAGGCGGCCAAGATCGCCGGCGTGCGCAAGGTGCTCACCGCCGAGAGCGACGCGCTCGGCCAGCATATCGCCGAAGCGCTGTCGGCCTGCATCGTGCCGCTGATGGCCGGCTATGACGCGGTGCTGACGCCGGCCACGACCGTGGGCAAGAACTTCGCCCCGCGCGTCGCCGCCCTGCTCGACGTGGCCCCGATTTCCGAGATCCTGGAAGTGGTCGACGCCCAGACCTTCGTGCGGCCGATCTACGCCGGCAATGCGCTTGAGACGGTGCATTCGTCCGACGCCAAGAAGGTCATCACCGTGCGCGCCACGGCGTTCAAACCTGCCGAGGATGGTGGTTCGGCCCCCGTGGAGGCGGTCGATGCGGGCCCCGGCGCGCGGCACACCCGCTTCGTCTCCGAGGAGATTGTCAAATCGGACCGGCCGGAGCTGGCCGGCGCCAAGATCGTCGTCTCCGGCGGCCGCGCCATGGGCTCGGCCGAGGAATTCCATCGCGTCATCGAGCCGCTGGCCGACAAGCTGGGCGCGGCGGTCGGCGCCTCGCGCGCGGCGGTCGACGCCGGCTATGCGCCGAACGACTATCAGGTCGGTCAGACCGGCAAGGTCGTGGCTCCGCAGCTTTATATCGCCGTCGGCATCTCGGGCGCGATCCAGCACTTGGCTGGCATGAAAGACTCCAAGGTGATCGTGGCCATCAACAAGGACGGCGATGCGCCGATCTTCCAGGTCGCCGATTACGGGCTCGTCGCCGACTACAAGACAGCCATCCCGGAATTGATGGAAGCTCTGACCGCCGCCGGGAAGTGAGGTCTTCGCTGCATTGCAGCAAATGCTTGGCGCCCGTCGTCGCCTTTGTGTTAGAGAACGGTCATAACATAGCGGACCTACGGAGCGGCGCGGCCGTCCCGGAGGCGTCCAAGGCGGACTGAATGACAAAAATCACGACGGTGGGGGTCATCGGCGCGGGCCAAATGGGCGGCGGCATCGCCCACATCTGCGCCCTGGCGGGTTACGAGGTGCTGCTGAACGACCTCTCGTCGGAGCGGATCGACGAGAGCCTAACGCAGATCGACCACAACATGGCCAGGCAAGTGGGCCGGGGGGTCATCGAAGAGGCCGATATGCGGGCGGCCCTGGCGCGCATCAAGCCGACGCCGGACCTCAAGGCCATCGGCCAGACCGACCTGGCCATCGAGGCGGCCACCGAGGACGAGGTCGTCAAGAAGAAGATCTTCACAGCCCTGACGCCCCATCTCGCGCCCGCGACCCTACTGGCCTCCAACACCTCCTCGATCTCGATCACCCGCCTGGCGTCGGTCACGGACCGGCCGGAACGGTTCATTGGCCTGCACTTCATGAATCCCGTGCCGCTGATGAAGCTGGTGGAGATTATCCGCGGCATCGCCACCGGCGCGGACACCTACGAGACCGCCGTCGCCTTCGCCCGGTCGCTCGGCAAGACCACCGCCAACGCCGAGGATTTCCCAGCCTTCATCGTCAACCGCGTGCTGGTGCCGATGATCAACGAGGCGATCTACACGCTCTATGAAGGCGTCGGCACGGTGGACGCCATCGACACCGCAATGAAGCTCGGCGCCAACCACCCGATGGGACCGCTGGAGCTCGGCGACTTCATTGGCCTGGATACGGTGCTGGCGATCATGAATGTGCTTCACGAGGGCCTGGCCGACTCCAAGTACCGGCCCTGCCCTCTGCTGGTGAAATACGTCGAGGCGGGCTGGCTCGGCCGCAAGACCCAGCGCGGCTTCTACGACTATCGTGGCGACCACCCGGCGCCCACGCGCTGAGCTACCACAGCACTTCGGCGCCGTAAGCCCGGATACGTTCGTCCGCGGAGAGCAGGACGATACCCTCGGCGAGCGCCTGGGCCACGAGCAGCCGATCGAACGGATCGCCGTGATGGCGAGGCAATCGCCCGGCCGCAACGGCGTGCGCCGGCGTGATCGGCAACCAGGTAAAGCCGAGGCCCGTCAGCGCGCGTTCCAGGTCAGCCGGCATACGGCCTATGGCGGGCTCGCGGTCGCGTTTGAACTCAATCTCGTAAGCTGTCACGGTGCTCAGCATCCATTGGTTTTCCGGCGCTTCGAGAGCGGCGCGGGCTCGTCTGCTCATGCGTTCCGGCTCGATCGTCGCCCAGATGAGCGCGTGAGTGTCGATCAGCAGCTTCACGTCGTCGGAAAGACCGAGGCGCCCGCCAGATTCTCCAACTCGGGGTCGGGCCGCAGGAAGAGATCCGGATCGGTCAAGGGTCCATATTGCGCCCAGACGCCGAGAATTCGGCGCTTTCCCGCCAGTCCTGATGCGGTGGGGTTCAGGGATACAACCGGCTTTCCGTCCCGCGCGATGACGACCTCTTCGCCCGCTTCCGCGCGGGCGATGAGTTCGGAGAGTCTGGCCTTCGCCTGCGCCACATTCATCTGGATGGTCATGCCTTCTGTATACCATGTCGCAACCAGTTGGTCCAATAACATGGACCATATAGGTCAAGATTGACGCCGGCGGCGAGCCTCTCTACCCGCCGGAGCGTGACCCAACTCATTCATGGCCTGGGCGCCCTGGCCGGGCGATACGACACCCTGTTGTGTGACGTCTGGGGCGTGATCCACAACGGACGCGAGAGCTTTCCGGCCTCCTGCGAGGCCTTGATCCGCTGGCGCGCCGAGGTCGGGCCGGTGGTGCTGATCTCCAACGCCCCCCGCCCCGAGGGCTCCGTCGCCATTCAACTGGACGGCCTGGGCGTTCCGCGCGCCGCCTGGACCGCCATCGCCACCTCGGGCGACGTCAGCCGCGGGCTCCTGGCCGCTCGGGCGCCTGGTCCGGCGTTCCGCATCGGACCGGCCAAGGACGACCCCTTGTACGAGGGCCTCGGGCTCACCTTCAGCGGGCCGGACGACGCCGCCTTCGTCGCCTGCAGCGGCCCCAACGACGAAGATGTCGAAACCCCGGAGGACTATCGCGGGGTGCTCATCCTGGCCGCTGCGCGCGGCCTGGAGATGATCTGCGCCAACCCCGATCTGGTAGTGCAGCGCGGCGATACGCTCATCTATTGCGCCGGCGCCCTGGCGCGGCTCTACGAAGAGCTGGGCGGCAAGGTGATCCAGGCCGGCAAGCCTTTCGCACCGATCTATGATCTGGCCCTGGAGCGGGCCGGCGGCCCCGACCGCGCCCGGGTGCTGACGATCGGCGACGGCCTGCTGACCGACCTCGCTGGCGCGAGGGCGCAGAACCTCAGCGCCCTCTTCGTGGCTGACGGTGTGCACGCCGCCGAGGCGTTGGACGCGTCGGGCCGGATCGACGAAGCCGGCCTCGGCCGCCTGCTTGCCGCCACCCAGCCGGCCTTCGCCATCCAGACCCTGACGTGGTGAAACCCTCGCCATCGGACCCGAACCCGCTAAAAGCGGTGACGATCTCCCGGAGGATTTGACGCTGGCCTTCAAGGTTGTTCACGGCTGGAAGAACCTCGCCGCCGCCGACAAGGGCGCGGCGGTGGCGCTCGGCAACTTCGACGGCGTCCATCTCGGCCACCAGGCGGTGATCGCCGAGGCGGCCCAGGCGGCGCGCGCGCTTTCCGCGCCGCTTGGCGTCATCAGCTTCGAACCGCATGCGCGCATGCACTTCGAACCCGACGCGCCGCCGTTCCGCCTGAGCCATCCGCATCAACTGGCGCGCGTCGTCGAAGACCTGGGCGCCGACCGCCTCTATCTTCTGCCGTTCGGCGTCGAGATGGCCAACTTCACCGATCGCGCCTTCGCCGAGGTCGTCCTCGCCAACGGCCTGGGCGTGCGTCACGTGGCCGTCGGCTTCGACATCACCTTCGGCAAGGACCGCACCGGCGACCCCGCCTTGATGCGCCGGTATGGCGAGGAATTCGGCTTTTCGGTCTCGGTGGCCGAAGCCGTCGCCGTGGATGGGGTGAAACTCTCGTCCACCGCCGTCCGCGAAGCCCTGCGCGAGGGCAAGCCCGAGATCGCGGCGCAGATCCTTGGCCGGCCGTTCGCCATCGCGGGGGTCGTGCAGAAGGGCCGCCAGCTCGGGCGCAAGCTCGGCTTTCCCACCGCCAATGTGCCGCTCGGCGACTATGTGGCGCCGAAGTTCGGTGTCTACGCCACGCGCACCCGCCTCAACGACGGCCGCCGGCTGGGCGGCGTCGCCAATATCGGCGTCAATCCGACCACCGGTGTCGTCGAGCCGCGCCTGGAGGTGTGGATGTTCGACTTCGACGAGGACATTTACGGCGAGACCATCGAGACCGAACTGATCGCCTTCCTGCGGCCGGAGGAGAAGTTCCCGTCCATCCCGGCCATGGTCGAGCAAATCTGGCGCGACGCCGCCCGCGCCCGCCAACTGGTGGCCCAGGACAGCTGAGCGCTCGGTGCGTCTCGCCTGGGAGACGTAGCCCCGTGACGCGGATAGTGCTACATATGACCAACTAACTGGTCAGGAGCACTCCATGGCAAGCGTAACGCTCGCCGACGCCAAGGCGCATCTGAGCGCGCTCGTGGAGCGCGCCGCCCATGGGGAGGCCGTCAGGATCACTCGCAGGGGTAAGCCGGTGGCGCAGATCACCGGGCTTGGCCAACCACGCAAGCCGGTCGACCTGGAATTTCTGCGGGAACTGACTGAGGGCATGACGCCGTCGCAGGCGCCCGCGTCGGAGTGGATCCGGCAGGCGCGTGACGAAGAGCGCTATTGACGCTCTACCTCGACACGTCGGTCTTGGTTTGCGCCCTCACAGGCGAAACCGAAACAGCCAGAATTCAGTCCTGGCTGTCGGATCAGTTGGCGGGCGAAATGGCCATAAGCGACTGGACGATCGCCGAGTTCTCCTCGGCGTTGTCGATCAAATTGCGCACGGGAACGCTCAATATGGACGAACGCGCCAGGGCGATGGCGGCCTTCGCGCGCCTACTCGACGAAAGCCTGGAGTTGTGGCCGCTGGAGCGCCGGCAGTTCAGAGCCGCCGCGCGCATCGCGGATCAGCACACGCTTGCTATGAGAGCCGGCGACGCCCTGCATATCGCCATCTGCGCCGAGCGTGGCGCCACGCTGTGCACGCTCGACAAGAGATTGAGCGAAGCTTGTCCATCGCTCGGCGTGATAAGCCTGCTTCTATAGCCGCGCAGCCTCTGCTACACGCGGGTCATGGCGCGGGTCCGGACAACGACGCGAATTAACCGCCCGGCGTGACGCCGATCTCGAGCGCGCGCCGGGTCATCTATCGCTGTCCCTTCGCCTCGAACCCAGTGGATTTCTCATGGCCGACGACGCCGAACCGCCCAAGCGCGACTATCGCGAAACCGTCTTCCTGCCCCAGACGCCATTCCCGATGCGCGCGGGCTTGCCGCAGCTCGAGCCGAGGGTCCTGGCCGGCTGGGAAGGCCTCTACGCCGACGTGCGCCGCGCCCGCCAGGCCGAAGGCGCGCCGTTGTTCGTGCTGCACGACGGGCCGCCCTACGCCAACGGCGCGATCCACATCGGCCACGCCCTCGACAAGCTGCTGAAGGACTTTGTCGTCCGCTCACGCTTCGCGCTCGGCTACGACGTCGACTATGTGCCCGGTTGGGACTGCCACGGCCTGCCGATCGAGTGGAAGATCGAGGAGGCGTTCCGCGCCGAAGGCCGGGCCAAGGGCGACGTTAGCAAGGCCGAATTTCGCGCCCGCTGCCGCGACTACGCCGCCGGCTGGATCACCGAACAGTCGCGCGAGTTCCAGCATCTGGGCGTGGTCGGCGACTGGGCGCGGCGCTACGCGACGATGGATTTCAGTTCCGAGGCCGCCATCGTCGCCGAATTCCACAAGTTCGTCGTCTCTGGCCAAGTCTATCGCGGCTCCAAGCCAGTGATGTGGAGTCCGGTGGAGCGCACGGCCCTGGCCGACGCCGAGGTCGAATACCACGACCACGTCTCGCCCACGGTGTGGGTGAAGTTCCCGGTGACCGACGGACAAGGTCCGCTCGCCGGCGCCAGCGTGGTCATCTGGACGACGACGCCGTGGACGATCCCGGCCAACCGCGCGATCGCCTTCAATCCCAGGATCGACTACGCCGTCTATGAGGTCGAGGCCCTCGAGGAGGGTCTGCCCTTCGCGCCCTGGGCGGCGCCCGGAGACCGGCTGGTGCTGGCCGACGCCTTGGCGGAGGGCGTATTCGCCGCCGCCAAGGTCGCCAAATGGAACAGACTCGGCCACGCGGACATGAGCGGCGTCGTGGCGGCCCACCCGCTGGCGGCGCTCGATCCGGGTTACGGCTTTGACGTTCCGCTCCTCGCCGGCGACCATGTCACCGACGACGCCGGCACGGGCTTCGTCCACACTGCACCGGGCCACGGCGCCGACGACTATGCGGTCTGGATCGCCACGGGTCATCGTGACATCCCCGAAACCGTCGACGAAGACGGCGTTTACTACCCCGCCGTGCCGCTCTTCGGCGGGCTGAAGGTGCTGGAGACCGAGGGCAAGAAGGCCGGCAAGTTCGGCCCGGCCAACACCGCCGTGATGGATAAACTCATCGAGGCGGGAAGTCTGCTGGCGCGCGGTCGGCTGGAGCACAGCTATCCGCACTCCTGGCGCTCCAAGGCCCCCGTGATCTTCCGCAACACGCCGCAGTGGTTCATCCGCCTGGATGAGCCGCTGGCGGACGAGGCGCATGAGGGCAAGACCTTGCGCGAGACCGCGCTGGCCGCCATCGACGCCACCGCCTTCTATCCCGAAACCGGACGCAACCGTATCCGGGCCATGGTCGAGACCCGGCCGGATTGGCTGATCAGTCGCCAGCGCGCCTGGGGATCGCCCCTGGCCATGTTCGTCGACAAGGCGAACGGCCAGCCGCTGGTCGACGCCGACGTCAACGCCCGCATCGTGGGCCTGATCCGCCAGGAAGGCGCGGACGCCTGGTTCACGCGCCCGGCGAGCGACTTCCTCGGCAATCGCGATCCCGAGGCCTATGAAAAGGTCGAGGATATCCTCGACGTGTGGTTCGATTCCGGCTCGACCCACGCTTTCACTCTGGAAGGCCGCGACGACAGCCACTGGCCGGCCGATCTCTATTCCGAGGGCTCGGACCAGCACCGCGGCTGGTTTCAGTCCTCCCTGCTGGAGGCCTGCGGCACCCGCGGGCGGGCGCCCTACAAAGCGGTCATGACGCACGGCTTCACCCTCGATGAGAAGGGGGAGAAGATGTCGAAGTCGCTCGGCAACAGCATCGAGCCACAGACCATCGCCGCCGAGAGCGGGGCCGAGATTCTGCGTCTGTGGGCGGCGCTGACCGATTATTCCGAAGACCAGCGCATCGGCCGCACGATCCTGCAGACCACCACTGACGCCTACCGCAAGCTGCGCAATACGGTGCGCTATCTGCTGGGCGCGCTCGGAGGGTTCGAGGACGTCGAGGCGGTGGGCGTCGCCGACATGCCGCCGCTGGAGCGCTATATCCTGCACCGGCTCTGGGAGTTGGACGGCGAGGTGCGCGAGGCCTATCTCGGCTACCGTTTCTCCGACGCCGTACGCGCCCTGGCGGACTTCTGCTCCAACGACCTGTCGGCCCTGTTCTTCGACATCCGCCGCGACGCGCTCTACTGCGACCGGCCCGATTCGATGCGCCGGCGGGCGTGCCGAACGGTCATGCGACTCGCCTTCGAGCGCCTGACGATCTGGCTAGCGCCGGTTATCCCCTTCACTATGGAGGAGGCCTGGACCACGAGGTTCCCGGAGGCCGGCCTCAACAGCCTGCGCGCCTTCCCTGAAACGCCGGCCGCGTGGCGCGACGAGGCGGAGGCCGCGCGGTGGGCCAAGATCGAGCGTGTCACCCGCGTGGTCACCGGCGCGCTGGAGATTGAGCGGCGCGACAAGCGTATAGGCGGCGCCCTCGACGCGGCGCCCCTCGTTTATATCGCCGCCCCGGACTTGTTGGCGGCGTTCGAGGGTCTCGACCCGGCCGAGATTTTCCGCACCAGCCAGGCGAGCCTCCTGGCCAGCGACGGACCCGCCAGCGCGTTCCGCTTGCCGGAGATCGCGGGCGTCGCGGTCGAGCCCGTCAAGGCCGAGGGACGCAAATGCGCGAGATCCTGGCGCATCCTTCCCGAGGTAGGCAGCGATCCACGCTATCCCGACCTTTCGCTGCGCGACGCGGACGCCGTCGCCTTTTGGGACGCACACCGTTGATGAGCCTAGCCTCGCGCGCCGGCGCCCTCGCTTACGGTCTCGCGGCCGCGGTGGTGATCGCCGATCAGGCCGTCAAGTCGTGGATCGTCAACGGCCTGCATCTCGCCATCGGCGATCCCCTCCCGGTCTGGGGGCCGCTGCGCCTGACTTTGGTGGAGAACCCCGGCGTCAGCTTCGGTCTCTTCCAGAGCGAAGCGTCATGGACGCGCTGGGCGCTGGCCGCCTTCGCCCTGGCGGTCGCCCTGGCCCTGGCGGTCTGGGTGCGGCGCGCGAGCAAGATCTACACCGGCGTGGCGCTCGGTTTGGTCATCGGCGGCGCCATCGGCAACTTCGCCGACCGCGTCCGCTTCGGGACGGTGGTGGATTTCATCGACGTTACGGCGCTGCATTTCCCGTGGGTGTTCAATCTCGCCGACAGCGCCATCACCATCGGTATCGTCTTGCTCCTGGCCGAGAGTTTCCTCCAGCCCAAGGCCGCCGCCTCATGATCCCCCGTGGCGCGTCGCCGATGAATGCGATAACGAGAGCCCGGGGCCGGGGCGGTCCACGATAGGAACCTTGAGATTCATGCGTGTCAGTCTTGCCGTCGCATCCGCGGCGCTCCTCGCCGCCACCGCGCTCGCCGGATGTAACAGCCTGTCCAAGTCCCTCGGCATGGCCAAGGTGACGCCGGACGAGTTCAGGGTCGTGACCAAGGCCCCCCTTACTGTTCCACCCGATTTTTCCCTGCGCCCGCCCGCGCCCGGTGAGCCGCGGCCGCAAGAGCTGCAGCCCGAAAGCGCCGCCCGCATCGCCCTTCTGGGCGAGCGCGACGCCGCGGCGCGCAGCGATGGCGAGAAGCTGCTCGACACCAAGGCCGGCGGCGACAAGGCCGACCCGCTGATCCGCTATGTCGTTGACGATGAGTTCGGGGCCATTGCGCACAAGGACAAGAGCTTCGCCGATTGGGTGATGTTCTGGCGCAAGGGCAACGCGCCCGAGCCGACCGACGCGGCGATCGCGGCCAACACCTCGACGCCGATCGATCCCACGGTCGAGACCAAGCGGATCGAAGGTCTGACCGGCAATCAACCGGTGATCATCGCCCGCGAAAACTCCGGTAAGGTCAAGCTTCCGGGGCTCTAGGCGAAGCTCGCGCCCCCGGCCGGCGGTTTGGGGCCGATCGGCCGACGTCGCAACGCGCGACCTGGGCGCGGCGTGACGCTCTCGCCGACGGGCCGAGGAATTCGCCCGGCCATCTCCGGCGCGGCTTCACGCAGAATCGCGCCTGTCGCTGAGGGAAAGAGCGGCAGAGGCGGCTCCCGGGCGGCCTTCAGGGCCCCCACGAAGGAATCGCGCCAGACGTTTACGTCCGTGGCGCGCACACCCTCGAAGAGACGCTCCCAGCGGCGGATGCGCTCGGCGAGCGGCATGGTCAGCGCGGTCTTCAACGCCTCGGACATCTCCTCGCGGCTGTAGGGGTTGACGATCACCGCGTCGGTCATTTGCCGCGCCGCGCCAGCGAAGCGCGAGAGAACGAGCACGCCCGGATCCGCCGGGTCCTGTGCCGCGACATATTCCTTGGCCACCAGATTCATGCCGTCGCGCATCGGCGTCACCAGGCACACGCGCGCCGCGCGGTACATGCCCGCCAGCTCGTCGCGCCGGAAGTTGCGGTGAACGTAGCGGATCGGCGTCCAGTCGACATCGGCCCAGGCGCCGTTGATGCGCCCGGCCAGGCTGTCGACGCGCTCGCGCAGGTCTTGATAGGCCTCGACATCCGGGCGTGAGGTCGGCGCCACCTGAAGATAGAGCACGTCGCGGCGCAGCTCGGGGTTGTCCTCCAGGAACTGCTCGAAGCCGAGCAGGCGCTCCTCCAGCCCTTTGGAATAGTCCAGCCTGTCGACGCCGAGGATAAGGTGGCGAAACACACTGTGCGCCGCCAGACGGTCGTGCGCGCGATCCGCCACGGGCGAGGCGGCCAGATCGCGGAAGGTGCTGAAGTCCAGTCCGATGGGAAAGGCGCTGGCCTTCAGGCGCGCGCCGAAGGCTTGCAGCCGCCCATCCGCCATCCGGACGCCGCCGGCTTCGCCGAGGATGTAGGATTCGAACGCCCACAGCCATTCGTCGGTCTGAAAGCCCACGAGGTCGTAGGCGAACAGCGCCTCCACAAGCTGCCGGTGGCGGGGCAGAGTGGTCATGAGCTGCGGCGCTGGCCAGGGGATGTGAAGGAAGAACCCGATGGGATTGGTGACGCCCTGCCGGCGCAACTCCCGACCGAGCGGGATCAGGTGATAATCGTGGACCCAGATGATGTCGTCGGGCTGGATGAGCGGTGCGAGGGTTTCGGCGAAGCGGCGGTTAACGCGCTCATAACCCTCGCCATAGGAGCGATCGTAGGCCGTCAGGTCGATGCGGTAGTGAAAAAGAGGCCAGAGGGCGGCGTTGGCGTAACCGTTGTAATATTCCTGGAAATCGGATTCCTCGAGATCGACGGTGACGACGGCGACATCGTCGGCCATCCGGCGTTCGATCTCGCCAGTAAAAGTTTCGATCGTCCGACCGCTCCAGCCGAACCAGAATCCGGAGTATTCACGCAGCGCGGCGCTGAGCGCCACCGCCAGGCCGCCAGAGGGCGCGCGGGTTTTGCTTTCGGGCGCGGTCACGCGGTTCGAAACCACGATCAGTCGGCTCATCGCACCGAACTCCAGGGGCGGGACAGCAAAACGGCGCAGTTGATCAATCCAACAAGCGAGTAGGTCTGCGGATAGTTCCCCCAAAGGGCGCCGTCGGTCAGGCTGGAGTCTTCCGAGAGCAGCCCCGCATGGTTGCGCTTGGCCAGCATGTCTTCGAACAGCCGGCGGGCCTCCTCGGTCTCGCCCGCCAGGTAGAGACCTTCGATGAACCAGAAGGTGCAGAAGTTGAACGCGGTCTCCGGCACGCCAAAATCGTCCGGCGCGTCGTAACGCAGGAAGTTCGAACCCCTACGCAGGCGCTTCTCCAGCGCCCTCAAGGTTTCGAGATGCCGAGGATCGTCGGCGGTGAGGAACCGCAAGTCCACGAGCTGAGTGAGGCTGGCGTCGAGCTCTGTGCCGCCGAAGGTGGAGGCGAAGTGCTGCCCCTTCTCGTCCCACGCCTTGGCCTCGATATTGGCGCGGATGAGCGCGGCGCGCTCGGTCCACAGGCTGACGCGGTCGGGCAGACCCAGTTTCTCGGCCACGTTGGCGAGGCGGTCGCAAGCCGCCCAGCACATGGCGGCGGAATAGGTGTGCACGGCCGATTTCGTCCGCAGCTCCCAGGGGCCGGCGTCGGCAGTGTCGTAGACCGCGAAGGCCCGTTCGCCCTGTCGCTCGAGGGCCTCGAAGTCCGCATGCGTGGGCGGCCGGATCAACCGCTCGTCGAAGAAGGCGTGGACGGTGGAAAGCACGATCTGGCCATAGACATCGTGCTGGATCTGCTCGTGAGCCTGATTGCCCACGCGCACCGGTCCCATGCCGCGGTAGCCGGCCAGGTGATCGACGATGCGCTCAGTCAGGATCGGCTCGTAACCGACGCCATAGACGGGCTGAATCTGACCGCCGTTCGCCGCGTCCATGATGTTACGCAGATAGGCGAGATAGTTCTCCATGATGTCCACCGCGCCCAGGCGGGTCAGGGCTTGGACGACGTAGTAGGCGTCGCGGATCCAGCAGTAGCGGTAGTCCCAGTTGCGGCCGCTGCGCGGCGCCTCGGGGATGGAGGTGGTGAGAGCCGCCACGATGGCGCCCGTCTCCTCATAGGCGCAGAGCTTGAGGGTGATAGCGGCGCGGATCACCGCTTCCTGCCAGTCGAGCGGGATCGCCAGCGAGCGCACCCATTCGCGCCAGTCGTTCAGAGTGTCGCTTAGCATCCGCTGGGCCGTCGACAACACCTCGCCTTGGAACGGCTCGTCGGGCCCCAGAAACAGGGCGATCGGCGTCTCCAGGCGGAACACCCGCTCGCCGGTGATGTGCGACACCGGCGCGTTGGTCGTGAGCCGAAGGGTCACGTCCTGGCCAACGTAGCGGACGTGGTTGGAGCCGTTGGTCGACGGCGTGGCCGTCCGCCCCCAGTCGCGGGTCGGACGCGTGCGGATGCGGATGCGTGGCGCCCCCGACACCGGGCGGATCAGGCGGATGAACGACGCCGGCCGGTAGCCACGGTCATAGAGCTGGAACCGCGGGGCGAAATCAATGATCTCGGCCACCGCGCCCGCCGCGTCCGTGAGCTCGGTCCGCAGGACGGCGGTGTTGCGCAGATAGGACTGGGTGGCCGTCTGCTGGCCGGCGAGCTCGACCGACCACAGGCCGCGGGCGTCCTCGTCCGACGGGTCGCCACCCGAAAGGAGCTGAGAGAAGAACGGGTCACTGTCAACGCGCGGCGCGCAGCACCACACGATCCGGCCCTGGCGGTCCACCAGCGCGCTGATGGCGCAGTTACCGATCGGCGCGAGATCGAGGTTGTTCATGCCTCGCCCTCCAGGGCGGCGTTCAGCCAGGCCCGGGCCTCGGCGACGCCCGGCAGGGCGTAGTTGGCGTCCGTCGGCCGCCGGCCGCCGATGACGACGCCGTAACCGCCGAGGCGCCGAACGACTCGAAAGCCGTCCTCGTCGGTCAGATCGTCGCCCAGGAAGACCGGCGCATAGCCGGCGAACGGCGCCTCCGCCATGAAGGCCGCGATCGCGTCGCCCTTGTCCGGCCCGGGCGTGCGGATCTCGATGACCATGTCGCCTTCCTGCACCGTGAGACCTAGCCGCGATCCCAGACGTCGCACGAGGTCACGGCAAGCGGGCGCGACCGCGGCATGGCGGCGGTAGTGCAGGGATACGGCGGGGCCCTTGTCTTCCACCAGCAGGCCGGGATCGGCGGCGGCGAAGGCGCTGATGTCGGCGAGCGCCTCCCGCATCAGCTCCGCGCCGGGCGTCGTGAAAACCCGTCCGTCCGATGTGCGGCGGGCCAGGCCGTGGACCGCCCCGAGCGCGCGAATGCGTCCCTCGAGCACCCTGTCCAGGTCGGCGAGCCCGCGCCCGCTCACTACCGCGAGCCGGCCGTTCAGCCTGGCGAGAAGGGCGTCCAGCAAGCGACGTCGCGCCTTGTCCGGTCCGACGGCCTGCGGCGTCAGTTCGAGCGGCGCGATGGTGCCATCCAGATCGAGAAGCAGGGATGTCGAATTGAGGAGAAGCGGCGGCGGCGCCTGGAGAGCGTCACCATCGCGCGGCGTCTCGGCCATTCGGAGTTCGGACATTCGTCTTCCTGGCATGTGCAGGGCGCGATCCTCTGGCGCAGCCGGGCGCCCCTACTCTTCAACCACGATCGCGACCGGGCCCTCGGACTTGGCGGTCACCGCCGTACGTTCTCCGAGCCGCCGGATCTCGATGTCCAGGATCGACCCGGCAATATCAAACCGCTCGAGATCGATTCGTTCCACCCCGTTCGGCAGGCGCGGGCGCACGAGCCGAACTTCCCGATGGACCGCGTCGATCCTGAGGCCAAGGGCAGCCGACAGCATCATGAAGGTCGACCCCGCGGCCCAGGCCTGAGGCATGCACGCCACTGGGTAGGCGATGGGCGGGGCGTCCGCCTCGCGCGCGAAGCCGCAGAGCAGCTCCGGCATGCGCCCACCGAAGGCCTTCGAGGCTTCGAAGAGGTCGCACATGATGCGCACCACGCCCGATCGCTCGCCGTACCTCGCCATGCCCGCCAAAGCGATCGCCGTGTCGTGGGGCCAGACCGAACCGTTGTGGTAGGACATGGGATTATAACGCACGTCGCCGGCGGCTAGCGTCCTCAGGCCCCAGCCGCTGTCGAAGGCTGGGGACAGCAGGCGGTCGATCACCTGGCGGGCCCTGTCCGCCGCCGGGAGCCCGACAAACAGCAGATGGCCGGCGTTGGACGCCTCCACGCGACACGCCTCGCCTTCGCCATCGATGGCCAGGGCGTAGAAACCGAGGTCGTCGAGCCAGAAGCGCGCTTCCACGGCCGCCGCCAGTTCGCGCGCCCGCGCCGCCCATCGCGGCGCCTCTTCGTCGCCGAGCTGCAGGCCCATGGCGGACATGGCTCGCCACGCCGCGCAGGCGTAGCCCTGCACCTCCACCAGGGCGATGGGCCCGACCGCCAGCCGACCGTCGGCGTGGAAGATGGAATCGGCGCTGTCCTTCCAGCCCTGGTTGGCGAGGCCAGTGGCCTCGGCCCGAGCATAGTCGATGAGGCCGTCGCCATTGGAATCGCCGAAGGTTTCCAGCCACATGGTCGCCGCCTTGAGGTTCGGCCAAAGCTGTCGGACGAACATGAGATCGCCGGTCCGCTCGAAATAGGCGCCGGCCAGCGCCACGAACAGGGGCGTGGTGTCCACGCCGCCATAATAGGCTCCGAACGGCACCTCCCTGAGCGCCGCCATCTCGCCGCGGCGCGTTTCGTGCATGATCTTGCCGGGCGTGGCGTCGTCGAAGCTTGAGGTCTCCTCGGCCTGCCGGGCCGCCAGATAGGTCAGCACGCCCCGCGCGAGCGACGGGTCCAGCCACAGCATCTGCCAGGCGCAGAAAATGCCGTCTCGCCCGAAGGGGGTGGAGAACCAAGGTATGCCGGCATAGGGATAGGGACCCGTCGGCAGATCGGTGGTCAGCACCGCGACGTCGGTGCGCGACTGTCGCAGCCAGGCGTCGAAGGCGCCGTCCGATGCCACGACCCGTGCTCCCTGACGCGTAAGGGTCTGCACCTCGCCCTTGGCGGCGGCGATCGCCGCCTCGAAGCGCGCTTCGTCCGGCGGGCTCTCAGCCGCCGCGCCGACCTCGACGAACAGATCCACCCGCCGCCCCGGGGCGACCGAAAGCATGAACTCCGCCCGCGTGGGCGCCAGGCGCCAGGGCGGCTCCGAAAAAGCGATGACAGAGGCGCGACGAACATCATCCAGCCCGTCGTAGATGTTGACAACGCCGCGACCCGTGAGCTGGGCCGGCTGCCTGGTCCCCCGCTTCGCCCGCGCAAGACCGCGAACCTCGAAGATATCGTGGAAATCGGCGTCGAAGTCGTAGGCTATCGGGGTCATGACCTCGTCGAGGCCGAAGTTGGTCAGCCTCAGGCGTTCGAACATCCGCTCCCGCCATAAGCAGAGCCTGCGCTCGACGTGGATGACGCCGCGCGGCGTGGCCCGACCCCCCATTGGCGGCAGCGCCCGATTGGCGCCGTTGACGGCGAAGACGGCGTTGTCGCCCGAGAGGCCGAAGCTCAGGCGCGAGGGCCGTTTGCCGCCGATCAAAAGGCGCAGCCGCGAGAGGATGCGCGTATCGTCGCGGAAGTAGCCATCCGCTCCGCCACGAACGTCTCCCCACGCATCGCAGACGAGGAAACAGTCGCCATCCTTGAGGGAGATGCGTTGAACATCCTGGTCGCCATCGGCGACCTCAACGGTTTCCGGCGCTTCCGGGGCGACTAGATCATCCATGGCGCGGGCGCAGAAACCTCAGGCGCGATTGGCGATGGGGATTCGCTTTTCCCCCTCGATATCGCCCGAGGCAAGCTCGGGCGCGTATGGACAGCGCGCCAGCCGTGCAGCGTAGAGATCGAGATAGGCCCTGGCCATGGCCACGGCGGAGAACCGGCGCTCGAACCTGCGCCTGATCTCCCGGCGATCGAGCGCGCGGGCGCGGATCACCGCGCTCGCCGCTTCTTCTTCATCATCGGCGAGAAAGCCGGTGACGCCCTCGTCGATCACCTCGGGCGCCGAGCCGCGGCGATAGGCGACCACCGGCGTACCGCACGCCATGGCCTCGATCATCACCAGGCCGAAAGGCTCGGGCCAGTCGATCGGAAACAGCAACGCCTCGGCCTCGCCCAGAAAGGCCGCCTTTTGATCATCGCCGATCTCGCCAATGAACTCGATCAGCGGATCATCCAGCAGCGGGCGGATATCCGCCTCGAAATAGGCCGTGTCCGCGGCGTCCACCTTGGCCGCGATCCTGAGCTTCACGCCCAGCCGCCGGGCGATGCGGATCGCCCGGTCCACACCCTTCTCTGGGCAGATCCGCCCAAGAAAGGCGAGATAGCCGGCCGGCGCCGGACTGAAGGCGAAAAGGGTCTCGGGGATGCCGTGATAGACGGTCCCCGCCCAGCTCGCGAACGGCAGGTCGGCGCGTTGCGCGTCGGAGATCGAGGCCAGCGGATACCTAGCCCATCGGCGATAGACCTCGGGCAGGTCGGTCAGATCGAGCCGGCCGTGAAGGGTGGTGAGCGTTCTGGGCGCGATGTCCTCGAAGAAGGGGAAGTGAACCATATCGACGTGGAAGTGGATGATGTCGAAGCGATCCTTCCGGCGGCGCACCTCGTGCAGCAGAGTGAGGTGGGCGGCGAGGTCGGACTTGAGCGGCGCGGGATCGAGGCGGATCGCCTGGGCTCGGGTGGCGGCCAGCGTCGCCCGGGTCCTGGCGTCAGCGCTGGCGAACAGCGTCACCTCGTGACCCAGGTCGATCAGCGCCTCGGTGAGATGGGCGACGACACGTTCCGTCCCACCGTAGAGCCGGGGCGGCACGGCTTCATACAGAGGCGCAACCTGGGCGATCTTCATCCGGATACTCACGCGCACGCACTGGGGGCAATCCGAGAGGCGCTTCGCGAAGCTTTGGTTCCCGGTTTGTAACCGGTCGGGTCGCCGCGGTCGGAAGGTGACCTAGCCGCAGGATCCCGTGCGCTGGAGCGTCAGATAGCTGACCGCGGCCACCGCGCCGTTGGCCGAATTCCCATCTAACGCCTTGGTCGCACAGGCGTCGCCGCGCGCGGCCGCGCTGCGCAACAAGCTCAGGGCTTCCGCACTGTCCTTGGCGGAGTTTCCGGTCGCGGCGGTCACGGGCGGCGGCGCGCGCCCGCCAGCCGGACTCTGCACGCGCCAGATCGCTTCGCGGAGCTCGGCGAGGAAAGGCTCCACGTGCAAGTGCGCGCCCTGCGTGCCGTGGACGCCCTCGGGAAACAGGCGGCGGTAAGCTACGCCGGAGCGCCGGATCTTGGTCGCCGCCTGGTCCGGCGACATCCCCTTGACGACGATGTCATAGGCCCCCGGCGCCTCCGGCGTGCCCATGGAATGGTGCGACACCACCCCGACGGGAACCGTCAAGGCGCCCTCCGCGCGCAGCCGGTTCTCGGTGGCGATGCTCCGATAGCCGCCCGTTTCGCGCCATTGGCCCGGGCCGAAGACGTGGTTCATGTTGTCGTTGAAGCCGGTCTGGGAAACGGCGCTCGGCGTCTTGGGCGGCCCCTCGGCGTTGATCAGGGCCAGGTCGAGCGTGGCCGAGG
>Ga0302314_10005968_pt1 | contig 22128 bp, 22 predicted proteins | sample III_Palsa_N2_3_FD_200533 | JGI IMG/M metagenome (GOLD analysis project Ga0302314, IMG submission 200533) | Peat permafrost microbial communities from Stordalen Mire near Abisko, Sweden - III_Palsa_N2_3 | ecosystem: Environmental > Terrestrial > Soil > Palsa > Peat permafrost | place: Sweden...
GCTGGCGCTTGCTTGCGGGCGCGAATAAGAGCGTATCTTCCACCTGAATTTGCGGCTGCGGCGGGCGGCTGGCCAAGGGACATCAATGGATCAGATCGCCATCACCGGCGGCGCCCACCTGCAGGGCGACATCGCCATCAGCGGCGCCAAGAACTCGGCGATCAAGCTGATGACCGCAAGCCTGCTCACTGACGAGCCGCTACGCCTGACCAATATGCCGCGCCTGGCCGACACCCGGTTTCTGGGCAAGCTCTTGCGTCGCCTGGGCGCCGAGGTCACCGAGAGCGACGGTCCAGACGGACCGCAGACGGTTCTCCACACGCCGGAGATCGTCAGCGCCATCGCGCCGTACGACCTGGTCCGCCAAATGCGCGCCTCGTTCAACGTCCTTGGCCCGCTGCTGGCGCGCACCGGCCACGCCAAGGTGAGTCTGCCGGGCGGCTGTTCGATCGGCGCGCGACCGGTGGACCTGCACCTGAAGGCCCTGGAGGCGCTGGGCGCCCACATCGATCTCAACGAAGGCTATGTCTACGCCCAGGCCCCGCGCGGACTTCGCGGCGCCGTCATCGAATTCCCGATCAGCTCCGTAGGGGCGACAGAGCACGCCATGCTGGCCGCCGTGCTCGCCCGCGGCGAAACGGTGTTGATCGGCGTGGCGCGGGAGCCGGAGATCATCGACCTGGCGGACTGCCTCAACGCCATGGGCGCGAAGATCGAGGGGGCGGGCGCGTCTATCATCCGCATCACCGGGGTCGAGCGCCTGAGCGGGGCCACCCACGCTGTCACGCCCGATCGCATCGAGACCGGCACCTACGCCCTCGCGGCGGCCATGGCCGGCGGCGAGGTGCGCCTCGTCAACGCGCGCGCAGACACGATCGAAGCGCTGCTGGTCAAGATGGAGGAGGCCGGCGTGGAGGTGGAGCGGCGGAACGACGGCCTCACCGTCCGCCGCAACGGCTCGCGTCTCAACGCCGTGGACGTGGAGACTGATCCCTTCCCCGGCTTCGCCACCGACCTGCAAGCCCAGTTCATGGCCTTGATGACGCTGGCTGACGGCGAGAGCGTCGTGCGCGAGACGATCTTCGAGAACCGCTTCATGCATGTCCCCGAACTGAGCCGCCTCGGCGCCGACATCGCGGTCTCCGGCGGCGAGGCCCGCGTGCGCGGTGTGGATTGCCTGCAGGGCGCGCCGGTGATGGCCACCGACCTGCGCGCTTCGGTCAGCCTGGTGATCGCGGCTCTGGCGGCCAAGGGTGAAACGGTGGTCAACCGTGTCTACCACCTCGACCGCGGATTTGAGCGCTTGGAGGAGAAGCTGTCGGCCTGCGGCGCGAAGGTGCGCCGCGTGAAAGGCCCTCCGGACGCAGAGGGCTGAAGCCATGAGTTCGACCGCGGACGCCGCCCGCGCGCTGCGCCTGCTGGCAGAGGACGCTGACGACCTGGCGGTGATTTCCGCGGCCCTGCAGGACGCCGTGACCCGCATTGGCGACATCCTCTGGGAGCCGGGCGGTCATCGGCTGACCATCGCCCTGAACCGCTTCCGCTGGGAGGCCGCCGACGGCGCGCACGAGCGGGTGCGTGCGGCGATCCAGTTGGGCGGGGTGATGAGTGTGCGGGCGAGGAACCTGCGCCGGGAGGCCAAGGACGCCGTGGTGCAACTGCTGGCGGTGACCTTCGAGGCGAGCGAGCCGCCCGGCGGCCTGGTAATCTTCCATTTCGCCGACGGGGCCGACCTCGCGGCCGAGGTCGAGTGCATAGACGCCGCCCTGGCCGACCTGTCGGCGCCCTGGAAGGCGCCGCGGACCCCGGAACACGAGCCATAGTCGATGCGGCGCTTCGATGTCTCTGATTCCGCCTTCGAGGCGGCGTTCGCCGCGTTCCTGGCCGAACCGCGCGGTTCGCCCGCCGATGTCGAAGCGGCCGTGAGCGGCGTGATCGCGGCGGTGCGCAGAGAAGGGGTGTCGGCGCTGATCCGGTTCTCTCGCGAGTTCGACCGCGCCGAGTTGACCGAGGAGACGCTGCGGGTCTCTGCCGAGGAGGTCGCCGCAGGGGCGGCGCTGTGCCCGCCGGAGGTCGGCGCTGCCATAGCCTTCGCGGCCCGCCGCATCGGCGCCTACCACGAGCGCCTGCGGCCGAGTGACGGCGGCTTCACCGATGCCGAGGGCGTGGAGCTCAGCTGGCGTTGGTCGCCACTCGACGCCGTGGGGATCTACGTCCCGGGCGGCCGGGCGGCCTATCCCTCGACGGTGCTGATGAACGCGATCCCCGCCCGGATTGCCGGCGTGGCGCGGATCGCCATGGTCACGCCACCGCGGGGTCTCACCCCGGCAGTGCTGGCCGCCGCCCGCGAGGCGGGGGTCACGGAGATCTGGCGTGTCGGCGGCGCGCAGGCGGTGGCGGCGCTGGCCTACGGCGCCGGGCCGATTGCGGCGGTGGACAAGATCGTCGGCCCCGGCAACGCTTATGTCACGGCGGCCAAGCGCCGGGTCTACGGCCGTGTCGGGATCGATTCGCTCGCCGGCCCGTCCGAGGTGGTGGTGGTGGCCGACGCCGCCAACGATCCCGCCTGGATCGCCGCGGACCTCCTCGCCCAGGCCGAGCACGATCCAGACGCCCAGTCGATCCTGATCACGGATGATGCCGCTCTCGCGGAGGCGGTGATCGCCGCTGTCGACGCCGCCCTCCAGACCTTGCCCACCGCCGAAGGCGCGGCGGAGTCGTGGCGCAACCACGGAGCCGTGATCCTCACCCCCCTCGGGCGCGCGCCGGCTCTGGTCGACCAGATCGCCCCGGAGCACGTGGAGTTCGCCGTCGATCATCCCGAGCGGCTCGCCGACCAGGTCCGTCACGCCGGCGCGATCTTCCTGGGCCGTCATACGCCGGAGGCCATAGGGGACTATGTGGCCGGGTCGAACCACGTGCTCCCCACGAGCGGCGCGGCGCGTTTCTCGTCAGGCCTCTCCACGACCGACTTTCTTAAGCGCACCTCGATCCTCAAGTGCGATCCGGCGGCTTTCGCCGCCCTGGCCCCTGCAGCGATCGCCCTTGCCGAGGCCGAGGGGCTAAGCGCTCATGCGCGCTCGATGAGCGCGAGGTTCAATCCTCGCCATTGACGGCTTCCGGGTGAGCGAGCGAACGGGATAGAACAGGCCGATGGGGCCCGATCCGTCCAAGCATCGCCTGCAGTCCGTCGTGCTCGACGATGAGTCCCTGGCCGCCGCGTCTCGCGATCAGGAGCAGGAACGCCAGATCGCGATATTCGACCTCCTGGAGGAGAACGCGTTCGCGCCGGAGGGCGCCGAGGCTGGACCCTATGACCTGCGCATCGCCCTGATCGACAACCGCCTGGCGCTCGACATCACCGGGCCGGGCTACCAGCGCCGGCACCTGCTGTCGCTCTCGCCGCTGCGCGGGCTGGTCAAGGACTACCGGATGGTCTGCGAGAGCTACTACGACGCCATCCGCAGCGCCACGCCCCAGAAGATCGAGGCGCTCGATATGGGCCGCCGTGGCCTGCACAACGAAGGCTCTGCCCTTCTGCGGCGGCGGCTGACCGGCAAGGTGGAGATCGACCTCGACACCGCCCGGAGGCTCTTCACTCTGATCTGCGCCCTGCAATGGCGGGGGTGACGGCGCCGGCGCGGATCAACCGGGGGCTGCCGGGCGCCGTCCTCTTCAGCTGCAACTTCAACCGGGTCCGCTCGCCGATCGCCGAGGGATTGATGAAGCTTTACTTTGGGAACAGGGTCTACGTCGACAGCTGTGGCCTCCACACCGGCGCCCGACGCGACACCCTGCCGCCCGGGCCGGACCCCTTCGCCGTTGCCGTGATGGACGAATTAGGAGTCGACCTCGCCCCCCACCAGCCCAAGAACTTCGACGACCTGGAGGACACCTCCTTCGACGTGGTCATCTCGCTCAGCCCCGAGGCTCATCACCGGGCGGGCGAGCTGGCGCGGCGGCGCGCGATCGAGGTGGAGTACTGGCCGACCCTCGACCCGACGCTGGTGACCGGCCAGCGCGAGCAGATGCTGAGCGCCTATCGCGACGTCCGCGACGCCCTGGAAAAGCGCGTGCGCGCGCGTTTCGGCGAAGTCCGCACGTTCGGCGGCTAGGCGGAAGTGGCTCTCACGGCGCGGCGCGCGGCGCGTAGCCTTCGATACGGACGAAGCTGTAGCCCCTGGCCGCCGCGTCCTGCTCGTCCTCCGGCCCGGCGGCGAGACGGGTGCGGCCGGTGACGGGATCGCGATAAAGCTTCAGGGGGACGGTCCCTGGCCGGGGATCGATCCAGATCCACCCCTGGCCGGCCTCGAAGGCGTACCCGCGGGCCAGGGCGTCGCGCTCGCTCTGCGCGGAGGCCAGGACCTCGCGGAGGTTCGCGGCCTCGTTCACATAGAGCTTCAGCCGCGTTGTCCCCGTCGCCTCGGCGGCCAGGACGCGCGCCTCGGAGCGCAGGCGCCGGTAGCCCGCCGCCGTCGCTTCGGCGACGCTTCCCGCCGCTGCCAGGCTCACCCGGTCGCCCGTGGCCGGATCCTCGAAGATATCCAGCGGCGTCAGGGGCGCCGACTGGGCGTCGGACGCAGCGGCCGCCGCGGCGCCAGGAGCCTGGGCCGTTTGCTCGGCCTCGCAGTCGTCCACAGCCCGCTGCCACCGCATGACGCCGCCCTCGAACCGCTGTATCGAGCCATCTGGGGTATTTTCCTGCTCGCCGATGGGCAGTCCCAGCCAGCCGCTGGTGCCGCCGTATTGCACGTAAAGACGATAGCAGCCGCCGCTCACTGCGAAGGCCTGCCCGGCCCGCGTTCCGGTGAGGGCGACGACGATCATGCCATTCTGACCGAACGCAGCGACGCGATCGGCGGATCCCTGCGGTGAGGCGGCGCCGGCGGCCTCCCGCGCGGTCGGGCAGCCGAGCCGACCCTGTTCGCCGCCCAGGTCACGCCAGGCGCCCGCGACCGCTTCGCTGAGGCCGGACCCGCAGCCACCGGATCCAGGCTTGTCTGATTGTGCAGCGGCGGTCGCCGGGAGCCCTTGGGCGTGGGCGCCGACGGACGCGTAGAAGGCGCCCAGCAGGACCACCATATACAGGCACAACGGCGCCCAGAACTTGCTGATGGTCCGCATCGTCGGGCCTCTCCGGATCGGGCGTTCACGCGATACGCCCGCCGGCCATCGACCTCAACGGCCTTGGTGCGTATGATCGCACTGAGCGCCGTGCCTTCGAGGCTGATCGCGGGCGGCGCCGATGTCCTGTTCTATTCGAGGAGCCGCATGGCGAAAGAAGAATTGTTGGAACTGCCCGGGACGGTAAGCGAATTGCTCCCCAACGCCACTTTCCGGGTAACTTTAGAGGGCGACCACGAGATTATCGCCCACACGGCCGGCAAGATGCGCAAGAATCGCATCCGGGTGCTCGCCGGCGACAAGGTCCTGGTGGAGATGACCCCCTACGACCTCACCAAGGGCCGAATCACCTACCGCTTCAAGTAAGCGCGTTGGGCGCCGCCCGACGCCAAGGGCGGGGCCGCTGGCGCAATGGTCGAGGGCCTGATGGAACTCTTCAAGGACCGGCGGGTCGTCGCTTTGGTCGGCATGGGCTTGGCGCTGGTGGCGGGTCTGGTGATCGCCGCCTTCCTGTTGTTGCGGGATCGGGGTGACTCGGAGGCGCCGCCGGCCTCGCAAGGCGGCCTGGTCGTCCAGACCGGCCGCGATGACGATGTCAAGCTGGACGAGGGCCGTCCTCTTCGCTGCTTCGTGGGCGGCCAGCTGGTTGGCGAACTCAAGCTTAGCGAATGCGCCAAGCGCAACGGTGTCGCCAGCGGCGCCCTCGATGTCGGCCTCGATCCAACGGGCGCGCTCGCCGCCGCCCACGGCGCCTCGAGCCAGGTCACACCTCTGCCCCCGGGAGAAGCGGCCTCCGATGTGCCCTCGGGTGAGTCCGCCGTGGCGCCCGCGCAAGTCCCTGGCGATGGCGGGCTGGCGCCTGGCCGCCCGGCAGGGTGCTGGCTCTACGCCGACTCCGGCTGGAGCCGCGTGCCGGACGACCTCAGTCTGAGCGCCTGTCTGCGCACGCTCTACCCCGACCGCTGTGGGCGGGGCGGCCCACCGGTTTACGGTCGCTGGGCCGATCGCACCCTTCGCCTGTTGGAAGGCCGCATCGAGATCTCGCCAGACAACCGCAGTTTCCGGGTCCTGGCCGGCCGCAGCGCCGACTGCGACGAGGGCGGTCCCGCGGGATAGTGCTCGTTCCATCCCTTCGAGGCTTCGTCTCCCGGCGGGTGAGGAGACCCGGTTCCCAGGTAGCACGCGCGGGAGTACGCTCCCCGGATGCGTGCGCTTCGCCTTGGCCTTTTCCTCCTCCTTGCCACGATCGTCCTGGCGTCCTGCAGCCCGTCGCTGGAGGCGCCTCGGGACCCGGGCGTGTGCTGGCACCTGGCCACGGACAACGCCGGGAAGCCCAAGTTCAACCCGTTGGCGCACAACCAGCCCGACCTGGAACATTGCGCCGCGCAGCTCGAGATGATGCGCCTGAACTTCCGCAGCCTCGGCCTCTCCCAGGATCGACTGACCGGCGCCTACCAGGGCCAGTTCCTGTTCATCCAGCCCGAAGGCGTGTTCACGGCCCAGAGCTACGACGGTTACCACTACCCGTTCATGGTGCGGACGGGCGACGGGCGCCTCGCAGTGCCTGGGGCCATGCCCCAGAGACAGTAGGCCGCAGCCCCGAAGTGTGGATAAGTGGACATGCGGCCACCCGGAACGGAACGAAAAGAGAACTATTTGGTTGCCTTTGATTCAAAGGTCGTTATTGTTCGTTGACGATTCCGGCGCGCATGGTCGCCGGGCGAGCCGGGAGACCCCGTGATGGCGGGTAGTGTGAACAAGGTCATTCTGATTGGGAACCTCGGGCGAGACCCCGAAATCAGATCGCTTGGATCGGGAGATCGGGTCGCCAGTTTCAGCATCGCCACCTCGGAGAACTGGCGTGACCGCGCCACCGGCGAGCGCCGGGAGAAGACCGAGTGGCACCGTATCTCGATCTTCAACGACAATCTGGTGAAGGTGGCCGAGAACTATCTGCGCAAGGGCTCGAAGGTCTACATCGAGGGGGCGCTGCAAACGCGCAAATATACCGATGCGTCGGGCGCCGAGCGGACGGCGACCGAGATCGTCCTACAGAAATTCCGCGGCGAGCTGACGATGCTCGACGGCCGCGGTGATGGGGATGGCGGCGCCCGGGACTCCGACACCGGTGGCTTTTCTCCAGGTCCTCGCGCGACGGCCAGCGGACCCCGCGAGACGTTCACCGCTGATCTCGATGACGAAATCCCGTTCTGAGTTGAGAACGCTTGGTACAGTTTGAGCGTTACCTAGGCGTACCCGAACGATATGACGGCCCCAAGCAGGGTTATTGCGTCGGTCGTGCAATAGACGTCTTCGGTCCCACCCGCGGGCGTTTGAAGTCAGGAGGAAAACCATGGCGGATCCCCCTTCGCTCCGGACCGCCTCGGATCGTGCGAACGCAGCCGTCGACCGGTGCGCCGGCCAACGGATTCGGGCCTGCCAGGAGCCTCGGCTCCGCCCGCCCACCCGCCTATCATCGTGCGCCGGTTCCGCCTTTGCGATGGCACGCGCGCTGGCCTCATCCGCACCCGCTCGCCTGGGCGCTGTTCGCCTGCGTCGCCTTCTGGTGGGCGGTGATCTGCGCGGTGCGCTTCTGACATCCGGCTGAGGCGGCCGCCGTGCGGGTTGCACGTCGGCCCGTAACCGCCGCCCCGTCTCTGGCGTCGAGAGGGGACCGATGCTAGGAAGCACGGACGGTAATTGTTCCGATTCCTGAGCGTTGAACCCCCCATTTGACCGAAGAGACCCCCTCGCCGCCGGGTGATGCCCAGCGGGGCCACGTGAGCCCGATCTCGATCGAGGACGAGGTCAAGAAAAGCTACCTCGACTACGCCATGAGCGTCATCGTCAGCCGGGCCCTCCCGGACCTGCGCGACGGCCTCAAGCCCGTCCAGCGCCGCATTCTCTATTCGATGAACGAACAGGGACACACACCCGATCGCGGCTATGTGAAGTCCGCGCGCGTGGTCGGTGATGTCATGGGCAAATATCACCCGCACGGCGATCTTTCTATCTACGACACCCTGGTGCGCATGGCCCAGCCGTTCTCGATGAGCCTGCTGCTCATCGACGGGCAGGGCAACTTCGGCTCGGTGGACAACGATCCTCCCGCCGCTATGCGCTACACCGAGTGCCGTCTGACGCGCGCGGCCATGTCGATCATGGCCGATCTCGACAAGGACACCGTTGATTTCAAGGACAACTACGACGGCAAGGAACAGGAGCCGGCGGTCCTCCCGTCGCGGATTCCCAACCTGCTGGTCAACGGGGCCGGGGGCATCGCGGTGGGCATGGCCACCAACATCCCGCCGCACAACCTCGGCGAGATCATCGACGCCTGCCTGGCCTTGATCGACAATCCCGACCTGCCGCTGGGCGAACTGCTGGACATCGTGCCCGGGCCGGACTTCCCCACCGGCGGCGAGATCATCGGACGCAGCGGCGCCCGCCAGGCGCTGATGACCGGTCGAGGGTCGGTCGTGGTGCGCGGCGTGGCGGCGATCGAGGAGATCCGCAAGGATCGCGAAGCCATCATCATCACCGCCATTCCCTTCCAGGTGAACAAGGCGGCCATGGTCGAGCGGATCGCCGAACTTGTGCGCGAGAAGCGCATCGAGGGCGTTGGTGACTTGCGCGACGAGAGCGACCGTACGGGCATGCGGGTGGTGGTCGAGCTGAAGCGCGACGCCAGCGCCGAGGTGGTGCTGAACCAGCTCTATCGCTTCACGCCGCTGCAGAGCTCGTTCCCGGTCAACGCCCTGGCCCTCAACCGCGGCCGGCCCGAACAGTTGGGCCTCAAGGACATGCTGACGGCGTTCATCGACTTCCGCGAGGAGGTGGTGGTTCGCCGCACCAGGCACGAGCTTTCCAGGGCGCGGGACCGCGCCCACGTGCTGGTCGGGCTGGCTATCGCCGTGGCCAACATCGACGAGGTGATTCACATCATCCGCTCGTCTAAGGACCCGGCCGAGGCGCGCGAGCGTCTTACCGCCCGGGACTGGCCGATCGGCGACATGATGCCCTTGATCGAATTGATCGCCGATCCGAGGACGGTGGTTGTCAGCGGCGATCAGGTCCGTCTCACCGACGAACAGACCCGCGCCATCCTCGCCCTGACCCTTAGCCGCCTCACGGGACTGGGACGCGAGGAGATCCTGGGCGAGGCGCGCGAGCTGGCCGCCGCCATCAAAGCCTACCTCGACCTGCTGGGCTCGCGTGAGGCGATCATGGGCGTCGTGCGCGCCGAACTGGTCGAGGTGCGCGACGCCTTCGCCGTCCCCCGCCGCACCCTCATCGTCGAGGGCGACGCCGACGTGGAGGACGAGGACCTCATCGTCCGCGAGGACATGGTCATCACCGTCACCCATGGCGGCTATGTGAAGCGGACGCCGCTCGCCACCTACCGCACACAGCATCGTGGCGGGCGCGGCCGGTCGGGCATGTCGACGAAGGAGGAGGACGCCGTCACGCGCGTGTTCTCGGCCTCGACCCACACGCCAATGCTGTTCTTCTCGTCCGGCGGCAAAGCCTACAAGCTGAAGGTGTGGCGCCTGCCGCTCGGCACGCCGACCTCGCGGGGCAAGGCGTTCGTCAACCTCTTCCCCATCGAACCTGGGGAGACCATGACCTCGATCCTGGCATTGCCGGAGGACGAGGCCCTGTGGGATTCGCTCGATGTGATGTTCGCCACCCGCTCAGGGCGGGTCCGGCGCAACAAGCTGTCCGACTTCGTGCAGATCAACCGCAACGGCAAGATCGCCATGAAGCTGGATGAGGGAGATGCGATCATCGGCGTAAGCCTGTGCACGGCCGCCGACGACATCCTGCTGACGACGGCGCTCGGCCGCTGCATCCGCTTCGCCGCAGATGAGGTTCGCGTGTTCGCCGGCCGCGAATCGACCGGGGTCCGCGGCATCCGCCTGGCAGAGGACGACAGCGTCATCTCCATGGCCGTGCTGCACGGAGTGGACGCCACCCCGGCCGAGCGGGAAGCCTATTTGCGTCACGCTGCCGCTATGCGTTCGGCGGCGAACGTCGATGACGCGGAGGCAGACGGCGCCGGCGAGGAGGAGGATGAGGCGGCAGAAGGGCCCGTTAGCCTCTCCCTCGAGCGGATCGCTCATTTGGGAGCCGCTGAGCAGCTGGTGCTGACGGTGTCCTCGGAGGGTTTCGGTAAGCGAACCTCCGCCTATCGCTTTCGCCGCGCCGGCCGAGGCGGTCAAGGCTACGCCGCCCAGGACCTGTCGCAGCGGGGCGGACGCTTGGTGGCGTCCTTCCCCGTGGAGGACGCGGACGAGATCCTGCTGGTCACCGACCAGGGCCAGCTGATTCGGGTGCCGGTGAGCCAGGTTCGTACCGCTGGGCGAAATACGCAGGGCGTGACGATTTTCCGTACCGCGGAAAACGAACATGTGGTTTCGGTGGAACGGCTGGAAGGCGAGGGGAACGGGGGCGAGGCCAATGGGGCCGACAGTCCTGCCGATCCCCACGAACCCTAGGGGACAAAGGCGATGACGCGGGTCGGTCTCTATCCGGGCACCTTCGATCCCATCCACAACGGCCATCTGGACCTGATCCGGCGGGCGCTGAAACTGGTAGATCGTCTGGTCATCGGCGTGGCCATCAACAGCGGCAAGGGCCCGATGTTTTCCCTCGAGGAGCGCGAGGAGATTCTTCTCGCCCAGACCGCCACGCTCGACGGTGGCGACCGTATCGAGGTCCATCCCTACTCCGGGCTCACCGTCACGGCCGCCCGCGACGTCGGGGCGAACGTAATCATTCGGGGGCTTCGAGCAGTGGCCGACTACGAATTCGAGTTCCAGATCACGGCAATGAACCAGCAACTCGACCCCAACATCGAGACGGTGTTCCTCATGGCGGACCCGCGCCACCAGGCAACCGCTTCGCGGCTCGTCAAGGAGATCGTCAGCATGGGCGGCGACGTGGCGCCATTCGTGCCCGCGGAGGTGAAGCGCCGGCTGCTGGAAAAGGTCAACGGAGCCTGATAGGCCCCGCCGCATGAAGTTGCTCACGCCGGCCCTGCTGCTCGCCCTTCTCGTCGGCGGGTCCGCCTCCGCTCGCAACCGCGGGCCCACCCCGTCCCCGGCGGATACGAGCACCGCCGCCGCGCTCGCCCCCAAACCCGCCGCTGCGATCGCCCCGCCCACGGAAGCCGACTGGCGCACCCCCGATCCCCAGAATGTGCTGGTCATCGACACCACCAAGGGCCGGATCATTTTCGAGCTTGATCCCCTCTCGGCGCCCCAGGCCGTGGCGCGCGTGCGCGACCTGGCCAAGCAGGGGTTCTACGACGGCCGGACCTTCTTCCGGGTGATCGACAACTTCATGGACCAGACGGGCGATCCGAAGGAGAACGGCACGGGGGGATCGACCCTGCCCAACCTGCCGGCCGAGTTCATCTTCCGGCGATCGAGCGACATGGCCTTCGTCCCGGTTACCAAGGCGGGCGGCCTCGAGGCAGGCTTCATCGGCGCCCTGCCGGTGATCAGCCAATCCATGGACCTGGGCCTCCTCACCGCGGACCATAAGGTCGGCGCCTACGTCACGTTCTGCCCCGGCGTCGGCGGTCTTGCCCGGGCGGACGACCCCGCCTCCGCCAACAGCCAGTTCTTTCTGATGCGTGGGGCCCACGACAACCTCGACCAGAAGTACGCCGCCTTCGGCCGGGTGATCGCTGGCGAGGACGTGGTGCGCGCCATCAAGACCGGCGAGCCGCCGCCGCCGCCCGCCGACAAGATGACCAAGGTCCGGTTGTTGGCCGACGTCCCCGCCGCGGAGCGCCCGCAGGTGCGAGTGATCGACGCGCGCGGCCCCTGGTTCAAGGCCATGGTCGATCGGGTGAAAGCCGAGAAGGTCATCGATTTCTCCCTTTGCGACGTGGACCTTCCCTCCCAAGTCAAGTGAGCGCCCCCAGGCGCGACAGCGCCCAATCCAAGTGAGAAACATGAGCACCGAACCGACACTGATCATGACCCTGGCGACCGGCCCGGTCACCATCCGCCTGCGTCCCGACCTCGCGCCCGGGCACGTCGCCCGCATCAGCGAGCTGGCCGAGGAGGGCTTCTACGACGGGGTGGTGTTCCACCGGGTGATCGACGGCTTCATGGCCCAGGGCGGCGATCCCACCGGCACTGGCGGCGGCGGGTCGAAGAAGCCGAACCTCAAGGCCGAGTTTTCCAGCGCGCCGCACAAGCGGGGTGTCTGCTCGATGGCCCGCACGTCGGCGCCGCACTCCGCCAACAGCCAGTTCTTCATCTGCCTGGCCGACTCCAACTTCCTCGACAACCAGTACACGGTGTGGGGGGAAGTGGTCGACGGCATGGAACATATCGACGCTCTCCCCAAGGGCGAGCCGCCGCGCGCGCCAGGGAAGATCATCTCCATGCGGCTTGGGGCGGACGCGTAAGAACGTCCCTGACGGCGACCTCGGCGCGGAATGCGTCGGCGAACAGGACCCGATCGTCCAGCGAAGTTTCGAGGTCGCGCCCCTCAGCGATCAGCCAGGCCTGCACCACGGAGGACAGGCGGCCTACCGGGCGCCCGGCCCGGGCGCCCGCGATGATCAGCGGATGGATCCGTTCGCGCAGCTTGGCGCCGCCGTCGCGGCCAATCTGGTCGAGGCGATGGTCCAGCGCCGGATTGCCGAGACGGGCGCGCGTGGTCCGCCAGTAGGCCGCCACCTCCTCCGTACTGGCCTCAAGCGCGGGTGCAACCTCCCGCGCGATCATGGCGTCCAGGAAGGCGGCGAGCTCGGCGTCGGCGATCGCTTCGCGCACCAGCGCGTGGCCCCTGGGCGGACCAAGGCAGGCGAGGGTGGAATGGGCGGCGTTGAGCACGTGGAGCTTCAGCGCCTCGAACGGGGCGACGTCGGCGACCAGCCGTGCGCCCGCGCGCTCCCAGGCCGGACGGGGACCGGCGAAGCGATCCTCGATGACCCACTCGGCGAAGGGCTCGCGTTGTACGGCGGCGCGATCCTCCAGACCGATAGCGTCCCGGACCCGGGCGCGCAGTGCAGCGTCGGACGCGGGGGTGATGGCGTCGACCATCGTGTTCGGGAAGGCGATCTCGCCGGCGATCCAGGCGGCGAGCTCGGGATCGCGCCGCTGCGCCAGGGCGAGCACCAAGTCCGCCAGCCGGCCGCCGTTCTCCCGCAGGTTGTCGCAGGAGACCACCGAAACCGGCCCCGTTCCGGCCTCGCGCCGCCTGGCCAGCGCCGCGACAAGCCAGCCGGCAGCCGAGTGCGGCCGCTCCGGCGACGTCAGGTCCCCCGGCGAGAGGACGTAGCCCGGCTCGGTGATCGTCAGGGTGATCACGCGGATCGCCGGATCGGCGAGCACGGCCAGGGCGCCGGCGGGGTCGCTGGGGGCGGTGATCACACGCCGAAGCGCGCCGACGATGCGCCACCGCGGCTCCGCGGCGCGGATCTCCAGGGTGAACAGGCCATCCTGCGGATTGAGCGCCGCCGCGGCATCGGGTCGGCGCAAAGAGAGGCCGACGATCCCCCAGTCGCCGCCCGCCGCTTCAATGGCGTGCTCGGTGAACACGGCCTGATGAGCGCGGTGGAAGGCGCCAACGCCCAGATGCGCCATCCCCACAGCCAGCCGCTCGATGTCGTAGGCGGGAAGCCGCGCGTTCGTGGCTCGGCCCAGCGTCGCGGCGCAAAGGCGGCTCAAAGCCGGTAGGCTTGCTTGGCGAGCCCGTAGGCGAGGTCCACGGCGAGCTCGGCCGCCTCGTCCTCCTCCAGTCGGCCGGTGGCGACGAGTTCGGCGAGCCAGGCGCAGTCCACGCGCCGGGCGACATCGTGCCGTGCCGGGATGGAGAGGAAGGCGCGGGTGTCGTCGTTGAAGCCGACGGTGTTGTAGAAGCCGGCCGTCTCGGTGATCTGGCGCCGATAGCGCCACATGCCCTCCACCGAGTCGTGGAACCACCACGGCGGCCCAAGCCGCAGAGCCGGGTAGTGACCAGCCAAAGGCGCGAGCTCCCGGGCATAGGCGCTCTCGTCCAGCGTGAAGAGGATCAGCCGCAGGCGGGGCGAACCACCGACCGCGTCGAGCAGCGGCTTCAGCGCATCGACATAGGTGGTGGTCCTCGGGATATCGGCGCCCTTGTCGCGGCCGAAGCGGGCGAAGAGGGCGGCGTTGTGGTTGCGCCAGGAGCCGGGGTGCAACTGCATGACGAGGCCGTCCTCCACCGACATCCGCGCCATCTCCGTGAGCATCTGGGCGCGGAACAGCTCGGCCTGGACCGGCGTCGCGCCGCCGCCGCGCACCGCGGCATAAAGGCCGGCGGCCTCGCCTTGCGGCAGATCGGCGGTGAGGGCGCTGGGCGGGCCATGGTCGGCGGCCGTGGCGCCCAGGGCGCGGAACGTGGCGCGGCGGGCGGCGAGGGCGGCCAGGTAGCCCGGCCAGCCGCCGGTGTCCTCCCCGGTGATCTCGCCCAGCCGCTCGAGGTTGGCGGCGAAATCCTCGTGGTCCGGGTCGGTGACGTCGTCGGGGCGGAACGTCGGGATCACCCGGCCGCTCCAGTCGTCTGCCGCCAGCGCGCGGTGGGCGGCGAGGTCGTCGAGGGCGGCGTCCGTCGTGGCCAGCACCTCGATCCCGAACCGCTCATAGAGGGCGCGGGGCCGAAACGTCGGGCGACGCAGCGCCTCGCCGATGGCGTCGAAGTAGTGGTCGGCGGTCGCCGCCTCCAGGCGCACCTCGAGGCCGAACACGGTGACGAAGACGTGGTCGAGCCAGGCCCGCGACGGCGTCGCGCGAAGGAGGGCGTAGTGCTCCGCAAAACGTCGCCACACCGAGCGCGGGTCCGGCGGCGACCAGGGTCCCCCCCGCGGCGCGATGCCGAGGGCTTCGAGAGAGACGCCCTGGCTGTAGAGCATGCGCAGCAGATAGTGATCCGGTTGCACCAGCAGGCTGGCCGCGTCGGAGAACGGCGCGTTCCCGGCGAACCACGCCGGGTCGGTGTGACCGTGCGGGCTGATGATCGGCAGACGCTCGATCTCGGCGAAGAGCGTTCGGGCCAGGGAGCGGGCGCGGTTCTCCAGAGGCAAGAAGCGGTCGGGATCGAGGCGCAGGGGCCTGGGCATGCGGCCCAGGTTTGCAATCGCCCCGTCCCCCGTCAACAGTGACGGCGATGCGCCGCGCCACCCTCGATGAGCCCCCCCTCTTTCACCTGGCCGCCCGCGACGGCGCCCGCCTGACCCTGGCGAGCGACACCGGCGCAGTCGCCCACGTCTTCGTCCTGGAAGAAGACATCGTCCGCCTGCTGGTCCTGCCGGACGGACGTCTGCGTCATCCCCGCAGCTGGACGGTCGCGCCGGGCGCGGAAGACATCGCCGCCGAAGGGCGCGACCGCTTCGACGTGTCGGACTTCGGCGCCCCGTCGTTCACCCTCGATGAGGGCGATCCCGAGCGTCTCGTGGTGGCGACGCCCCGCCTACGCCTGACGGTGGAGCTGTGGGGCCTGCGGTGCCGGTGGGACGTGTGGCATGGCGAAGCGTGGACCGCGGCGGCGCGCGACCGTCCGACCCAGGCGTACGATTTCGGCTGGTGGGACGGGAGGCCACGCCACTATCTGGCCCGTACGCCGGGCGAGCAATACTTCGGCCTCGGCGAACGGTCGGGGGCCATGGACCGGGCCGGCCGGCGCTTTCGCCTGAGCAACCTCGACGCCCTCGGCTACGACGCCCGCACCGCCGACCCGCTCTATAAGCACATCCCGTTCTATATCACCCGGCGTCCCGACAGCGGCCTGGCGTTCGGCCTGTTCTACGACACCCTTTCGGACTGCGTGTTCGACTTCGGATGCGAGCACAGCAACTACCACGGTCCTTACCGTTACTTCGCCGCCGAGCATGGCGACGTCGATCTCTATGTCCTGGCCGGACCAACCGTGGCCGATGTCACGCGGCGGTTCACCTGGCTGACCGGCCGGCCGGCGGCGACGCCCGATTGGGCGCTCGGCTATTCGGGCTCGGCCATGGGCTACGCCGACGCCCCGGACGCCGCGGCGCGGTCGGACGAGTTCCTCGCCAGGCTGATCGAGCATGATATTCCGTGTACGTCCTTTCATCTGTCGTCGGGCTACACGTCGATCGGCGCGAAGCGCTATGTCTTCCACTGGAACCGCGAGAAGTTCGCCGATCCGGCCGCTCTGTTCGCCCGCTTCGAGCGCGCCGGCGTGAAAGTCATCGCCAACATGAAGCCGGCGCTGCTCACCGACCATCCTGCCTTCGAGGCGGCGGCGCGGGCGGGCCTGCTGCTGGCCGACGCCGATGGCGCCCCGGTGCTCGAACAGTTCTGGGATGCGCCGGGCGCCTACGTCGACTTCACCAACCCGGTGGCGGCCGACTGGTGGACCGAGCAGGTAAAGTCGCAGCTGCTGGCGTTCGGGATCACCGCCACCTGGAACGACAACAACGAGTTCGAGGTGACCGGCCCGCGCACGCTGGCCCACGGCTTCGGCGCGTCGTTCCCGGCCTGGGAGATGAAGCCGCTGCAGACCCTGCTGATGCTGCGCGCCAGCCGCCGCGCCCAGCTCGAGCACGCGCCGGACGCGGCGCCGTTCCTGATCTCGCGCGCCGGCTTCGCGGGCATGCAGCGCTACGCCCAGACCTGGTCGGGCGACAACGCCACCTCGTGGGAGACGCTGAAATGGAACATCCCCATGGGCCTCGGCCTGGCGCTTTCCGGGGTCTCGAACATCGGCCACGACGTGGGCGGGTTCTCCGGGCCGCGGCCGGACGCCGAGCTGTTCGCGCGGTGGGTCGGGCTGGGCGTCTTCCTGCCGCGCTTCTCCATCCACTCCTGGAACGACGACGGCTCGGTGAACGAGCCGTGGATGCATCCGGAGATCCTGGACGACGTGCGCGCCTTGATGCGGCTGCGCGAACGGCTGGTCCCCTATCTCTCGGCCCTGCTGCGGCGCTACCGCGACGCCTATGAGCCGGTGATGCGGCCGCTGTTCCACGACTTCCCGGACGATCCGCTGGCGTGGGGGGAAACCGACGACTTCCTGCTCGGCGATGCGGTCCTGGTCGCGCCGGTGACTGCGCCGGGCGTCGCGACGCGCCGGGTGCGCCTGCCGGCGGGCGCTCAGTGGCGAGACGCCTGGACCGGCGAGGTGTTCACCGGCGGAGAAAGCCTCGACCGCCCCACCCCCTACGCCCGCCCGCTGTTCTTTATTCGCCTGGATCCTCCAAGCGGTATCGTGCCGGGGCTGTGATGCATGGATTTCCAAACGCAATGGAATTGCATGACGAGGTCGCTGCCGACTCTGCAGTGCTCTTATGAATGTGGGAGGCGTTGCGTATGTGGGCTCACTATTGGATCGCAATAACAGCTATAATGATCACGATTATCGTGGTCTTTGCCGTAAAACCTACGTTCATGGCATTCATGAACACACCGGCAAGGCTGATCGTAGTCGAACTCTGCGCGACCGTAGCGGGCTGCGCTTTCGCCGTGCTCGATACGACACATCAACCCTCTCCACGCGACGCATATGTGCATGCGTTTGCGGGATGGGTCGTGTTCAGCGTGGTCGTTGTCGGCTATTTTGCGATCGTGCGACGTTGGCGGCGGTCCTGACGGGTGCGCGCGTCCCCTCCCTCTATCCTGCCGCCTTAGGAGTTTGGGGTTGCGATAAAGGTCGCGAGCCCGCATCCCCGCCGCCCATGCAGCTTGCCGATTTCGACTTCGACCTTCCTCCATCGCTGATCGCCCTGCGGCCGGCCGAGCCACGCGATGCGGCCCGCCTGCTGGTCGTGCGGCCGGGGGATCGGTTGGAAGAGCGCGTGTTCAGCGACCTCCCCGATCTGCTTCGGCCGGGAGACGCCCTGGTGCTCAACGACACCCGCGTGATCCCAGCGCGCCTGTTCGGCCGCCGCGCGCGCGGCGAATCGGCGGTGAAGGTCGAGGCGACGCTACACCGCCGCCTCGCGCCCGACCGCTGGAGTGCGTTCATGCGGCCCGGCAAACGGCTGGCGGCGGGCGACCGCGTCGTCTTCGGCTTCCCCGACGATCACGCCTGCGCCCTCGCGGGGCTGGGCGCGACGGTGATCGACAAGGGCGACGGCGGTGAAGTGACGCTGGCCTTCGATCTGGCCGGGCCAGACCTCGACCTCGCCATCGAGGACCGCGGCGTCATGCCGCTTCCGCCCTACATCGCCGCCCATCGGGCAGAGGACGACCAGGACCGCCGGGACTACCAGACCCTCTACGCCCGCGAGCCCGGGTCGGTGGCCGCGCCGACCGCCGGGCTGCACTTCACCGCCTCCTTGCTGGAGCGGCTGGCTGCGGCCGGAGTCTCCGTCCACTTCCTGACCCTGCATGTCGGCGCCGGCACCTTCCTGCCGGTAAAGAGCGAGACCATCGCCGGACACCGCATGCACGCCGAATACGGCGAGGTGTCCGCGCCGGTCGCCGACGCGCTCAACGCCGTGCGAGCCGCGGGCGGCCGGATCGTCTGTGTCGGCACCACCAGCCTTCGCCTGCTGGAGAGCGCCACCGACGCGGCCGGCGTCGTGCGGCCGTTCGCAGGCGAGACCTCGATCTTCATCACCCCCGGCTATCGCTTCCGCGTCGCCGACGGCCTCGTGACCAACTTCCACCTGCCCCGCTCGACGCTGTTCATGCTCGTGGCGGCGCTGGGCGGTCTGGAGACGATGCGCGGCGCCTACGCCCACGCCATCGCGCACGGCTATCGATTCTATTCCTATGGTGACGCTTCCCTGGTCTGGAGCGCCCCCTGATGGCCGCCTTCCCGTTCCTGATCGAGGCGGTCGACGGCGGGGCGCGGACCGGCATCCTGCGCACGGCCCGGGGCGATATCCGCACGCCGGCCTTCATGCCGGTCGGCACCGCTGGCGCGGTCAAGGCCCTGACGATGGATCAGGTGCGGGCCAGCGGCGCCGATATCATCCTTGGCAACACCGTGCATCTGATGCTGCGGCCGGGGGCGGAGCGCGTGGCGCTGCTTGGCGGCCTGCACCGGTTCGCCGGCTGGGACCGGCCGATCCTCACCGACTCGGGCGGTTTCCAGGTGATGTCGCTGGCCACTCTGACCAGGATCAGCGAGGAGGCGGCGGTGTTCGCCAGCCCCGAGGACGGCTCGCGCCATGTGCTGAGCCCGGAGCGGTCGGTGCACATCCAGGCCGACCTGCTCGGCTCCGACATCGTCATGCAGCTGGACGAATGCGTCGCCTGGCCGGCGAGCGAGACGCGCGCGGCGGACGCCTTGCGGCTTTCGGCGCGCTGGGGCGCGCGCGGCAAGGCGGTGTTCGGCGAGCGCGACACCCAGGCCTTGTTCGGCATCCAGCAGGGCTCGACATTCGAGGCCCTGCGCCGGGAATCGTCCGAGCGTCTGATCGAGACCGGCTACGACGGCTACGCCATCGGCGGTCTGGCGGTAGGAGAGGGCCACCAGGCGATGTGCGAGGCGCTGGACTACGCGCCCAGCTTCCTGCCCGCCGATCGACCCCGCTACCTGATGGGAGTGGGCAAGCCGGTCGACCTGGTGGAGGCGGTGGCCCGGGGTGTCGACATGTTCGACTGCGTGCTCCCCACGCGCTCGGGCCGTCATGGCCAGGCCTGGACCTGGGAGGGTCCCGTCAACCTGAAGAGCGCTCGCTTCGCCGAGGACCAGACGCCGCTCGACGCCGCGATCGACTGCCCCGCCAGCCGCGACTACTCCCGCGCCTACCTGCACCACTTGGTGAAGTCCCGGGAGATCCTGGCCCAGGTGATGCTCTCCTGGCACAATCTCGCCTTCTATCAGACCGTGATGGCGGCCATGCGCGAGGCGATCGCCGGGGGCCGGTTCGCTGCCTTCCGCGCGGCCTTCCACGCCCGATTGCGCGGTTCGGACGACGACGAATAGATGTTACTGGATCGGATAGCGGGGCGCGGGGCCGTCCTCGCGCGCCGGCGGCGGCGGCTTGAGCCAGTGCACGGGCCGCGCCGGTCGGGGGCAGCCGTGCGATTCGCCGAGGCCCTTGAGGTAGCCGCGCCGGACGCTGCCGGCGGTGATCGCCTCGATGACCAGCTGGTCATGGTGCTGGGCGCCCGAGAGAGTGCGCACGTAGCCGGCAAACGGCAGCAGCGACTCGGCGGCGCCGTGAAGCAGGGCCAGGGCCAGCTTGCCGTTCTTGCGGGTTAGGCTTGGGGCCTGCGGCGTCTCGGGCTCATCCAGGTCGGCGCCAAGGACGAAGTTCAGCTCGCCCAACTGTCGGGTGATCTCCCCGCAGTCCAGCGGCCGGGGTGGGTCGTACGGGTTGGTGATGGCCGCCAGCAGCACCGGCGGGATTCCCTGGCGGCTCACGTTCAGGTCGTGCAGGGGGGCGGCTGCGGCGGCGCCGAGATTGGCCGTGCCGGCCCGGTCCGGTGTCTGCAGCTTGCCGTTGGGGTTCGGATTGGCGTTTGGATTGGGCTGCTGCTGGTCGGCCGCCGACGCCACCGTGGCGGGGACCAACGCGACGGCAATGACGAGAGCGGCCCCCAGGCCCGCCGTGGCGATGTTACGCATGCCGCGACCTTCGATTCGGATAGCCTCTCCTCACTGACCCGGGCGGCGAATTCGTGGCGTCGCCACGGCCGCCTCCACATGGCCGTCAGGCCAGGTGGTGTTTGGCTGGCAATCCCGGAGTCGATAGGATCGGCCTCGGGGCGACACAGGGAGCGGTCGATGAGTCATGGTCTCGGGTTCCTGGGCACGATGCTGGTCGGCGCCTGTCTGGCCATGACCGCCCGCGCCGGCCCGGTGGGCGAGCGTCACCTCACGACCACCGACGCGACTGCCGCCCTGCGCGACGCCGGCCACAAGCCGACGGTGCGGGTGACGGTCTGGTATCCCGCCGCGCCAGGCTCGCAGGAGGCGCGCATCGACCTCGGCCCCGAGGGCCATCCATTCTTCATCGTCGGCGCGGTCGCCGAGGACGCGCCCTTCGTCGACGCCAGGCCCCGCCCGGTGATCCTGTTCTCGCACGGCTTTGGCGGAACGGCGCGGATGATGGGTTGGTTTGGCGTGCCGCTCGCCCGCGCCGGCTATGTGGTGGTGGCGGTGGACCACCCCGGCAACAACGGGCTCGACAAGATGACCGCGGCGGCCGCGATCATGGCCTGGGACCGCCCTGAGGACCTGCGCGCCGCCCTCGCGGCCGTGGAGGCCGATCCCGCCGTCGGTCCGCACATCGATGCGCGCCGCGTCGGGGTCTCCGGCTTCTCGGCCGGCGGCTTCACCAGTCTGGTCAGCGCCGGCGCTAAGGTCGATATGAATCGCTTCCTCGCCTTCTGCCGTGCTCACCCCGTCGACGGCGTCTGCGCGCCGCAAAGGGAGCTTGCGCTCAGCCTGGACGACTATCAGCGGACGCTGTCCTCCCCGGAGCTGGCCGCGGAGGTCGCCCACGCCGGCGACGACCACAGCATCCCGGACGTGCGCGCCGCTTTCGCCATCGCCCCGGCGATTGTTCAGGGCCTCCCGCCCGACGGGCTGGCGCGCATGAAGGTCCCCGTCGCCATCATCCTGGGAGACGCCGATCCGGTGGCCCCGCCGGACACCAACGGGCTGGTGGCCGCCAGGGCCATTCCGCACGCCGAACTGAAGGTGCTGCCAGGCGTCGGCCACTATGACTTCCTCAGTACGTGCACGGCCGCCGGTAAGGCCAGGGTGCCGGTCTGCGACGCCAAGGTCAGCCAGGACGACAGCCACCAGGCGGCCATCGACATGGCGCTGGCGTTCTTCAAGCGGACCCTGGGTTCGCCGTAGCGGGCCATGAAAAGGATCGGCTTCCTTTCGTTCGGCCACTGGACGGCCGGCGCTCAATCCCAGGCCCGGTCGGCGGCGGACGTGCTCTTGCAGTCCATCGACCTGGCGGTCGCCGCCGAGGAACTGGGGGCCGACGGCGCCTATTTCCGCGTCCATCACTTCGCCCGTCAGCTTGCCTCGCCGTTCCCGCTGCTCGCCGCCGCCGGCGCCCGGACCCGCCGC
>Ga0302314_10005972_pt1 | contig 22115 bp, 14 predicted proteins | sample III_Palsa_N2_3_FD_200533 | JGI IMG/M metagenome (GOLD analysis project Ga0302314, IMG submission 200533) | Peat permafrost microbial communities from Stordalen Mire near Abisko, Sweden - III_Palsa_N2_3 | ecosystem: Environmental > Terrestrial > Soil > Palsa > Peat permafrost | place: Sweden...
CGCGCCCGGGCAGCGGCCGGCCGGGGCCGCGACCGCGCGGCAGCGCCACCGGGGGCCGGAGAGCCGGGTCCAGCGGTCCGTCCAGCGGGCCGTGCGCCCGGTGGGCGGCCGCACGCTGTCGGCCGCGCTGGCGATGCTGGTCCTCTACGGGCTGTGGCAGGTCTTCCGCTGGGGCGGTCCCGCGCACCAGGCCCTGATCGGCGACCTGTCGTTCGTCCCGGTGAACGGGGCCGCGGCCTCGTGCGCCTGGCTGGTGTCGCGGCGCAAGGACCTGGGGCGCCCGGTCCGCCGGACCTGGCGCCTGCTGTCGGTCGCGCTCTGCCTCTTCCTGCTCGGCGACCTGCTGCAGCTTTTCTACGAGGTCGTGCGTCATCAGCGGGCCTACCCCACCTGGGCCGACGCGGCCTACCTGACCTTCTACGTGGTCGCGTTCGCGGGCCTGATCGCCTTCCCGTCCCGCCGCCGGTCCGGGTCGGAGCGACTGCGGCTGGCCCTGGACATGGGCACGGTGTTCGTCGGCGGGACCATGCTCATCTGGTACGTGGCCCTCGGCCCGGCCGTGCTGAGCGTCCACCGGGACCTGGCCGACATCGTGACCCTGGCCTACCCGATCGGTGACCTGCTGCTGCTGTACGGGTCCCTGCTGCTGCTGTGGCGGGGCGCGCCCCGCTCGAGCGTGCTGCCCTTGCGCATCTTCGCGGTCGGCCTGCTGGTCTTCATCGCGGCCGACCTGGCCTATGGTTACCAGGTCGTGCACTCGTCTTACCTGGGCGGCGACCCGGTCGACACGCTGTGGATCCTGGGCCTGCTGGTCACGTTCGTCGCGGCCGCCTGCCAGCTCCGCACCGTGCCCGCCGATGAGCTCGCCGCCCCGGTGCGCCTGCCCGCCGGACCGCCCAGCCTGCTGCCCTACCTGGCCGTCGTGGTGAGCTACCTGCTGCTCGCCGTCGTCGGCCTGCGCGACGTGCGCTTCGGCGGGCTATGGGGCGTGCTGCTCGGCTCGGTGGCGCTGGCGGTCCTGGTCAGCGTGCGCCAGTTCGCCGCCATGCGCGACTTCGGCCGCCTCGCGGTCAAGTACCAGGAGCTGGCCTCGATCGACGGGATGACCGGCCTGTACAACCGGCGCTCCTTCATGGAGGCCGCCGAGGCCGCCTACGGGCAGGCCCGCCGGCTCGGGCAGCCGCTGGTCGCGATGATGGTCGACGTCGACCACTTCAAGGAGATCAACGACGTGCACGGTCACGCCGTGGGCGACCGGGTCCTCGCCGAGCTCGCGCGCTCGTGCCGGGACTACGTGCGGCCCGGCGACGTCGTGGGCCGCTACGGCGGCGACGAGTTCACCATCATGGTTCCCGGGATCACCAGCCTGCGGGCGATCCAGCTGGCGACCCGGCTGAGTCGCCCGGCGGCGGCCCGCGTCGTCGGCGGCGACGGCAAGCCGGTCCGCTACACCGTCAGCGTCGGCATCGCCGAGTCCACATCCTGCCAGGACCTGCCGACCCTGCTCGCCCGGGCCGACGTGGCCATGTACGAGGCCAAGCGGGCCGGGGGCGGCAGCTGGCGGATCTTCGACGACCCGGAACTGCCGGCGGTCGGCGTCCCCGCCCTCACCCCAGCGTCCTAACGGCACACAACAGCAAAACGTAAATCAGCGCCCGGTCAGCGCCCGTCAGCACCGTCTCCGCCGCGTGTCAGCCGACCAGCGCACGCTACAGCCATGACGAACTCGATAGTCGCCGAAGGCCTGACCAAGCGCTTCGGCCGGTAACGGCGGTCGGCGGGATCAGCCTGGCGGTCAAGGAGGGCACCGTCTTCGGCCTCCTCGGCCGCAATGGCGCCGGCAAGACCACCACCGTCCACATCCTCTCCACCCTGGTCCGCGGTCATGTTCCTGCTGCTGTTCGCCGACGCGACCCGCGGCCTCATGGTCGGCGGCCCGGTCGCGACCGCGGCGGTCGAGTCGCTGCTCTACGCGGCCGCGTTCACCGCGGTGTTCGCGCCGCTGGCGGTGCTGGCGCTCCGGCGCCGGGTGCGAGCACCGCGTCCAGCGTGGCCAGGGTCGCCCCCCGGCCGCGCTGGACGGCGCCGTCCCACTCGGCTGAGGTCAGCGCGCCGCGAACGGCCGCTTCCACCCGCTCTCCATCAAGTAGTGAACGGTCCCGTGTTCCCCGCACTCCCTCGCTCGCTCCCAGCAGCGGCCGCCGGCCAGCCACAGCTCGTCGATCAGGTAGCTGGCCGGCACGACCTGGCCGGGCCGCAGCGGGAGCAGGATCAGCAGTGCCCGCAGCCGGCCCCGCTGACCTCAGCCAGGGACCCGGCCTCGTCTCGGACCTCGACCGGCCCGAGGATCGCTAGCTGCAGGCTTCAATTCTGCCCGTAGTTCCGTGCGGGCCGGGTCCTCAGCCGCCGGTTCCCGCCGTGATCACGCCGACCGACAGCAGGTTCACCGACGTCTTCGCGCAGCCGGTCGTCTTGTAGGCCAGGTAGAGGGGGGTGAACTGGTCCGGGGGGTAGATCTGGAGGTAGGTGGTCGGGGCGGGCGAGCAGGTCGCCGACGGGTAGTTGAGCGCCTGGGTGATCCGCAGCAGCGCGTTGCCGGTCTGGCCGGGGGCGAGCGTCACCACCGCGGCGGCCGTGGCCGTGGACCGGGAGGCGGCCGCCCCGACCTGCGTGACCGGGCTGCCGCTGGCCAGCGACACCCCCGGGTACCCGTACAGGGTGCAGGTCGAGTTGGAGATGTTCGTGAACTCGATGACCTGGTAGACCGAGCCGGCCGCGCCCTGGGCGACGCCGGCCTTGGCCGCCAGGAACTTGGTCGCGCAGGCCGTCGACGAGCCCGTTCCCGACCCGGTGGCCGTCGGCGAGGCGGCGGGGGCCGAGGACGGCGCGGCCGACGGGGTCGCGACCGCCGCCGACGCCGCGGGCGGCGAGGACGCCGCCGCCGAGGCGGTCGCGGCCGCGGAAGCCGGGGCCGAGGTGGCCGCCGAGGCGGCCGAGGACGACGGCCCCGACGAGCTGCACCCGGTCGCGGCGGCCGCCACGGCCGCGACCGCGATCAAGCCGGCCGTCCAGTGACCCGCCAGCCTCATGGAACCCAGCATCGCCGACCTCATTTCCGCGTACCCCGGTACCGACCCGAAGGCTGTGCCGACCCGAAGAAGTGCTAGGGGTATCCCCAGGAAAGGCTAAGGATATCGGGCCGGCCGTGGGTGGCTTTCTTGTCGCCTGCTATGACGTCGTCCGGTTAGCTGCGGTTGGCGAGAGATTATGCCAGTTGCAGAACGGGGAAGTAGAACCCATGACTGTTCCGCTGCCCGACCTGTTCAAAAGAGTCACTCTCGCACCAGGAGGGGTAAGGATTAACGCCCTGGTCGGCGGAAACCCCAGCGGCACGCCCGTCTTGCTCCTGCACGGCTACCCGCAGACCCACGTCATGTGGCATCACGTCGCCCCCATCCTGGCCGAGCACCACCAGGTCGTCCTGGCCGACCTGCGCGGCTACGGCGACAGCGGCAAGCCGCCCGGCGGCCCGACCCACGACGGGTACGCCAAGCGGACGATGGCCCGGGATCAGGTCCTGGTGATGCGCGAGCTCGGCTTCGACGCCTTCGCCGTGGTCGGCCACGACCGGGGAGCCCGGGTCAGCCACCGGATGGCCCTCGACTACCCGCAGGCGGTCACGAAGCTCGCGGTGCTCGACATCGTCCCCACCCGGCACGCGTTCCGGAACGCCGACATGGGGTTCGGCCTCGCTTACTGGCACTGGTTCTTTCTCGCCCAGCCCGAGCCGCTCCCCGAGCATCAGATCGGCGCCGATCCGGTCGGCTGGGTGCGCGGCCGGATGAGCGCCGGCCGTCGCGGCGGCCAGCCCTTCGACGAGCAGGCGATGGAGGAGTACGTCCGCTGTTTCCGCGACCCGGCCGCGATCCACGCCTCGTGCGAGGACTACCGGGCCGCGGCCGGCACCGACCTGGCCGACGACGACGCCGCCGTTGCCCGGCGCCAGCGGGTCACCGTGCCGCTGCTCGCGCTCTGGGGCGAGCACGGCTTCGTCGGCCAGCACTACGGCGACGTGCTCGCGGTCTGGCGCCAGTACGCGGACCAGGTGACCGGCCGCTCCCTGCCCTGCGGCCACTACCTCGCGGAAGAGGTCCCGCTAGAGACGGCCGCCGCCCTCCGCGAGTTCCTCAACCGCTAACGAGAGCTGGGCCGCGTCGCCCAATAAGCCGGCATTGGCCGCTCCGCGGCCCCGCCTCTGGTAAACATTGGCCGCTCCGCGGCCCCGCCTCTGGTAAACCAGCCCCCGTGCCGCCTGAGGTGCTGACCCGCATGATTGGGTGTCGTGAGCCGCAAAGAGGGGTGCTGCCAACACCCAATCTTCCCGAGTCTGGGCACTGAAACGGACATAAGCCAATAAATCGGGCAGCTATAACCGCGGCGGCACGCCCGAGACGGCCAACTTGCTAACCGACGACGCCCTGATGGCGAGAGCCGTTCACGAGGGCGTGTAGAGCCAGTCCGCGCCGGCGTCCCAGACTTGGCGGGCGCGGTGCACCCGGGTGGCCCGGGGCGCGCGCTGGGCCTCGTAGGCCCCGAGGGCCTCGGCGACCGAGCCGGAGTCCGGGCAGGTGTTCAGGGCGTCGGCCAGGGCCGCGGCGTCCTCGATCGCCTGGCAGGCGCCCTGCGCGAGGTAGGCCGGCATCGGGTGGACGGCGTCGCCGAGCGCGGCCACCCGCCCGGTCACCCAGGCCGACAGCGGCGCCTGGTCGACCATGCGCAGGCACCGGTCCTGGCGGAGCAGGCCGATCGCCGCCCGCACCGGCGCCGCCGCGTCGGCGAAGGCCGCGTCGAGCTCGTCCGGCCCGCCCCACTCCGGCTCCCCGGCGGCCGGCCCGCGGTTACCGCTCCGGAACACCGCGACCTGCTCGTAGGCCTCGCCCGCGCGGACGGGGTACCGGGTGAAGTGCGCGTCCGGGCCCATCCACGCGACCACGTCCTCGTCCGGGCGGGCGCCGGCGAGGGCCAGCTCGCGGAAGGACGCGGTCGTCCGGTAGGCGGCCCACCCGTCGCCCGACGGCTCGGCCGCCCCGAGCAGCTCCCGGGCCACCGAGTACGGGCCGTCGGCCGCGAGGACCACGTCGCAGGCGTAGATCCGCCCGTCGGCGCAGGTCACGAGGGTTCCGCCCATGGCCGAGGAGGCGAGGGGCGACTGGCCGATCGCGGTGACCTCCCGGCCCGGCCGCAGCTCGACGTCCGCGTCCGCGCAGGCGTCGGCGAGCAGCGAGAGCAGGTCGGCCCGGCCGATCACCACGTACGGCGTGCCGTAGCGCGCGGTTAAAGTCGCCCCGAGGTCGAGCGCGGCCAGCTTCGCGCCGTCGCTCAGGTCGCGAAGGACCGCACGGGCCGGGCGGGTGCCGAGCTCGACGACCTGGTCGAGCAGGCCGAGCCGGTCAAGGACAGCGGTCGCGTTGGGCGCTAGCCGGACGGCGGGTCCCGGCCGGGCGAACCGCGCGGCCCGCTCGAGCACCTGGACCCGGTGGCCGCGTTGCGCGTGCGCGACCGCGGCGGTGAGCCCGCCGATGCCGCCGCCGATAACGACGATCTCCACCACGCTCACTCCCCTCTCAGGGAACCGGAGTCGGGGACCTGAGTAAGGGGCCGCCCCCGGGGGAGAGCGGCCCCTCGTAGAAGCAGCTCTCCGATAACTGTGCCTTTAATCGGATTGCCCGGCAAGATGCGCGGCCCCATCCGGAGAAAATTGACGATTCCGCACCATATCCGCTCAGGAAACGGTAAAAAATCCGGTCAGAGGATGGTAAAAGCGCCGGGGCCGGAACGGTCTAGGATTCTGCTATGAAGAACAGGCCGCCGTACGCGATCGAGTCGGTCGATAACGCGCTCCGCATCCTCCAGCTGCTGCGCGACTCCGGTCAGGTCCGGGTCAGCGACGTGGCCGCCGAGCTCGGCACCGCGCGGTCGACGGCCCACCGGCTGCTGGCCATGCTCGTCTACCGCGACTTCGCGATCCAGGCCGAGGACCGCACCTACCGCCCCGGTCCGGCGCTCTCGGCCCAGCCGCTGCGCGGCCAGCCGGCCCAGCGCCTGCGCCAGGTACTCCGCCCGCACATGGAGGCGCTGTGCGACCAGGTCGACGAGACGATCAACCTCGTCGTCCGGCTCAGCATCCAGACCAGGTTCCTGCACACGGTCGAGTCGACCCAGATCCTGCGGGTCGGCGACCGGCAGGGCACGGTCCTGCCCGCGTGGCAGACCTCGGGCGGCAAGGTCCTGCTCGCCGAGCTGCCCGACGCCCAGCTCACCGCCCTGCTGCGCGGGGCCAGCGGCCGCCCGCCCGAGGGGATGACCGAGGCCGAGCGCCGGGCGCTGGTCGCCGAGCTCCGGCTGGTCCGCGACCAGGGCTACGCCGAGAACATCGAGAAGTCCGAGTCCGGGGTCTGCGCCGTCGGGGTGTGCATCCGCGACGCGGCCGGCGAGCCGGTGGCGGCACTGTCGGTCTCCGCCCCCTCGGTCCGCTACACGCCCGACCGCTCCCGCTTCTTCCTCCGCGAGCTGCGGACCGCGGTGGCCCGGGCGCAGACCGACATCGCGCTCATCGCTTAAGCGCGCCTAACCCCGCCCGCCCGGCCCGCCGAGGAACGACTCGAGGAACCCGCGGGCCGCCGCGACCGTGTCGTCCACCTGCTTCTTTACCGCGTCGGCCACCTTCGCCGCGTCGGCCCCGGCCCGGCCGGCGTCCCGGCCCGCGGGCCGGGACGCGTCCGCCAGGCCCGACTTGTCGACGACCCGCAGCCCGTCCGGCGGCGTGAACCCGAAGTCATCGGGCCCGCCGTCCGACAGCGACCGGAGCTCCGCCCGCCGCACCGGCTCCCCGCCCAGGTAGCGGGTCAGCCGCAGCAGCCGCCCGGTCGCCGCGTCGACCACGGCCACCGCGGGCAGCAGCGCCCCGGTCAGCCAGTGAGCCAGGCCCAGGGGGACGCCCCCGGGCCGGGCCGTCGCGATCACCTGGTACCCCGGCCGCCCGTCCACCACGACCTGCTCGCCGCCGGACAGCCGGCAGCGGAGCAGCCACGATCCGTCGACCAGGTCGGTGGCCGCGTCGTTGAGCGACATCGCCGGCCTGACCTCGACCCGGTCCTGGTACACCCGCCACCAGCGCGATCCGTCGCACGCGTTCGTCACCACCGCGCGGTCCGGGCGCCTCGCGCTCGTCCCCGGAGCCGGGATCACCCGGTCCGTCCGGTACTTCTCCCACCCGCCGAACCGGATCTGGGCGGCGGTGTGCGTGGCCGGGTCGGCCCGCTCCGTCCGCTGCTCGAGCAGGGCGTCGACGAACAAGCCGATCCCGCCGAACCCGGCCTGGCGGGCCGGCGGCGGCACCGCCGCGATCAGCGCCGTCCCGTCGGCCCACTCGTGCACCGTGGCCGTGAACGGGATCATGGTCACGCCGCCCCGGTACAGCAGCTGCAGCACCTCGTCGCTCACCGAGGTCCCGCCGGCGTCGGCGCCGTCCGTCACCCAGCCGGGCAGCGGCTCGTCGGCCGGCAGGGCGAAGTCCGGGTCTTCCGCCTCGGTCGTGGCCACGCTGAACGGGTCGGCCTGGCGCTTCGGCCCGTACCTGACCGCCGCTCCCAGGCCGCCGGCCGCCAGCCCGGCGACCAGCTTGGCCGCCTCGAGCGCGGACCGGGCGAGCAGGCCGCCGCCGGAGTCGTCGGCGGCCGTCTCGTCCCCGAGAATGCTCCCCGGCGGCGCGGTGAACGTCAGCGGGTCGGTCTCGGCGCCGATCGTCAGGCCGGTGAAGTTCGTCACCGCCGCGTCCCGGTCCCCGTACTGGAACTCGCAGCACAGCAGGAACCCGAGGGTGGCGTCGACCACGGCCACCACCCGCTCGTACGTCCCGTCGAGGTGCCAGCGCAGCGTCGGCGACACCTCGCCCGGGCCGACCAGGCCGCCGAGCCGGTCGCCGCCGGTCCGGACGGCCGAGATCTGGATGCCCGGCCGGCCGCAGACCGTGGTCGGCTCCCTGACCGTCAGCGTGTGCCCGGTCAGCAGCCAGGCCGGTGACAGCAGCGGGGCGATCGGCGGCTGCGGCTTGGCCCGGAACTCGGCCGTGACCCCGCGCGGCAGTTCGGGCAGCCGCTGCCAGACGCGCGAGCCGTCGCAGCCCCCGGTCCACCGCCCGTCGGCCGACGTCAGCCGGAACCGCTCGCCCGGGGCGAGGTCAATCGCGATATCGCCGTCGAGGGTCTCCGGGGTCAGGAGCCGGGGCGGGCGCGAGATCACGGCGTCCAGGCTGACATCCCGGGTCTCGTTCGGCTCGAACACCGACAGCACCGCGCCCGCGGCCCCGCACACCGATCCGGCGAGCGACAGCCGCGCCCAGTCTGCCCGGTAAAGCAGCCCCACCAGTTCCCGCTCATCCATCACGGCACTCCTGTCCCGCACCAGCCAGCATGCTCAGATAGGGACATCTCCCCCTGAATGGGGCAATCATGTCCCCGCGGCGGCACCGATGCCGCGGCCGGGGATCAGCCGGCCAGCCCGAGCTCCCGCGTCGCCGCCGTCAGCGCGGCCCCGAGCGGCGCGTCGAGGGTCGCGGCGGCCAGTTCGTCCCCGCGCGTCTGTCCCTGGTTCACGATCACCACCGGTATCCCGAGCGACGCGGCGTGCCGCACGTACCGCAGGCCGGACAGCACCGCGAGCGACGAGCCCAGCACCACCAGCGCCGACGAGGCCGACACGAGGTCGAAGCACGCGGCGACCCGCGGCTTGGGCACGTTCTCCCCGAAGAACACCACGTCCGGCTTGAGCAGGCCGCCGCACGCGACGCAGTCGACCACCGCGAACCCGGCCGTGTCCTCGAGCGCGACGTCCCCGTCCGGTTTCACCGCCAGCCCGGCCGCCGCCTGCTCCGCCCATCCCGGGTTCTCCGCCCGCAGCCGCTCGTCCAGCTCCACCCGGGAGGAACGCCGCCAGCACGACAGGCACGCCACCCGGTGCAGCGACCCGTGCAGCTCGGTCACGGCGACCGCGCCCGCCGCCTGGTGCAGCCCGTCCACGTTCTGGGTGATGATCCCGCGCACCCGGCCGGCCTCCTCGAGCAGCGCGACCGCCCGGTGCCCGTCGTTCGGCGCGGCCCCGGTGATATGCCGCCAGCCGAGGTGCGACCGCGCCCAGTAACGCTGCCGCGCCGCCGCCGACCCGGTGAACGCCTGGTAGGTCATCGGCTGCCCGCCCCGCGCCCGCCCGCTCGGCCCCCGGTAGTCCGGGATCCCCGACTCCGTAGACAGCCCCGCGCCGCTCAGCACGGCGACGTTGCCTCCCCGAAGAACCCCAACCAGCATCGCGAACGGTCCCGTGACTTCGCCCGTCCCCGCCATTTTCTCCCGGGGGGCAACCTGCGGATCCATGCTTCCCAGCATAGGGACGCCCGCGGGACAACCCCGCCACCAGGCGATGACCGGGCGATCGGTCATGATGGGGTCCATGTGCACGGTCGTTCTCAGCCTTGAACCAGGGGAGCGGGTGCCGCTGCTGCTGCTCGGGGTCCGCGACGAGCTCACCGGCAGGCCCTGGCGCCCGCCGGCCCGGCACTGGCCGGGGTCGCCGCTCATCGGCGGCCTCGACGAGCAGGCGGGCGGCACCTGGCTCGCGGTCCATCCCGGTGTGCCCCGGGTGGCGGCCCTGCTGAACGGGCGGGGGCCCGAGGCCGATCCGGCGGGCCGCCGCAGCCGGGGCGAGCTGCCGCTGCGGGCCGCCGCCGCGGGCGCCGGCGTGCTCAAGGAACTGGCCGACGACCGCCGGGCACTGGCCGCCTACGACCCCTTCCACCTGGCCGTCGCCGGTCCGGACGGGGCCGCCCTGCTGAGCTGGGACGGCGCCGTCGCCGTGGCCCGCGAGCTGGCCCCGGGCACGCACCTGCTGACCAACGCCGGCCACGCCTACCCGCCCGACCCGGCGCACCCCGACGACCCGGCCGACGAGCCCAAGGCCGGGTACTTCGCGTCGCGGTTCGCCGCGTCCCGCCCCGCCGCCGACCCCGCGCTCCCGGTCGGCCCGGCCTGGGGCGACTGGCTCGCGCTCGCCGCCGGCGACGGTCTCGACCGGGCCGACCCCCGGGCGATCATCGCCCGCCGGACCCTGCCGGACGGGCGCCTGTGGGGATCCACCTCGGTGACCCTGGTCGGGCTCGCCGCCGACGGCCTCCGCTATGACTTCCAGGCCAGCCCGGGCGATGCCGGCGCCTGGCATCCGGTGATTGCTCCCTTATCGCGGGCCTGCGCGACTATGGTGCTGGCTATGCCAAAGGCCAGCAAGATCGCCGCGCTCGCCGCGGGCGTCACCGCGCTCACCGGGGCCGTGCTGCTGGCCGCGGTCCCGTCCTCGAGCGGCGCCGCCCGGGCGGCCGCCGGGCGGCCGACGCCCGCGCCGGTGACGGTCGCGGTCAAGCCCGGGGTGATCAGGCTGGCCGGCGCGGTCACGCAGGCGCCGCCGGCCACGGCGCAGTGCGAGCAGGCCGACGGCATCGCCTGCTACCAGCCGGGTCAGCTCAGGACCGCTTATCACCTGCCGGCGGTGTACGCCAAGGGGATCACCGGCAAGGGCGAGACGATCGCGATCGTCGACCCGTTCGGCTCCCCGACGATCAAGGCCGACCTGGCCACGTTCGACCAGCAGTTCGGCTACCCGGCCCCGCCCACGTTCACGATCATCGCGCCGGCCGGGAAGATCCCGGCGTTCAGCCCGGGCAACGCCAGCATGGTGGACTGGGCCGGGGAGACCACGCTCGACGTGGAGTACGCGCACGCGCTCGCGCCCGGCGCGTCCATCCTGCTGGTCGAGACGCCGGTGTCCGAGACTGAGGGCACGACCGGGTTCCCGGCGATCGTGACGGCCGAGAAGTACGTCATCAACCACGGCCTGGCCGCGGTGATCAGCCAGTCGTTCGGCGCCACCGAGGAGACGTTCGCGAGCGCCAAGCAGCTCGCGCCGCTGCGGGCCGCCTACCTCGACGCGCGGAGCCACCACGTGACCGTGCTGGCCGGCTCGGGCGACGCGGGCGCGACCGACTTCAAGTCCGACCAGTCCGACTACTACACCCGCCGGGTCACCTCCTGGCCCGCCAGCGACCCCCTCGTCACCGCGGTCGGCGGCACCCAGCTCAAGCAGAGCGGGAACTCGTACAAGTCGGTGGCCTGGAACGACACCGACAACGCCACCTTCTTCCAGTTCTGGGGCAGCCCGGACCCGACCCCGTTCGCCAGCGGCGGCGGCCGGTCCGAGTTCTTCGCCCGCCCGGCCTGGCAGAAGGCGGTCAAGTCGGTGACCCAGGGCCGCCGCGGCGTGCCCGACATCTCGATGAACGCGGCCTGCGACGGCGCGGTGAGCGTGTACAGCAGCTACCAGGCGGGCGCGGCCGGCTGGTCGCTGACCTGCGGTACCAGCGAGGCGACCCCGGAGTTCGCGGCGATCGTCGCGCTCGCCGACCAGGTGGCCGGCCGCCGGCTCGGCCTGATCAACCCCACCCTGTACGCGCTGCTGGCCGAGCACGCCCCCGGCCTGGTCGACGTCACCGCGGGCAACAACACCGTGTCCTTCTACCAGGGCACGTCGGCCAAGCCGCACAAGGTGACCGGCTTCGCCGCCCGCAAGGGCTACGACCTGGTCACCGGGGTGGGCACGATCAACGCGGCGTCCTTCGTCTACGAGCTCGCCGGCGTCAAGGGCTAGCTAGCCGCCGAGCGCGGCCCGGACCAGGTCGGTGATCTCCCGGGGGTAGACCGCCTCGGCCGTGGCGTCGAGCTCGGCTAGGGTCCACCAGCGGTGCCCGCGGATCCCGTCGGTGTCATGCATGGCGGCCACGTCGCCGAGCGGCCGCCGCTCGTCCGGCACCCGTCCGACGAAGTAGTGGTCGTGCTGCCTGACCAGCGCCTGGAAATAGCCGGACCACTGCACGTTCGAGTCCAGGTGGACCTCGGCCGGCCCGACCGGGACGTCGGTCCAGCCGGTCTCCTCGACCAGCTCCCGGCAGGCGGCGGCGTAGAAGTCCTCGTCGCCCTCGACCCCGCCGCCCGGCGTGGTCCAGTGGTCGCCCTTGGGCGGCGGGTCGTCGTAGCGGAAGAGCAGCACCCGCCCGGCCGGGTCGATCGCGATCACGCGGCCCGCCAGCCGCACCGGAAGCTCAGACTCCGCATCAGCCGCCACACCCCCATTGTCCCGTATCCCGGTACGCTGTCGCGCGTGCTTGAACGAGTCACGGTGACCAGCTACCTCACCCCGCTGCGCGAGGGCGGCAGCCTGCCCGCGATCGTCGAGGCCGACAACCTGGGCACCTACGTGCTGAAGTTCCGCGGCGCCGGCCAGGGCCCGCTCGCCCTGGTCGCCGAGATCATCGGCGGCGAGCTGGCCCGCCGCCTCGGCCTGCGCACCCCCGAGCTGGCCCTGGCGACGCTGGACCCGCAGATCGCCCCGAGCGAGCCCGACCCGGAGATCCAGGACCTGATGCGGGCCAGCGAGGGGCTGAACCTGGCGGTGGACTTCCTGCCCGGCTCGGCCGGCTTCGACCCCCTGGGCTGGACCGCGGGCGAGGATTTCGCCAGCGAGCTGCTCTGGTTCGACGCGCTGATCCAGAACGTGGACCGCACCTGGCGCAACCCGAACCTGCTGGTCTGGCACGGCGATATCTGGCTGATCGACCACGGGGCCGCGCTCTACTTCCACCACGACTGGTCCCGCGTCGACCCGGCCAAGCCGTTCGACGCCCGCCACCACGTGCTCCGCGACCGGGCCACCCGGCTCGGGCGGGCACACGAGAAGCTCGCCCCGCTGGTCACCCGGGAGCTCGTCGCCGAGATAACCGAAGACGTTCCGCCCGCCTGGTTCGGCGAGCGCGGCCCGGACGCCTACATCGACCAGCTCGCCAACCGGGCACCGCTCGTCCCCGGGGTGATCCGCGCATGACCGCCGCAGCGGGTAAAGACAAGCAGGTCTTCGAGTACGCCCTGATCCGGGTCGTGCCCCGGGTCGAGCGGGGCGAGTCGATCAACGCCGGGGTGATCGTCTACGCCAAGGCCTTCCGCTACCTGGCGGCCCGCATCGAGCTCGACGAGCGGCGGCTGCTGGCCCTCGATCCCGGTGCCGACCTGAGCGCGATCAGGGCCGGCCTCACCGCCTTCGAGCGGGCCTGCACCCAGGGACCCCTGGCCGAGCTGACCATCGGCGAGCGCTTCCGCTGGCTGACCGCCCCCCGCTCGGCCGTCGTCCAGACGGGCCCGGTCCACGCCGGGGTCACCACTGACCCGGCCGCCGACCTGACCCGCCTGTTCGACGCGCTGGTCAGCTAGCGGCCAGCTTCCAGCTCTTGCCGTTCCACACCCCGGACAGCGTCGCCGGGGTCTTCGCGCCGGACGCGCCGATCTCGCCGAGGGCCACGCAGTCATTGGCCTTCGGGCAGTTCACGCCGGTGAGGAGGGACGACTTGCCCTTTCCCGGGCCGGGAACGCTGAGCCGCGACCAGGCCTTGCCGTTGTAGGACAGCGCCTTGGCCGCGCCGGAATTCGACGTGCCCGCCGCGCCCACCGCGATGCAGTTGGTCGCCGTCGCGCAGGAGACGCCGAGCACGAACGACTCGGTGTCCGCCTTCGGCCAGGTGATCTTGTCGGCCGTCCAGGTGCCGCCGTTCAGTACCTCGGCGAACCCGAACCCGGTCGTGCCCGCGGGGTTCTGGCTGAGCCCGACCGCGACGCACCTGGTCAGTGAGGTGCAGGACAGGTCGGTGAGCAGGGTGGTGGACTTGGCCCCGGCGGGCGACGGCGCCTTCATCGCCGTGAAGGCCTTGCCGTTCCAGGTGGCCATGAGCAGCTTCTCGGCCCCCGAGTTCGTGACCGACGTACCGGCGATGACGCAGGACGTGACCGAGAAGCACCGGATCGCGCCCGGCTCCGCGGACATGACGCCGCCGGGGTTCTTCGCCGTGCGCAGCGTCCACTTCGCGCCGTTCCAGTTGGCCACGACCAGCAGCGTGCTGGTGGCGCCGAACGACGTGCCGACGGCGACGCAGCTCGTGGCGGTCACGCAGGACACGGCGTCCAGGCCGATCAGGCTGACGCCCTTGAGCACCGGCAGCGCGGCGGTCGGCGTCAGAACCTTGCCGTTCCAGGTCAGCGCGGACGGCACGTCACCACCGTCGCTGGCGGCGGTGACGTCGGCCCCGACGACCAGGCAGGACGTGGCCGACTTGCAGGACACGCCGGTCAGCCCGGGGGCGGACGCCCCCTTCGGGACCGGTACGGCGACGGACTTCCACGCCGTCCCGTTCCAGGCCTCGGCCGTCGCGGAGCCCGTGACCGTGGTGCTGCTCGACCCGATCGCGAGGCACGCGGTCGGCGAGCCGCACGAGATCTTGGCCCCGAAGCCGAAGAAGGCGCCCGAACCGGCCGCCTCGGCCCGCATTCCCGGGAACGGGCCGACGGCACCAGCGGCCGCGGTGGCCGGGACCGGAGCGGCCGGGACGGCAACCGCCGTCCCGGCGCTGCCGAGCACGGCCGCGAGCGCGACCAGCCCGGACATGACGATTCTGCGCACTGAGCACCTTTCCTCAACGTTTCCTGACAGCGCGCAAGAGTGTCACTTTTACCAACGGATCACACAGCGAATCCTGAGAAAGGCCCCAGATATTGACAACCCGATCGCCGCCGCGCCCGAACCCTCGGCCCCGTGATCCGCCGCGCGGCCGGACGGCGTCCTCGTTACCGACACGAGCAGCGAGACCGGGCCAGTCGTCACGCGTTCGTTCGCGATGGTGAGCTTTGTTTTACCTGGGGTTGACCTGGCTGAGCGGGTCAGCTGGGAGGATCGGGCTCGTGATGTCGCGCGCGCGGGGGGTCCTCGCCAGTTACCCGGAGCTCACCGCGGTGCTCGTCGCGGCGGTCCTCGGCCTGACGGCGGCGGCGCCGCTGGCCTGGCTGGCCGACCGGCAGGGCATCAACGTGCTGCTCGCGGTGCTGGTCTTCGCCACCGCGGTGTCCATCGAGCCCGCGGCGCTCGGCCGCCTCGCCTCGGCCTGGCGCTCGCTGCTCGTCGCGCTCGCCACCGGGATCACCGTGCTGCCCGCGCTGTCCTGGGCGGTCTCCCGGATGGTGGCGGCCGGGTCGCTGCGCGACGGGGTCCTGGCCGTAGGGCTGGCGCCGTGCGAGATCGCCTCGGTCGCGACCACCGCGATGGCCGGCGGCGAGGCCGCCGTCTCGGCCGGGGTGCTGATCGGGTCCACCGTGGCGGCGGTCGCCCTCGCCGGGCCGATCCTCACCCTGGAAGCGGGCCACGCCGGCGTCTCGCCCGGCGCCATCATCGTCAACCTGGCCCTGGTGGTCGCGCTGCCGCTCGCGGCCGGCATCGCCCTGCGCGCCTGGGTGCCGCCCGCCGCCCGCGTGCTGGAGACCGAGCGCTCGGAGCGGGCCGCCGCCGCGGTCGCCCTTTTCTCCGTCGCCGCCCTGGTCGCCCTCATCGCCGCCGAGGTGCACCTGTCGGCCCGCTACGCCGCCGTAGCCGGCGCGCTTGTCGTCTTCCTGGCCGGGTCGGCGGCGGTCGGCCGGCTTCTCGGTCTCCGCAGCCGGCCGCCGGCCGCCACCGCGCTGCTGCTGACCACGTCCATGCGCGACTTCGCGATCGCCGCCGGCCTGGCGACGTCCGCGTTCGGCCCGGCGGCCGCCGCGCCGCTCGGCCTGTACGGCATCCTCGTCCTGGTCTGGGGCACCGCCGTGGCCGGCATCCTGCGCCAGCGCACCGCGGCCGCCTCCCGGGAGCCGGCCGCGCCCGGCCTGACCCCCCTCGGCGCCGCCGACCCCGGCTAACACCCCCCGGTCACGGGCACGGGGCGCGGTAGGGGACGCCGGGGACGAGGCTGGCCCAGTCGGCCGGGGTCATCGGCTGCCCGAGGTCCCCGCAGACGGCGGCCCGGGCGGCGGCCGGGCTGGTGTCCCACAGGTGGACGGTGCCCTCGTAGCTGGTCGCGGCGAGCTGCTTTCCCGAGGGGGAGAAGGCGACGGAGAACACGTGGTTGGCCGGGCCGGTCAGGGAGGCGATGAGTGACGGGTCGGCGGGGGTCGTGACGTTCCACATCCAGACGGTGCCGTCGGTGGACCCGGCGGCGAGGGTGCGGCCGTCCGGGCTGAACGCGGTCGTCCAGACGTAGCCGGTCGGGCCGGTGAGGGGCGCTCCCGCCGGGGTGGCGCGGGCGGGGTCGGTGACGTTCCAGAGCCGGACGGTGCCGTCGGCGCTGCCCACGCCGAGCAGGCTGCTGGCGGGGTTGAAGGCCAGGCCGATCGCGTAGGAGCTGAGGCCGGCCAGCGGCTTGCCGTCGCTGGCCGGGCGGGAGGGGTTGGTGACGTTCCAGAGCCGGACGAGGTCGTCGACGCTGGCCGCGGCGACGGTCTTGCCGTCCGGCGCGTAGGCGACGGTGTAGACGTAGGTGCCGGAGTCGCGCACATCCGCCAGCTGGACCGGGTGCGCCGGGCTGGTCACCGACCAGGTGCGGACCGTGCCGTCGTCGCCGCCGGTGACGATCGTGGTGCCGTCCGGGCTGTAGGCCACCGATTCGGCCTGTCCTCCGGGGGCGGTGACCCGGAACGGCGCGCTGACCGGGGCCAGGGTCCTGGCGTTGAGCAGCTGGGCGGTGCCGTCGCCGTAGGCCGCGGCCAGGTAGTTCCCCGACGGGGCGAAGGACAGGGCGTTGACGTTAGCCGCGCCGGCCGGCAGCGGATGGGTCACGGCCAGCGACCGGGTGGCGGTGTTCCAGAGCTCGACGCTGGTCCCGCCGACGGCCATCGTCGCGCCGCCGTGCGGGCTGTAGGCGACGCTGGCCGGCTGGTTGCCGGCCAGCAGCACCGGGGCGGGCAGCGTCAGCACGGACGCGGTGCCGTTGGCGTCGGCCGCGGCGATCCGCCCGTTACCGTCCCAGGTGACGGTGGTGACCGGCTTGGGGTACGGGATCGCGGTGACCAGGGCGCGGGTGGCGGTGTTCCAGATCAGGAGCCGGGCTTCTGAGGTGCCGGCGGCGAGCTGGGCGCCGTCCGGGCTGAACGCGACCGTGTTCACCCAGTTCGTCGAGCCGGCCAGGGTGCCGTCGGGGACGGCGGCGCCGGAGCCGGCGACCTTCCAGAGCCAGGCCTTGTCGTCCTCGCTGGAGGCGGCGAGCAGGTGGCCGCCGGGGCTGAACGTCACCCCGGACACCAGGTCGGCGGGCCCGGTCAGGGGCATGCCGGGGGCCAGCGCGGGGCGGGCCGGGCTGGTCACGTTCCAGATCCAGACGGTGTCGTCGTGCTTGCCCGGCGTGCCGCTGCCGGTGCCGGCGGCGAGGAACCGGCCGTCGGGGGAGAAGGCGACGGTCTCGACGTACCCGGTCGGCCCGGTGAGCGCGGCGAGCGGGCGGGCGCGGGCCGGGTCGGTCACGTCCCACAGCCGCACGGTGTCGTCGGCGCTGGCCGCGGCCAGGGTGTGCCCGTCCGGGCTGAACGCGATCGAGTAGATCGTGTTGGCCGGCCCGGTCAGGGCCGGGAGCGCCACCGGGTGCGCCGGGTCGGTCACGTTCCACCGCCGGACCACGCGTCCGGCGCCGGCCGCGGCCAGGATCTTCCCGTCCGGGCTGAACGCGGCCGCGTACAGCGGGCTGCCGCTTGGCCCGGCGAGCAGGGCGCCCCGGGTGGCGTGGCCGGGATGAGCGACGTCCCACAGCCGCAGCGTCCCGTCGGCCCCGGCCGCGGCGAGCAGCGCGTGGTCCGGCGAGGTGGCGACCGCCTGGACGATGCCGGAGGAGTCCTCGATCCGCAGCACGGCCGGGGCGTCGGTCGAGTCGAGCAGGCTCGCGGTCGCCTGCGGGGTGCGGGCGATGCCGACGGCGGCCGCGCTGAGCTGGGCGGCCAGCGCCGGGTCCTGGCTCCGGAGCTGGTTCGCCTCGATCGCGACCTCGCGCGAGCTGGCGTTGTCCTGCGCGGTGACCGCGGTCTGCCGCTGCTGGAACGCGTACCCGGCCAGCAGGCAGACCACGACGACCATGGCCGTCAGCCCGGCGATCACGCCCCGCAGCCGTCGCACCCGCCGGCGTTCGTCGTGCTGCCGCGCGGTTTCCCCGGCGATCGACGCGTCGACGAACTCGGCCGCGAGCGCGGGCAGCGACGCGCGGTTGTCCGCGTCCGCGGTCCAGTCGCGGGCCACCGCGAGCTGGCTGCCGCGCCAGAGCGCGGCGCTTTCCCGGCCGGCGTCCTGCCAGGCGCGGGTGCCCTCGGTGATCCGCCGGCGGACGCGCAGCCCGTCCGTGCCCTCCTCGATCCAGGACCGCAGCCGGGGCCAGGCGGTGAGCAGGGCGTCGTGCGTGATCTGGGCGGTGCCCGCGCCGACGGTGATCATCCGCCGGTCGACGAACGTGGCCAGCACGTGGTCAGCGCCGCCCGCCGCCGCGTCGCCCCAGTCGCGGAGCTCGTCGAGTTCCACGGTGGCGCGGCTCGGCGGCAGGTCGTCGGCGACGTGCACCAGCCGCAGGAAGAGCCGCCGGGCCAGCCGCTGCCCGGCCGCCGGCAGCCCGAGGTACGCGGTCTCCGCGGTCTGGGCGAGCGCGTCCTTGATCCGCCCGCTGGCCAGGTAGTGGGCGATCGCCAGCCGTCCGCCTCGGCTGTTTTCCCAGGTCGCCAGCATCGCGTGCGACAGCAGCGGCAGCGCCCCGGGCTCGTACGCGCCGTCGGTTCCCGCGTCCTCCGGCGCCAGGTCGGCGAGCAGCAGCCCGACCAGGCCGTCCTCCACGTCCACCTTGGCCAGCCGGGCCGGCTCGGTGACCGCCCGCCCGACCTGCTCGGCCGTCATCGGGCCGAGCACGACCTGCCGGGACTGCAGCGCGGCCGCCAGCCCGGGATAGCCGATGGCCTGGCCGTAGAAGTCGGCCCGCAGCGCGAGGATGACCAGCCCGGTCCGGGCCAGCTCGCACACCGCGTGCACGAAGTCCCGCCGCTCGGCCTCATCCGGGCAGAGCGTGAAGACCGACTCGAACTGGTCCACGATGAGGGTGAGCGGCGCCCCGGAGCCCGGGTCGTAGCCCGTCTCGGCCGCGAGCTTGGCCAGGTGCGCGGCCAGGTCGCTGACCGGCGCGGGCGTCGGCTCGAACACCGTCACCGGGCCGGCCTGCCCGGGGGCCGCGCTGGCCCGCTGCGCCAGCCGGGGCAGCAGGCCCGCGCGCAGCAGCGACGACTTGCCCGCACCGGACGGGCCGACGAGCATCAGCGGCAGCGGCGACGGCTCGGCCGCCAGCGAGTCGAGCAGGTCGGTGGCGTCCTCGCGGCCGAAGAACCAGCGCGCGTCCTCGCTCTCGAACCTGGCCAGGCCCCGGTACGGGGTGTCGGTCCGTCGGCCCGGTGCCCGCCGTGCCCGCTGCCGGGCGGCTTCCCAGCGCGCGATCCGCCCGCGATCGTCCTCACCGCACACCTCGAGGATCCGCACGAGCTGGGCCGCGTCCGACGGCAGGTGGCGCCCGGAGAAGTAGTCTCCGGTCGTGGCCACCGCGATCCCGGAGGACTTCGCGACCTCGCGGATCTTCAGCCCGGACCGTTCCCTGAGCGCTTTGAGCTCGCGCCCGAAATCCGCATGGGTCGCTATCCGGTCAGGATCCGGGTACGTCGGATCGTCGGCCATTGGTTCCCCCCAATGTCTCGCCCGCGCCGTGCGCGTACAGAGAAATCCCTCACGAAATGGATTACTCGTGAGTGGTGATCACTTGCGATAGCCAGGTAATCAGAAGACCCTTGCGGCGTCCGGGGAGTTCGCCTCGCATCATCATATCGATGCGCATTCTTTACGAATTGCCCGCACCCGCGAAGCCACGTCCGGGCTGTCCGGCCTTGTCCGGACATAGGGTATGACTAGCGGTCGCCCGCCTTGAGCAGGCAGGCTGAAGGGGCAAGGGGCGAGTAGGGGGGGTGCGGTCCCGCGGGCAGGTTCGCCTCCGGCCCGCGGGACCGTACGCATAAGGCGGGAATTCAAGATCCATTCGGGTGAACGGACCCGTGCTCCTCCATAAGGAAACAATTTCTCCCACGGTTCTCGCGCGCTTGTCCCGCGCGGCCGGGCGCGCCCGCTGCCGCCCGGCCTTGTTTAACCTCGTGCTCCGGGGTCATTCTTAACCCGTTGGCCTCAGGGGCGAGGAGAGCAGGGCATGGGCGAGAAGAGCTACGCGTCGGCGACCAGCGGGACACCGCTGCTCGGCGACACGATCGGGGAGAACCTGGACCGGACGGCGGGCCGGTTCGGCGCCAGCCTGGCCCTGGTGGACGTGCCCGCCGGGCGCCGGTGGACCTACGCCGAGCTCGCCGCGGACGTCGACGCGCTCGCCCTCGGCCTGCTGCGGGCGGGCATCGTCAAGGGGGACCGGGTCGGCATCTGGGCGCCGAACCGCGCCGAGTGGACGATCACCCAGTACGCCACGGCGAAGCTCGGGGCGATCTGCGTCAACATCAACCCGGCCTACCGGACCAGCGAGCTCGAGTTCGTGCTGAACCAGTCGGGCACCCGGCTGCTGATCGCCGCCCAGCGCCTGAAGACCTCCGATTACGCCGCGATGATCGCCGAGGTCCGGCCGCGCTGCGCCGGCCTGGAACAGGTCGTCCTGCTCGGCACCGATGACTGGTCCGCCCTGCTCGACCACGGCCGCGAGGCCCTCGGCCGCGACGGCCGGGCCGTGCTCGACGCCATCGAGCTGAGCGCCGACGAGCCGATCAACCTCCAGTACACCTCGGGGACGACCGGGTTCCCCAAGGGGGCGACCCTGTCCCACCACAACATCCTGAACAACGGGTTCTTCGTCGGCGAGCTGTGCCACTACACCGAGAACGACCGGATCTGCATCCCGGTGCCGTTCTACCACTGCTTCGGCATGGTGATGGGGAACCTCGCGGCCACCAGCCACGGCGCCGCGATGATCATCCCGGCGGCGTCCTTCGACCCGGTCAAGACCCTGGAGGCGGTCGAAGGGGAGCGCTGCACGTCGCTCTACGGCGTTCCCACGATGTTCATCGCCGAGCTCGCGGTCCCCGAGTTCGACCGTTTCGACCTGTCCAGCCTGAGAACCGGCATCATGGCCGGGTCACCGTGCCCGGTCGAGGTGATGAAGCAGGTCATCGACCGGATGGGAATGCCCGAGGTGTCGATCTGCTACGGCATGACCGAGACCTCGCCGGTGTCCACGCAGACCCGCGTCGACGACTCGGTCGAGACCCGGGTGGCCACCGTCGGAAGGGCCGGCCCGCACATCGAGAGCAAGGTCGTCGACCCCGCGACCGGCCTGACGGTCCCGCGCGGCACCCCCGGTGAGCTGTGCACCCGGGGCTACAGCGTGATGCTCGGCTACTGGCGCCAGCCGGACAAGACCGCCGAGGTCATCGACGCCGCCCGCTGGATGCACACCGGCGACCTGGCGGTGATGGACGACGACGGCTACCTGTCGATCACCGGCCGGATCAAGGACATGGTGATCAGGGGCGGCGAGAACGTCTACCCGCGGGAGGTCGAGGAGTTCCTCTACACCCACCCCGACGTGCTCGACGCCCAGGTGATCGGCGTCCCCGACGCCCGCTACGGCGAGGAGCTGATGGTCTGGGTCCGGCTCCGCCCGGGTGCCGCCCCGCTGACCGCCGAGGCGTTGCGCGAGTTCTGCCACGGCAAGCTCGCGCACTACAAGATTCCCCGCTACGTCCACATCACCGACGAGTTCCCGATGACCGTCACCGGCAAGGTCCGCAAGGTCGAAATGCGCGAAAGATCAGCGGAAATACTGGGCCTTTAGTCAATAGGCGGGGCTTTAGCGACGATTTACGCTTCGGGCGACACGTTCCTCAACCTGGAGGGGAAGCATGTTCGCAACGAAGCGAATCCGGATTTCCGCCGCCGTCCTCACGGTCGCGCTCCTGTCGGGCGGCATCGCCGCCGCCGCGACCTCAACCGCCTCGGCCAGCGCCAGGCCGAAGCCAGCGGCGTCGTCGTCGGCCGGGAAGAACCAGAAGCTGAGCCTGAACCGGCTCGACCTCACGGGTTACGTGATCAACACCAAGTACACGCTCGGCCGC
>Ga0302314_10005973_pt1 | contig 22113 bp, 21 predicted proteins | sample III_Palsa_N2_3_FD_200533 | JGI IMG/M metagenome (GOLD analysis project Ga0302314, IMG submission 200533) | Peat permafrost microbial communities from Stordalen Mire near Abisko, Sweden - III_Palsa_N2_3 | ecosystem: Environmental > Terrestrial > Soil > Palsa > Peat permafrost | place: Sweden...
TGGCCATCATCGCCGGCGACGGCTACGAAGCCGAAAGCGCGGCGCAGGAGATGATCGCCGCCACCCAGTTCTACATGGACCTGGTGATCGAGGCGCAACAGGCGGCGCGGGCACAGAAGCCGAAGCGCCGTCGCCGCGTCCTGGCTGCCGCCAGCGGCTGAAGCCGCGGCGGCGCCGGTCCTTCCCTCCGCCCCTGGTGGAGCGGGGCTGGTTTACTGCAGGTGCGCTTCCAGGAACCACAGGCTCTTGTCGAGCCCGCGCGACACCCCGGTGAACAGGTCCGAGGTATCCGCGTCGCCCAGGGCGCCGGAGGTCTCGATGGCCTTGCGCGTGCTGGAGGCCAGCAGCGCATAGCGCTCGACCAGGGCTTCGACCGCCGCCTTGCCCGGAACACCTTCCAGCGGGAACTCCGGCAGGCGCGACACCTTGCCCGCCGCGCGCGCGGTGCCGATGGCCACGCCGCCCAGGGCGGTGGCGCGTTCGGCGATGTCGTCGACGTAGTCTTCTGTCTCTTCCGCCAGCTTGTCGAACAGTTCGTGCAGGGCGATGAAGTGGATGCCTTTGACGTTCCAGTGCGCCTGCTTGATCTGGCTGAACAGGTCGAAGGTGTCGGCGAGCTGCTGGTTGAGCAGCGCGATCACCTTGTCGCGGGTGGCGGCGGGAAGGTCGATCTTGGTGGCATAGGCGGACATGACGCACTCCTTGTGGTTGTCGGTGACAGTGACTCAGGGCGCCAACTCTAGCGCCCTCCGGACAATAAACAAAATCAAATATTGTTTATATATCGATTATCTAAAGCTATCACCTGGCGGACTTGGCCACCAGCTTCTGCTTACGGTAGTAACTGAAGATGTCGTTGAGATTGCGCTTCGGCTTCCAGCCGAAGGTCTGACTGAACACCGTGCCGTCCAGGATCACCGGGTATTTGAAATAACTGATCATGTAGGGCGGGAAGAAGGCGTTCCAGTTCAGCGCGGTGCTGATGCTGCGCGGCAGCAGCGGCGGAATCGACGGGATCGGCAGCTTGCGGCAACCGCATTCGGTCACCGCCTGCTGGTAGGGCACGTAATCGTCCGGGGCGACGTTGTAGATGCCCGGCTGGTTCTTCTCGAACGCCAGCACCATTGCCTCGGCCATGTCCTCCACATGCAGGAACTGCATCATCGGCGAAAAGCCCACCAGCACCGGCACCAGCGGCCGCGCCAGCAGGATCGACATGGTGTTGCGCACGCCCGGCCCGAGCACATTGCAGGGCCGCAGGATGGTGATGTTGAGGTCCGGGTGCTTCCACAGGTAGATGTTGGCGAGGCTTTCCACTTCCACCGAATCCACCAGGTCCTGCGTCACCTCGCTGGCCTTGAGCGGCGCTTCCTCGTCGATCAGCGCCGGGTTGTAGGCGGAGGCGCCGTAGACCATATAGGTGCTGTGGATGATGACCTGGCCGACCTTGTACTTGCGCGCCAGGTCGAGCAGGCGCTTGGTGCCGAGCACATTGGCGTTGTAGCGCTGCAGGCGGTCGCGCTCGTGCGCGAACATGCGGCCGATGTGGATCACCGCGTCGATCTTGTGCTCGGCGAAGATGTCCTCGAAGCCGCGCTTGTGCAGCTCCACCAGGTAGCTCGGGATGCCGGCGTCGGTTTCCACCTTGCGGCGGAAATCCACCGCGATGACATCGTAGCGGCCCTGCAGCCGGGCGATGACGCGCTTGGCCAGGGAGCCGGCGGCGCCGGTGATGAGTACGGTTTTCCTGCTGGGAGTGGTCTTGGCCATTAGCGGTAGATGCTGGTGCGTTCCTGCAATCCCTGGTCGATGAGCAGGCGCAGCTCCGCCTTCACCTGCTCGACACGTTCCGTCACTTCGGCCTCGTTGGCGCAGGAGGAGAACTGCATCGGCTTGCCGAAATTGAGGTAGACCCGCGCCGGCAGCGGCAGCAGCGACGGCACCAGCGGCAGGTAGGGCAGGCCCAGCATCCTGGCCAGCGGCTTCAGGTTGACCAGTGCCGGCATGGTCTCCTCGCAACCGACGATGCCCACCGGCACGATCGGCGTCTTGTGATTCATCGCCAGGTGCATGAAGCCGTTGCCGAAGCGCTGCAGCTGGTAGCGCTGCTTGTACAGCTTGCCGGAGCCGCGCACGCCTTCGGGGAAGACGATGATGGCTTCGTCCATCTCCAGCATCTTGCTGCAGTTGACCGGGTCGCCGATCACCCCGCCGAGGGCATTGAGGTAGTTGCCGAGCCAGGGCACGGTGGGGAAGAAGCGCTCGATCATGGCCCGCGCCAGGCGCGGCCCGTCGGGATTGGTGGCGGCGGCCACGCCGACCAGCACCCCGTCCATCGGCAACTGGCCGCTATGGTTGCCGATGATCAGCACGCGGCCGCTGCGGGGGATGTTCTCCAGGCCGTGGGCGGTGACGCGGAAATACTTGTCGTAGAGCCATTTGGCGGCACCGAGGGCAGCCTTGAACTGGTCCTCGTTGTAGCCCCAGGGGTCGTAGCCGAAGCTGCCCACCGGCTTGGGAATGCTGGCGACGAGATGCTCGATCTCGGGCGTCACCAGGTGCGCCAGCGCCTTTTCCTTCAGGTCCAGCTTGCCAAAACTGAGCATTATTTATCGACCGCCGAATCGTATCGGGGTTCTCTCCTATCGCCTTTACAAATTAGACGAAAAGCACCGGCGGTGGAAGGCGCGGCGCAGGAATATTTTTCGAGTGTGGGCCTCTCTGTGCGCTACCGCACAAATAGCCTTCACTCCACCGGCAACGGCTCCGCCGGCACGGCGGCCGCGGCGCCGTCCTGCGTCTGCTCGCGCTGGTGCGCCCACAGCCTGGCGTAAGCACCTTGGCGCGCCAGCAGCTCGAAGTGGGTGCCGTGCTCGACGATGCGCCCGCGGTCCAGCACCACGATCTCGTCCGCGTCCGTGATGGTCGACAGGCGATGGGCGATGACTAGGGTGGTGCGCCGCTCCGTCGCCTCGCGCAGGGCGCCGAGGATGGCCTGCTCGGCGGCCGAGTCGAGCGAGGAGGTGGCCTCGTCGAGAATCAGGATCGGCGGGTCCTTGAGCAGGGCGCGGGCGATGGCGATGCGCTGCTTCTCGCCGCCGGAGACCTTGAGGCCGCGCTCCCCCACCAGGGTGTCGTAGCCTTCCGGCAGCTGCGCGATGAAATGGTCCAGGTGGGCCTGCCGCGCGGCCCGCTCCACCTCGGCGCGGCTGGCGCCGGGACGGCCGTAGGCGATGTTGTATTCGATGGTGTCGTTGAACAGCACCGTGTCCTGCGGCACCACCCCGATCAGGGCGCGCACGCTATCCTGGGTCAGTTCGCGCAGGTCGCGGCCGTTGATGCGGATGTGGCCGGCGTCCGGATCGTAGAAGCGGAACAGCAGCCGCGCCAGGGTCGACTTGCCGGCGCCGCTGGCCCCCACCACCGCCAGCTTCTTGCCTTCGGCGATGTCGAAGCTGACGCCGTCGAGGATGCGCCGCGCCGGACTGTAGCCGAAGCTGACCCGCTCGAAGCTGACCCGCGCCCGCTGCGCCGTGATGGCCGCTGCGCCCGGCGCGTCCTGCACCCGCGAGTGCTGGCCGAGCAGGCCGAACATCTTCTGCATGTCGGTGAGGGCGCGGCGGATCTCGCGGTAGACGAAGCCGAGGAAGTTGAGCGGCACGAACAGCTGCACCATGTAGGCGTTGACCGCGACGAAGTCGCCCACGTTCATGCGCCCCTGCGTCACGTCTTGCGCCGCCAGCCACATCATCGCGGTGATGGCGCCGGCCACGATCAGCGACTGGCCGGTGTTGAGCGAGGACAGCGACAGGCGGTTGCGCGCGGTGGCCTTTTCCCACGCCGCCATGCTGTCGTCGTAGCGCTGCGCTTCCCAGCGCTCGTTGCCGAAATACTTCACCGTCTCGTAGTTGAGCAGGCTGTCGATGGCGCGGCTGTTGGCCCTGGCGTCCATGGTATTGGCCTCGCGCACGAAGGCGGTGCGCCACTCCGTCACCCAGACCGAGAAGCCGATGTAGAGCACCACCGAGACCAGGGCGATGCCGGCGAAGCGGATGTCGTACTGCTTCCACAGAATCGCCGCGACCAGGGCGATTTCCAGCAGGGTCGGCAGGATATTGAACAGGCTGAAGCGCAGCAGGAAGTTGATGCCGTCGACGCCCTTCTCGATCTCGCGGGACAGCCCGCCGGTGCGCCGCGACAGGTGGAACTCCAGGTCCAGCCGGTGCAGGTGCTCGAACACGCGCAGGGCGGCGCGCCGCTGCGCCCGCTCCGCCACCTTGCCGAACACCACGTCGCGCAGCTCGCCGAACAGCACGTTGAGGAAGCGCACGAAGCCATAGGCCAGCAGCAGCCCCAGCGGCACCGCCAGCACCGCGCCCGCGGCCAGCCCCTTGCCCGACATGGCGTTGACCAGGTGCTTGAGCAGCTGCGGCAGCCAGACGCCGGCCAGCTTGGCGCCGATCAGCAGCGCCATCGCCAGCACCACCCGCCCGGGGAATTCGGTCAGGTACGGCCACAGCGTGGCCAGGGTGCTGCGCACCGTCAGCGGCGCTGCCTGTTCGGCGCCGGTATCGGGCGTGCTGCGGCGGTGGGTGCGCAAGGGGGTACTGCCGGTGGGAAGGTTAGTCCCTATTTTGCGCCTTTACGGGGGAAATCAAGCGAGAATCCGCTTTTGTAGGGCGGCCACAGGCCGCCCTACAAAAGCATTCCCGGAGGCATGGGCAGATTTACAGCGCCCAGTTTTCCTCGCGCACGATCTTCCAGGCCCCGTCCGCGCCGCGCCGCCAGTACTGTTCCTTGCGCGTGCTGGTGGCGTAGTTGTCGCTGCGGTACTCCTGGGTGAACTCGGCCAGCACCAGGTTCTGCTCGCCGGGATAGCTGAACAGGTCGAGGTCGCGCAGCTGCACGTCGATGTGGTGCTTGCCCTGGTTGACGCGGCGCTTGTAGATCTCGAACTGCGCCTTGTTCATGCCGTCGTCGGTATGGAAGTCGTCGCCGTAGAACGACAGGTAGGCCTCGGTATTGAGAGCCGACCACTTGCTGCGCCAGCTTTCGATGCGCTTGATCAGCTCGTCGCGCTCCTTGCCCACCGCGTCGGCCGACAGCCAGTCCACCTTGTCGCTCAGCACCACCGGCGTCTTGCCCGGCACGATCAGCGACTTCAGGTCGGTCAGGTCGGCGTTGGCCAGCACCACGCAGCCCTCGCTGGCGCGCGGCGGCCGCACGTAGGTGGTGGTGGGCACGCCGTGCAGCCAGATGCCGGAGCCGGTGCGGCCATGCACGCGATCCCAGGCATTGGGGTAGTTCAGCGGATAGGCGCCGGCACCGTAGAAGGGCGGCAGCTTCACACCCGGGGTGAAGCCGGTGACGCGGTAGATGCCGACCGGGGTGCGCAGGTCGCCGGAATTCTGCTTGCCGTAGCCGTTGCGCGCGATCGAGGCATAGTAGTCGCGCACCTGGTGCAGATGGCCGTCGACGTTCTCCAGTACGTAGACACGCGAGCGCGGCAGGTCGGCGACGATGGCGTACCTGTGGTCGGACGACAGGCGCAGGATCGAACTGGGCAGGCTGTCGGCCGGCGGCCCGTTGCGCTCCTCGGCGACGCGCGAGCGGTACTCGTCGAGCAGCTCGCGCACATGCGGGTCCTGGTCATCGGCCAGCGGCGACACCAGGCCGCTGGCGCCGGAACGCTCCGCCAGCACCTGGCCGTACAACAGCTGCGCCAAGCGGAAGTTCGGTTCGCGCTGCACCAGGGCCTGCAACTCGCGCAGGGCCTTGCCGGAATCGCCGCCGCGCAGCGCATCCACCGCTTCCAGCAACTGATCCTCAGGCTTGCCGGCGTCGGCGGGCAGCTCGATGGCCCTGCTCAGCAGCGGCAGGCCCAGAGTGAGGGCCAGCGCGGCGGCGATGGTGCAGCGGAGCCCGGGCCGTCGCAGGAGGCGCGCGGCGGGGGAAACTGTGGGCGGCATTAGCGGATGGTTTCGCGGACGATTTTCCAGCTGCCGCCGCTGTTGCTCAGCTCGACAGTCTTCCTGGCCTTGTCGTTGACGGTGTCCGACGCATAGTCCTGGATGAAGTTGACGCGCACATGGTGCGCATCAATGCGGCTGAGCTGCGGGTTCAGCACGCGCACGCTGATGCGCGAGGGCTTGGCCACGCGCTCGCGCCGCTGTGCTTCCCACTGCGCGCGGCTGCCGCTTTCCGGCTGGAAATCGGCGGCGTAGAAGGACAGGTAGCCGTCCACGTCCTTGGCGGCCCAGGCCTTGGCCCAGGCATTGAGGGTGCCGGTGACGGCGGCGCTGTCGGCATCGGCGGCCGGAGCCGGCGCCGCCGGGGTGCTGGCCGCGGCCACGGCTGCGGCGGCCGGCGGCGGCGCGGCGCCGATGGCTTCGGACTTGGGGTTGCCGGCCGGCACGCTGGTGGTGCCGGCGGGGGTATAGCCGCCCGGGCCGTTGCCGAGCTGGTTGATCAGCGACAGCTTGTAGCGCACCGCCTGGTTGCCCTGGTCGAGCTGCAGCGCGCGGTTGTAGGCGGCGCCGGCCAGCGCCGAATAGATGTCGCCGAGATTTTCGTGCGCCGTGGCGTAGGCCGGATGGGTGGCCAGGGCCGCTTCGAGGGCGTCCCGCGCCTTTTCGTAATCGCCCTTCTGTGCGTACAGCACCGCCAGGTTGTTGTAGGGCTCGGGCAGCTGCGGGTAATCGCGAGTCAGATCGGTGAAGACCTTGATGGCCTCGTCGGTGCGGTTCAGCTTGACCAGCACCAGGCCGCGGTTGAAGCGCGCCTCGGCATCCTGCGGCGAGGTGGCAAGGTAACGGTCGAGGCGGTCCAGCGCGCCCTTGGAGTCGCCCTGCGACAGCAGGGTTTGCGCTTCCTGGACGGCGGGAGCGCTGGCCAGCGCGGGCAATGCGGCTCCGGACAGCAGGAGCATAATGGCCGCGGCGCGGCGTGCGTTCCGATTCACTCAAACTCCCTCGTGTCGCGTTAACGTTTCAACTGGGAACTAATATATCAGCAAGTCCCCCGGCGGCGGAGTCGGCGCCGCCTGGAAGTCCTTGCTTATGCTGTTTCACTGCCATGCGCCAGCCCCCGAATATCCTGATCGTCAAAACCTCCTCGCTGGGCGACCTGGTGCACACCCTGCCGGCGCTGACCGATGCCGTGCGGGCGCACCCCGGCCTGCGCTGCGACTGGCTGGTCGAGCGCGCCTTCGCCGAGATCCCGCCCTGGCATCCGGCGGTGGCGCGCGTCATCCAGTGCGATCTGCGCGGCTGGCGCAAGCACCTGGGGCGCACCGTCTTCGGCGGCGACTGGGCGCGCTTCCGCGCCGAGTTGCGCGGCACCGAATACGATGTCGTGATCGACGCTCAGGGCCTGGTCAAGAGCGCCTGGCTCGCCTGGCAGGCGCGCGGGCCACTGGCCGGGCCGGATCGCGCTTCGGCACGCGAGCCGCTGGCCGCGCGCTTCTATGACCGCACCTATGCCGTACCTGGGCACGATGCCGCGCATGCGGTGGAGCGGGCGCGGCGGCTGTTCGCGCAGGCGCTCGGCTATGCCCTGCCCGATGCGCCGCCGGACGCCGGACTGGAGCGCTCGCGTTTCCCCGATCCCGCACGGCCGCAGCCTTATGTGCTGTTCCTGCACGGCACCACCTGGAGCAGCAAGCGCTGGCCGCTGGCTCATTGGAGCGAGCTGGGCGCCTGGGTGGCGGCGCGCGGCCTGCGCGTGGTGCTGCCCTGGGGCAGCGAGGCCGAGCGCGCCGACGCCGAGGCCATCGCCGCTGCCTGCGGCGGCCTGGTGCTGCCGCGACTGGGCTTGACCGCCATCGCCGGCTGGGTGGCGCATGCGCGCTTTTGCGTCGGCGTCGATACCGGCCTGGCCCATCTGGCCGCCGCCCTCGGCACGCCGCAGCTGAGCCTGTACGGGCCGACCTTGCCGCAGCTCACCGGCGCGGTCGGCGCCAATCAGCTGTGGCTGACCTCCGGCGAGCACCACACCATCGACCGCGAGCGGCCGAATACGGTGGAGGTAGCGCGGGTACGTGAAGTGTTGTCCGGGGCGCCGTTCAGCGCCTGAGCCGGCGAACGGGAAGCCGCTATGTGTCCTGCAGCGCCGGCCGCTCGCGGCTGATGCCCAGCACCGCCCGGGTCCGCTGCGCCGCCAGCACTTCGGCCAGGCGCTGCTCGTTGCTGCCCAGTTCCTGGCGCGGCGCCGCCGCATGCCACAGGTGCAGCACGGAGGCGCCGAAACGGCCCTCCTTGCGCAGGATGCCGCCGCGGATCAGGCGCACGGCCAGGTCGGCATCCTCGTGGCCCCAGCCGACATAGCTCTCGTCGAAGCCGTCGACCTTGAGGAAATCCTCGCGCCACACCGCCAGGTTGCAGGTCTTGGCGCCGCGCCACTCGCGCGGCCGGTTCTTGCGCTGCCAGCCGGGCGGCGGGTGCAGCATCGGCGTCAGGCGGTTGATGTCGCCGCGCAGCCGCGCGCCGAGCCAGCCGCCGAGCGGGCGCGCCGACCAATCGGCCACCGCCTCCGCCGAGGGCAGCAGCCGCGCGGTGAAGCGCTGCGACAGCAGGGCGCGGTTGCCCGCGACGAACCAGCCCGGCTCGGCCAGCTCGCGGTGGGCGCGCAGGAAATCGGCCCGCGCCAGGCAGTCGCCGTCGAGGAAGATCAGGTAGTCGCCGCGGCTGGACAGCACGGCGCGGTTGCGCGATTCGGCGGCGCGGAAGCCCTGGTGCGGCTGCCAGGAATGGCGCAGCGGCACGCGGCAGCTCCGCTGGAACTGGCGGATCGCCTCGGCGGTGGCCGCCCCGGAGCCGTCGTCGGCGACGACGATCTCGAAGTTGTCGTCGCGCTGCCGCGACAGGCATTCCAGCACCCGCAGCAGGGCCTGCGGCCACTCGTAGGTGGTGACGATCAGTGAAATCAGACCGGGCTTCTGGCGCATGGCGGCGAGCATCATAACCGCGCCGCCGCGGCCCGGCCCGTGGTCACGGTCCAGTATCAATCCCCCGATCAATCCCGGGTCGCATCCTCCACGAGGTAGCGGTGCGGCTCCAGCCAGCGCTTCAGGCGCAGGCCCCATACGAATTTCAGCGCCAGCCTCAGCCGCAGGCCGCCGCCATCGCGGCTGAAGGCGAACAGCCGCTGGTGGTGCCGCACCATGAACGCCGCCAGGCGCGGCGAAAGGATTTGGTTCTTGCGCGCCCGCCACAAGCCGAGCAGCTGGCGGAAGAAATCCTGCGACGGCGAGGCGAACGCCGCGAACTGCGCTATGCGCTGCTCGGTGACCTCCAGTTGCCGCGCGCGGAAGCCGGGGCGGCGGTCCGCCGGCGCGTGGTCGATGCAGAAGGTCACCGAATCCTGGTGGCGGCGGTGCTGCACCAGGCACTGGTCGACATAGGCCACCGGCCCGAGCGATGCGGCGGCGAAGGCCAGCCACCAGTCATGGAAGGTGTCTTCGGGAAACGGCAGCGCCCGCTTCATCACTGCGCGGCGGTACAGCGTGGCGTGGCCCGAGCAGGGATTGTCGAAGACGAAGGGCGCCGGATCGTCGATGTCGCGCCTGGCGACGGAGCCGTCGAGGCGGCGGCTGAGGGCGCGCCCGTCGGCGTCGATCAGCCCGGAGTTGCAGTACACCATCACCGCCTCGCGCCGGTTCAGCGCCTCGAGCAGCACTTCGAGTTTTTGCGGCAGCCAGATATCGTCCTGGTCGCACAGGGCGATGAGCTCGCCCCGGCAGAGCCGGATGGCCTGCTCGAAATTACCGCTGAAGCCGAGATTGTGCGGATTGCGCCGGCAGCGCAGGCGCGCATCGCGCTGTGCGTATTGCGTCAGGATCTCGAAGGTGTCATCGCTGGACGCATCGTCGCAGGCGACGATCTCGATTTGCGTGTAGGTCTGCGCCAGCAGCGAGTCGAGCTGCGGTTTCAGATTGCGCTGGCCGTTGTAGGTGCACAGCGCGATGGAGATGAGCGGCTGCGCGTCCATCAAGCCTTGGCGAGCGCGGCCGCCGCCTGCATCACTTGCAGAGTCTGCCGCGCGGTTTCCGCCCAGGTCTGGGTGGCGGCGTAAGCGCGAGCCGCTTCGATGCGTCCGGCGTCGACCCGCACCACCGCCTCGATGCCGCGGGCGATCTGTTCCGCCGAAGCGGGATCGACCAGCACGGCATGGCCGCCGGCGGCTTCCGGGCAGGCGGTGGTGCTGCTGGTCAGCACCGGAGTGCCGCTGGCCATCGCCTCCAGGATCGGCATGCCGAAGCCTTCGTGCAGCGAGGGAAACAGGTAGGCGCGGGCGCCGGCGAACAGCGGCGGGATGTCGCCGTCCGGCACATAGCCCAGCAGCCGCACGCGCTGCTCCAGGCCCAGCCCGGCGATGTCGCGCTGCAAGGCCGCGCGCTGCTCGTCGGAGTGATCGCCGCAGATCACCAGCTCATGATCGGCGGGCAGGGACGCGGCGGCGAAACCCCGCAGCAGTCCGCCCAGATTCTTGCTCGGGCGCGGCATGCCGGTCCACAGGAAGTAGGGCCGCCGCAGGCCATGGCGTTCGCGCACGGCATCGATCTCGGCCGCCGAGTGCGGCCGGAATTCCGGCCCCACGCCGTGATGGATCACCGCCCCGCGCTCGGCCGGGAAATCGAAGTGGGCGAGAAACTCGTCGCGGGTATAGCGGCTGACGAAAATCAGGTAGTCGGCCTGCGCCACGTAATGGCGCAGCGCGGCGACGCTGCGCTGCAGCCGCTCGCGGTCCTCGCTGTTCAGGCCCAGCACCGGGTGGATGTCATGGATCACGCCGACCCGCGCCACGCCCGGCCAGTCCGGCATGCGGAACTCCGGGCACAGCACCGCGGCGTAGCGCGGCGCGCGCGGCAGCAGGGTCTTGTGCCAGATCTGCGGCCGCAGGTGCTCGCCGCGGGGCAGCAGGCGCCGGTTGCGCCACTGCCCCGCGCGGTAGGCCAGCACGATGCGCGGCGGCTGCGGCAGCCGGGCGCACAACTGGTCCAGCGCCACCACCAGGTTGCGGGTGTAGCGGCCGACGCCGGTGGCATGGGGATTGAGGACGCAGGACGCATCCACGGTGTAGCTGAGGGTCATCGATGACGGATCGAAAGAATGCGGCGCTGCAGTAGCGATCTGGCCGGAAACATACACCAAGGCGCCGGGTGCCGCCATGCGCTTTACGCTTGCTTTACGCTCCTGCCGCCCGCGGCGAACTGGCGGAAATTCGGTTGAGGTAACATGCGCCGCATCGATCCGGGCGCCCTTGCCGCCGCTTCCATCCTCGCAATACGTGAAAATCCTGCTCTTCGCGCACGACGGCAAGCTGGGCGACTCGGTGGTCAACACCGCTTTCGTCAACGGCGCGCTGCAACTCGATCCCGCCGCCGAGTTGCACGTCCTGGGCTCCGATACCGCCGCCGACTTTTGGGCCATGGACCGGCGCATCCGCAAAATCTGGATCTTCAGGAATCCGCCCCTGGGCGAATGCCTCAGGACCTCCTGGGCGATCCACCGGGAGCATTATGATTTCATCGTCACCTGGAAGGAGCGCTTCAGGAGCGAGAAGACGCGCCTGATGCTGCTGCTGTCCTCGCCGCGGCAGTCGATTCTCTACGAGGAGGGCAAGAGTCCCGGCACGGTCAACCACGCGCTGCGCAAATGCGAGCTGTCCCTGCGCCACATCTACGGCGAGCGCGCCGCGGCCCTGGACCTGCGCCCGCGGCTCGACATGGAGCTGGATCCGCCCGCCTCGTTCGCCGGACAGCTGGCGCCGGGCAGCGAGGTGATCCTGCTCAACCTGTTTGCCGCCGATCCGGCGCGCAGCATCCGCGTCGCCGATGCCGCGGCCATTCTCGACGGACTGGCGCGCCTGGCGCCCTCGGCGGTGCTGGCCCTGAGCTGCACCGATGCCACCGAGGCCACCGCGCGCGAAGCGGCGGCGGCATCGGGGCGGCCGTGCCAGGTGGTGAACACCGGCCAAAGCCTGCGCCGGCTCATTTCCCTGTGCGCCCGCGCCGACTGCATCATCAGCCCCGACACCTCGCTGATCCACATCGCCTCGGCGCTGGACAAGCCGGTGCTGGGCATCTTCCAGAACGACGGTATCAAGTCGATCGAGTGGGCCCCGCGCTCCAGCCGCTGCGCCATCGTCATCGGGCCCGAGCGCACCGGCATCCAGGGCTTCTCGGTGAGCGAGGTGCTGGAGAAGGTGCAGCGGTTGCGCCTGGCGCCCGCAGCTTGAAGCGCGGTCGCGCCTACCTGGGAAGCCGGCCGCTGCGCTCCGCCAGCTTGAGGTACTTGTAGTAGGCGCCCTCGGCATTGGACACCGCCAGCACGAAGCCGAGCCGGCCGTCGAGGAAACCGGCGCGCAGCACATAGCTGCGCAGGAAGGTGAAGAAGCCGTGCAGCACCGCTTTGCCCACGCCGGCGCTGCGGCCGCGCGCGGCCATCGCGGTGGCGGAAGCGGTCGAATAGGCGTCCATCTTGGCGATCACCTGCTCGACGCTGCGGAACGAGTAGTGCACCAGGTGATTGCGCAGCCGGCCGGTGCGGCCCTGCACCAGCAGCTTCTCGTGCACTTGCACATCGCTGAAGCGCGCGCTGCCGCGGCGGAACAGGCGCGTGATGTAGTCCGGCCACCAGCCGCTGTGACGCATCGGCTGTCCCAGGTAGCTCGACAGGCGCGGCATTTCATAGGCATCGGTCGCCCCGGTGACATCGGCCGCCGCCAGCACCGCCTCGATCTCGGCGCGCAACTCCGGCGTGACGCGCTCGTCGGCGTCGATCGACAACACCCACTCGCTGGTGGCCAGGTCCAGCGCGCGGTTCTTCTGCGGTCCGAAGCCGGGCCAGTCGGTGATTTGCACATGCGGCGTGTAGCGGCGGCTGATGGCCGGGGTCTCGTCGCTGCTGCCGGAGTCGACCACGATGATTTCGTCGGCCCAGGCTACCGACTCCAGGCAGGCGGCGATGTTGTCGGCTTCGTTGCGGGTGATGAGGATGACGGACAGGCTGGGCCTTGCGGGCCGCGCGGCAGGGTTGCCGTTGATGGACGAAGCACTCATCGCGGAAGCATAGCAAAGCGCCCCGTCTGGCCCTGCCTGGCCCCGGCCGATGCCCATCCTCCATGACATACTATGTGTCTCTTCAACACCCCCGGCCGCACGGAGGATGCCCCCAGGCGAATCCGGAGACCCTGCCATGACGGATGAAAACAACAGCGGCTCGACTTCGATGCCGCCGCGGCCCGGCATCCGTTACCGGCGGACGACGCCCGCCTTCGTCCAGCGCACCGCGCAGGCGCGCAAGGTGCTGGTGTTGCTGTTCGGCGGCCTCGGCGATGTGGTGCACAGCTTCCCGGCCCTGTGGTCGATCCGCCGCGCCTATCCGCAGGCGCAGCTCGACGTGCTCACCGCCGGCAGCTACACGCCCCTGCTCACGCTGCTGCCCTGGATCGACGGCCGCATGGCCTACGCCAGCCGCAAGGCCGGGCTGACCCGCAACGAGCTGCGCCATATCGGCGCGCTGCGCCGCACCGGCTATGACGTCTCCATCAACCTCACCGGCAACAACCACGGCAGCGTCCTGGCCTGGGCCGCCGGTGCGCGCGCGCGCCTGGGGCGGCGCCCGTTCTGGGACGGCAAGAAGGGTTGGCGCTGGCTGCAGAGCGAGGTGATGGATTTCCGCTACGAGCAGGAGCCGATGTACCGGCAATGGCTGGAGTGCCTGGCGCAGGCCGGCTTCGCCAATGACAGCCAATTCAACATCGAGCTGCCGCCGCAGGCCTTGCAGGCCAGCGGCGTTACCGAGGCGGAGCAGGGCAGCTATCTGCACATCAGCCCCAACACCACCGACGACGCGCGGCAGCTGCCGGTGGCGCAGATGGTCGAGCTGCTGCAGGACCTGCACCGGCGCCTGCCGCAATACCGCATGGTGCTGACCTCGATGGGCTCGGAGCGTGAGCGCGCCCGCATGGACGCCATCCTCGGCCAGCTCGGCTTCGAGCCGTGGAAAGTCTTCATCGGCAGCCTCGACGTGGTGCAGCTCAGCGCCCTGATCCGCGGCGCGGCCCTGCACCTGTCCGGCGACACCGGCCCGCTGCACCTGGCCTGGATGCTGGATGTGCCCTCGGTGAGCTGGTTCCGCATCAAGCACGACAACAAGGAATACCTGCCGCCGCCGCCGCTGCACCGCGCGCTGCTGGGCGAGAGCGACAGCCCCTCCGCGCTCAACGGCATCGCCACCGCGGCGTTGAGCGAGGCGGCTGTCGAGCTGCTCGGCAACGCCGCCGCCGCCAGCGCGGCGCGCCTGGCCGCGGTCTGATGGCGGGCGCCGCGGCCGGCCCCTGCGCCGTCTACATCTCCGGCAACATCGGTGACTCGGTGCTGCACCTGGGCTTCATCCGCGCCCTGTCGCAGCAGCTGGGGCGGCCGCTGATCCTGCTCAACCCGCTGCCGCCGGCGGTCAACCGCCTGTTCGAGGCGCAGCCCTACATCGAGCGGGTGGTTGGCATCGCCGACATCGAACGCGGCGCCGACAAGGGCGAGCGCGGCCGGCGCATGACGCAGCTGCTGCGCTCGCTGCGGCTGGACACGCTGTTCTTCTTCAACTTCAAGACCTATGCCGCGATTGCCGCCCTGCGCGCCGCCGTGCCGCGCCGGGTCGGCTTCGTGCGCCGCCACCAATTCTTCAACGCCCTGCTGTTCACCCACCATGTAATGGTGCAGAAGCGCGGCACCACCCATCCTGATACCCATAGCTGGCTGCCGCGGCTGCTCGGCCGGCACGGCTATCCGGCCGAGGCGATCTATCCCTCCCTGTTCGACAGCGCCGAGGCCTCGGCGCAGGCCGCGCGGCTGGCGCAGGACCATCCGCGCTTGATCGCCCTGGGGCTGGGCGCCTCGGTGGCGGCGCGGCGCTATCCCGCCGCGCTCTGCGCCGAGTTGATCGGGCGGCTGCAAGCCGCCGATCCCGCCTGCTCCTTCCTGCTGTTCGGCGCCGCCGACGTGGCCGATCTCGCCGCCGAAATCCGCGGCCTGTGCGCGGGAGGGGCGCGCCTGCTCGACATCACCGGCATGGATCTGGACCTGCGCGTCGGCAGCGCCCTGATCGCGCGCTGCCTCGGCTGCGTCAGCAACGACAGCCTGGCCCTGCACCTGGCGGTGGCGCATCGCGTGCCCACGGTGGGACTGTTCGGCATCTCGCCGCCGATGCACTACGTGCCCTGGCTGCGTCCGCTGGAAGCCGAAGGGCCGGGCGGCATGAGCGGCATCAGCAGCGCGCGCGTGGCGGCGGCACTGCTCGAACAGATGGCCGCGTTCCCGCAGAGTCCGCGATAAGGCATTAAAACCCGGGACACTGATGCGGGCGGGGAATTGACATTACTCCATGATTCGATAAATATCGAAATATGGAAACAGAAAAAGCTCTTGCCGCCCTCTCCGCGCTCGCGCAGGACACCCGTCTGGCCGTGTTCCGCTACCTGGTCGAGGCCGGCCCCGAGGGGGTAACCGTTGGCCGGATCGCCGATGCGCTGCAAGTCGCCGCGGCCACGTTGTCCTTTCACCTGAAAGAGCTGAGCCATGCCGGCCTTGTGGGCAGCCGCCAGGAAAGCCGCTTCATCTGGTACTCGGCCAACTACGAAGCGATGAACGGCCTGATCGCCTACCTCACTGAAAACTGCTGCAGGGGGCAGCCGGAGGCCTGCGGCGTCGGCTGCGCACCGCCGAAGAAATCCAAGGCTGCCAGCCGCAAGAAGGTATCCGCATGAAGCGCTTTCAGGTCCATGTTTCCGTCGATGACCCGCGCCCCAAAGCGAAAGCCTGCTGGGGTTGACGCCGATGCAGATGGTCTCGCCCACGCGCCGCGCTATCGCTGAATTCGTCGGCACCGGCCTGCTGCTGGCCGTCGTGGTCGGCTCCGGCATCATGGGCGAGCGTCTGGCCGGCGGTAATGCCGCCATTGCCCTGCTCGCCAATTCGATCGCCACCGGCGGCGGCCTGTTGGCGCTGATCCTGGCGTTTGGCCCGATCTCCGGCGCGCATTTCAACCCGGCGGTGAGCCTGGCAATGGCCGCAAGCGGGCGTCATGCCTGGTCGGATCTGCCGGGCTATATGGCGGCGCAATTTGCCGGCGCCGTCGCCGGTGTGTGGGCGGCACATGCGATGTTCGGCGAGCCGGTGTTTCAGGTATCCGAAAAGCTGCGGCCAGGGGCCGCGCTGATGTTCAGTGAGGTGGTGGCGACCTTCGGCCTGTTGATGACGATCTTTGGCTGTGTGCGGCATCGACCTGGTGCGGTGCCCTATGCCGTCGCCGTCTACATCGTCGCGGCCTATTGGTTCACGGCGTCCACGTCCTTTGCCAACCCCGCCGTGACCGTTGCCCGCTCATTGACCAACACGTTCGCGGGCATCCGGCCGCAGGACGTGCCGGGATTCATCGGCGCCCAGCTTGCCGGCGCTGCCCTGGCGATCGCACTGGATGCCTGGTTCTATCGATCGAAAGCAGACACCGCACCGGAATCGAATGCAGTGAGAGCAAGACCATGACCACCACGCCATTTAATGTCTTGTTTCTATGCACCGGCAATTCGGCGCGCTCGATCCTGGCGGAAGCGACGCTCAATCACCTGGCCGGACCAGGTGAGCGGCTACGCGCTTATTCGGCCGGCAGCTTCCCTAAAGGCGAACCCAATCCCCTGGCGCTGGCCTTGCTCAAGGATGAGGGGATTTCGACCGCAGGGGCGCGCAGCAAGAGTTGGGATGAATTCTCGGCACCGGGCGCGCCGCCGATTCATCTGGTTGTCACCGTCTGCGACCAGGCCGCCGGGGAACAGTGCCCCTACTATCCTGGCCGGCCCTTGAAGGCGCATTGGGGCGTGCCTGATCCGCATACGCCGCAGGAGTTCAAGGAAGCCTATGCGACGCTGCGGCGCCGGGTGGAGCGGCTGGCGAAGCTGCCATTGCAGTTGCTGGATCGGGCCGAGCTGCAGTCGCAAGTGAACGATATCGGCGAGATGTAGAGCGCGCGATTTTCGCAGCGACACCTCAGCCCGGCTGAATCTCCTGGTACAGCGCCGCGAAGCGGCGCGCCTGTCCTTCGCGCGTGTACTCATGGGCAATGAGAAACTCGCGCGCCGCGGCACCCGCGTGGCGGCGCATCTCCGGGTCTTCGGCGAACAGCTTCATGGCGGCGTACAGCTCGTCCACGCTGCGCGGCTGCACCAGGCGGCCGTGGTCGGGGTCGATGAAGGTTTCCGGAATGCCGCCGAGGCGCGAGGCGATCACCGGCTTGGCCGCCGCCATCGCCTCCCAGATCACCAGGCCCAGGGCCTCGGTGCCCACCGCCGGATGTACCAGCACGTCGATCATCGCGGCGATGCGCTCCACGTCCTGGGTGAAGCCGACGCAGAGGATGGACTGCTGCAGGCCCAGCTCGGCGATGCGCTGCTCCAGCACCGGGATCAGGCCGCCCTCGCCCACGATCATCAGCCGCGCGTCCGGGTATTCGCGGATCAGCCGCGCCCCGGCCTCGACGAACTCGCGCTGGCCCTTGCCGTCGGGCAGGCCGGCGCCGCCGACCACGGCGAACACCAGTTGCGTCTCGTCCCAGCCGTGCAGGGCGCGGCCCTGGTTGCGCAGCGCCGCGTCCGGGCGGAAATGCTGCACGTCGACACCGGAGTAGACCAGGTGCAGGCGGCGCTGGTCGCCTTTCAGCTCGCGTGTCAGATTGGCCTGCACCGCCTTCGATACCGCGGTGACATGCCCCAGCCACAGCAGGTAGCGGGCGCTGGTCGAGCTGAGCGGCGTCATCAGGTGACGGGTCAGCACCACCTGCGGTTGGTTGGCGGCGAGCTTGCCGGCCACCCCGGTGGTCCAGTAGTCGCGGCCATGGTGGGCATGCAGCACCTGCGCCTGGAACTGCTCGGCCAGGCGCCGCAGGCGCAGACCCCAGTGCAGCTTGCCGCCGTCGATGATCTCGATGCGCAGGCCCGGCAGCGCGCGCGCGCGCGATTCCCAGCGGCCGCCGGGATTGAGCGCCAGCATCACCTCGTGGCCCTGCGCCAGCAGACCGGTGCACAGCTCCAGCGTCTGCGTATCGACGCCGCCGCCGTGGAAATGGGAGTTGACCTGGATGATGCGCATAAGAAGCGGGATTCTACAGGGGCGCGCTTTCAGCGCGCGTACGGATCGCGGCGGCCTGGAGGACCGTCCTTGAAGCGGCGGTGCACCCAGAAATACTGCTCCGGCACCTCGCGGATGGCGTCCTCCAGCAGCTGGTTGACGCGCGCCGCATCGGCGCTGTCGTCGCCGCCGGGGAAATTCTCCAGTGCCGGCTTGAACACCACCTTGTAGCGGCCGCCATGCCGTTGCGGGAAGTACGGCACCACCTTGGCCCGCCCCATCTCGGCCAGGCGCGAGGTCGCGGTGAGGGTCAGCACCGGCTCGCCGAAGAAGGGCACGAACACCGCGTTGGCAGCCTCGATGGTCTGGTCCGGGCCATACCAGACGCGCCCGCCGCGTCGCAGCAGCCTGACGATGCGCTTGAGGTCTTCCTTCGGCACCATCGGCAGGCCCAGGCGCGCTTCGCGCAGCCGGCACATCCAGTAATCGGCGAAGACATTGTCGGCGCGGCGGTACATACCGTGGAACGGGAAGCCCGCCAGGTGCACCAGGCGGCAGCCCAGCTCCATGGTGGTGAAGTGCCCGGTGAGCAGCAACACGCCGCTGCCGTCCGCCTGGGCCTGCCGCACATGCTCGACGCCCTCGAACTCGACACCGCGCAGCAGCCGGCGGTCGGAGGCGAACCAGGCCAGCGGCACCTCGAACAGGCCCATGCCGAGCGCGCGGAAGTGCGCGCGCGCCATGCGCCGCCGCTGCGTCTCGCTCAACTCGGGGAAACACAGGCGCAGATTGATGCGCACGATGCGGCGCCGGCTTGGCACCGCCAGGTGGAACAGTTCGCCCAGGGCGGCACCGACCAGGCGCAGCAGCGGCATCGGCATGAAGGCCAGCAGCCACAGCAGGCCCAGGCCGATCCACGCCAGCCAGTAGCGCGGCGCCAGCAGTTGTCGTGGCACCGGGGTCGGAGGGGGGGCGGTCATGCGGCCATTTTACCCGTTGCGCGGTTTTCTCTAGTCTTCGCCGATGCGCGTGCTCTACACCCTCCTGCTTTACCTCGTCACCCCCCTGGTGTTGCTGCGCCTGCTGTGGAAGAGCCGGCTGCAGCCGGAGTACCGCCGCCGCATCGGCGAGCGCTTCGGCCTGGTCGAGCCGGCCGGCGAGGGCGTGGCGGTGTGGGTGCATGCGGTGTCGGTGGGTGAAAGCCTGGCGGCGCTGCCCCTGATCGAGCAGCTGATCCGCCAGCACGGCGAGGGACGCGTCTGGGTCACCACCACCACGCCCACCGGCTCGGAGCGGATCAGCGCCGTGCTCGGCGCGCGCGTGCGGCACAGCTACGCCCCCTATGACCTGCCCGGCTCGGTGGCGCGCTTCCTGTCGCGCGCCCGGCCGCGCCAGGTGGTGGTGATGGAAACCGAGCTGTGGCCGAACCTGTTCCGCGCCATCCGCCGGCGCGGCCTGCCGCTGCTGCTGGCCAATGCGCGCCTGTCGCCGCGCTCGTTCCGCGGTTACGGCCGCCTGCGCCGCTCCATCGCCGGCGTGCTGGCCGACTGCAGCGAAGTGGCGGCGCAGAGCGAGGCCGATGCCGAGCGCTTCCGCAGCCTCGGCGCGCCGCGGGTCAGCGTCATGGGCAACATCAAGTTCGATCTGGCGGTGCCGCAGGAGCAACTGCGTCGCGGTGGGGTGCTGCGCACCGCCCTCGGCGCCGGACGCCCGGTATGGATCGCCGCCAGCACCCACGAGGGCGAGGAGCAGGCCGCTCTCGATGCCCACCGCGAATTGCTGAGGCACTGGCCGGACAGCGCCCTGATCCTGGTGCCGCGCCATCCGCAGCGCTTCGAGGAGGTGGCCCGGCTGGTCGAGCGCAGCGGCCTGGCCGGCGCGCGCCGCAGCCAGGCCCTGCCCGATGCGCGCACCCAGGTGTTCCTCGGCGACAGCATGGGCGAGATGTTCGCCTACTTCGCCGCCGCCGATGTGGCCTTCGTCGGCGGCAGCCTGGTGCCGGTGGGCGGGCACAACGTGCTGGAACCGGCGGCGCTGGGCCTGCCGGTCCTGTTCGGGCCGTATATGCACAACTTCATCGCGGCCCGCGACCTGCTGCTGGAGCGGCGGGCCGCGCTTGCCGTTGCCGATGCGGCCGGGCTCGCCGGCGAGCTTGGGGCCCTGTTCGGTGATGCCGCGCAGCGTGAGCGGATGGGTCAGGCGGGCAAGGCGGCGGTCGAGGCCAATCGTGGCGCGCTGCGCAAGCTGCTCGGACTGCTGGGTATCAAGAACTGACCGGCTTTTTTGATCAATCCGGCTTGGCCGCTGCCGGCGCCGCCATCGAAGTCACCGCCGGCAGCGGCGCGGCCCGCCGTGAACGCCACAGGCCATCCGCCGCGTAGATCGCCAGCGCCGCCCAGATCATGCCGAAGCCCAGCGCCTGCACCCGGGTGAACGGCTCGCCGAACAGGAACACGCCGGTGAGCAGCTGCAAGGTCGGGCCGACGTACTGGACGATGCCGACCAGGGAATACGGAATGCGCCGCGCGCCGTAGGCGAACCAGATCAGCGGCAGCGCGGTCAGCGCGCCGCCGGCCACCAGCATCACGTTCTGCAGCGGCGGCAGGTGGCCGAACGCGCCCTCGCCCTGGTGGTGGGTCCACAACAGGTAGGCCAGGGCCGGCAGGAACAGGAACACGCTCTCCACACCCAGGCCCGGAATCGCCTCCACCGCCGCGATCTTGCGGATCAGGCCGTAGCTGCCGAAGGACAGCGCCAGCCCCAGCGCGATCCAGGGCGGTGCGCCGAGCTGCCAGGTCAGCCAGGCCACGCCGAGGGCGGCGCAGCCCACCGCGACGCGCTGCGCCGTGTTGAGCTTCTCGTGCAACAGCAGCACACCGAGCAGCACGTTGACCAGGGGATTGATGAAATAGCCCAGGCTGGACTCGACCACGTGGCCGTTGTTCACCGCCCAGATATACAGGCCCCAGTTGATGCTGATCAGGATGCTGCTGGCGCCGAGCATCAGCGGCACACGCGGCCGGCCCAGCGCCAGGCGCAGCCAGCCGGAGCCGTGGCGCAGCAGCAGGTAGCCGACCACCAGGATGCCGCACCAGACCACCCGGTGCGCCACGATCTGCATCGACGGCACCTGCTTCAGCTGGTGCCAATAGAGCGGGAACAGCCCCCAGATCACGAAGGCGCCGAAGACCGCCCAGAAGCCCTTGAAGAAACTCCGATCCATTGCCGCATTCCGGGCCGGCATGACCGGCGCGCAAAAGGGCGCGCATCATACCGCAGGCCGGCCCGGTGCCCGGTGTACAGCTGCCTCGCAGTGCGGCCATAACAGTTGCCGGATGGAGTCACTGGGCAAAAAGTGCCGCCGCGCGGGTTCGGGTTGGCTTCCCGGAGCTGAAAGCGGCGCCGCGGCAGATCCCGCGGGCGACCTTGGGCGCCGGGCGGGGGTACTCGCAAATGCGGCCGGCGGCCGGGATTTCATTGTCCGCGATGCCGTTCACAGGTATCCTTGCGCGGCAAAATAAGCGCCCGTAGCTCAGCTGGATAGAGTACTGCCCTCCGAAGGCAGGGGTCACTGGTTCGAATCCAGTCGGGCGCACCATATTCTAAAATTCAGCACCGATACCCCAATTTTCCGGAGACGACGACTGTGAGCGGCAATAACGACAAGACTTTCGTAATCACCTTCCTGGGCGTGATCGGCATTCTCGTTGGCTTCACTTTCACCATCATCGTCATCGCCAAGTTCCTCACCAGCGGCGACGCCAGTGTCGACGAAGCCGCCCTGAGCAAGGCGGTGCAGGCGCGCATCGCGCCGATCGGCACCGTCGTCACCGATCCGGCCGCGCTGCTCAAGGTCAGTGCCGCCGCCCCGCATGCCCCGCTCAGCGGCGAGCAGGTGGTGGGACAGGTGTGCAGCGCCTGCCACGGCAGCGGCGTGCTCGGCGCGCCGAAGATCGGCGACAAGGCCGCCTGGGGCGGCCGCCTCAAGACCGACG